>Ga0207702_10001539_pt1 | contig 22802 bp, 19 predicted proteins | sample KBSCornC62_FD_184302 | JGI IMG/M metagenome (GOLD analysis project Ga0207702, IMG submission 184302) | Corn rhizosphere microbial communities from Kellogg Biological Station, Michigan, USA - KBS Corn C6-2 (SPAdes) (version 2) | ecosystem: Host-associated > Plants > Roots > Rhizosphere > Soil ...
CGCGCACGCGCTCGACGCGCAGGCCGCGCAGGAACTCGACGTTCGCGGACGGCTGGTCTCGCCGCCGTTCGTCGACGCGCATTTCCACATGGACGCGACGCTGTCGCTCGGCCTTCCGCGGCGCAACCAGTCCGGCACCTTGCTCGAAGGCATCGCGCTGTGGGGCGAGCTCAAGCCGCACCTGACGCAGGAAGCGCTCGTGCAGCGCGCGCTGGCGTATTGCGACATGGCGGTGGCGCAGGGACTGCTCGCGATCCGCTCGCATGTCGACGTGTGCGACGACCGGCTGCTCGCGGTGGATGCGCTGCTCGATGTGCAGCGTCGCGTGGCGCCGTACCTCGACCTGCAACTGGTCGCGTTCCCGCAGGACGGCTTCTACCGCTCGGCGAACGCGGAAACGAATCTGCTGCGCGCGCTCGACCGCGGCGTACAGGTCGTCGGCGGCATCCCGCATTTCGAGCGCACGATGGCCGACGGCGCGGCTTCCGTGCGCCGGCTGTGCGAGATCGCGGCGGAGCGCGGCCTGCTCGTCGACATGCATTGCGACGAGTCGGACGATCCGCTGTCGCGTCACATCGAGACGCTCGCCGCCGAGACGCACCGGCTCGGCCTGCACGGCCGCGTCGCGGGTTCGCACCTGACCTCGATGCACTCGATGGACAATTACTATGTCTCGAAACTGCTGCCGCTGATCGCCGAAAGCGGCGTCGCCGCGATCGCGAATCCGCTGATCAACATCACGCTGCAGGGCCGCCACGACAGCTATCCGAAACGCCGCGGCATGACGCGCGCGCCGGAACTGATCGGCGCCGGCGTCACCGTCGCGTTCGGCCACGACTGCGTGATGGATCCGTGGTACTCGTTCGGCTCGGCCGACATGCTCGACGTCGCACACATGGCGATCCACGTCGCGCAAATGACCTCGCTCGACGGCATCGCACACGCGTACGCCGCCGTCACGGAAAATCCATCGAAAATCCTGCATCTGGACGGCTACGGCATCGCGCCGGGCTGCCGCGCGGACTTGGTCGTGTTGCAGGCCGCGGACCCGTTCGAGGCCATCCGGCTCAAGGCGGCGCGCCTGCTCGTGCTGCGCGCCGGCCACGTGATCGCGCGCAGTGCGCCGCGTGAGACGCAGTTGTCCTTGCCGGGGCGGGAAGCCGGTGCGATGAGCCTGGAATTCCCGCCGCGCTGATAGCGGCGTGTGACCGATTCGAGCGGTCGCGAGGCGGCTTCGAACGCGCTGCGAGATTCCCGCCGGATACCCGCGCTATCGAACGTCGCTCAGAACAACTCCCCCTGCGGCGAGGGTGGCGTCGGCGGTGTGAACATGGCGCTTTCGAGCGCGATGTCGCGATTGCGCGCGAGGCCGAGCCGTTTCGTTGCGATCGCGAAACGCTGCTTGATCAACTCGGCGAATTCGCCTTCGCCGCGCATGCGCGTGGCGAAATTCGCGTCGTATTCGCGCCCCCCGCGCATCTGGCGCACGAGGCTGAGCACATGTTCGGCGCGTTCCGGAAAATGGATCTCGAGCCATTCGCGCACGAGCTGCTTCAATTCGTACGGCAGGCGCAGCACGGTGTAGCCGGCCATGCGCGCGCCGTTGGCGGCGGCGCGTTCGAGAATCTGTTCCATCCAGCGGTCGGTCAACATCGGAATGATCGGGGCGACCAACACGCCGACCGGGATGCCCGCGTCATGCAATGTCTTGATCGCGGCGAGACGCCGGTGCGGTGCGCTGGCCCGCGGTTCGAGCTTGGACGCGAGCTTGTTGTCGAGCGAGGTGACCGAAACGAAGGTGTAGACGAGATTGTGCCGGGCGAGCTCGGCGAGCAAGTCGATGTCGCGCTCGATCAGCGCGTTCTTGGTCACGATGGTGCAGGGATGGCGATGCTCGAGCAGCACTTCGAGCACCTGGCGCGTGATCGTGTAGCGCCGCTCGATCGGCTGGTACGGATCCGTGTTGGCGCCGAGGTTGATCGGGCTCGGCTTGTAGCTCGGCTTGGCGAGTTCGGCGCGCAGCGCCGCGGCGGCGTTGGTCTTGGCGAAAAGCTTGGTTTCGAAATCGAGACCGGGCGAGAGATTGAGGTAACTGTGCGACGGCCGCGCGTAGCAGTAAATACAGCCGTGCTCGCATCCCTTGTACGGGTTGATGCTCTGGTCGAACGCGATGTCCGGCGAATCGTTGCGGCTGATGATCGTGCGCGCGTGTTCCTCCGTCACCGTGGTGTCCGGATGTGGCGCGGGTTCCGCGGGGATATCCCAGCCGTCGTCGAAAGCCTCGCCGCGGGTCGATTCGAAGCGGCCTTCGGGGTTGCTGGCGGCGCCGCGGCCTTTGATGCGGGAAGGCGGGTGGGAACTCATCGCGACAGCGTAGCGCGCCGGCGTCTCAACGGCTGCGAGCGCGGCGGCGGCCGCTTGTCGCGGCGGCGCTGCCGGCGCTCGGCGTCCCCGTGCCCGCGCCGCCGAAATTGTGGCAGGATGCGCGCCATTCCTGGTTGCGGAGAGTGCGATGCGCTGGCTCCTGTTGGTGGCCTCCCTGGGGGCGTTCGGGGTGGCGTTCACGACAAAGTCGTCCGGTCTGATGGCGATCGGATTGCTGGGCGGTTTCGGCTTGTTGTTCCTGACGGTGTTCGCGTTCGCCGCGGCACGTATCGAGGAAACTTCGCGGCCCGACGTCGCGATGCTGACCGACGCGGACATCAACAAGCTGAAGGCGAGCCTGCGCAAGCCGGGCACGCCGCCGGCCGAACGCCTGCCGCCGCCGCAGACCTGATCGCGATCGCTTCGCCAGACCTGAAAAAACGAAGGCCGGCGTGATGCCGGCCTTCGCTGTTTTACGCGTCGTACGAATCAGCGCGAGATGTCGACGTCCTTCGTCTCGCGCAGGAACAGGCCGCCGATGACGACCGTCATCGAAGCCACGATTACCGTGTACCAGAGGCCGTAGTAGATGTCGCCCTTGAACGCGACCAGGGCGAACGACACGGTCGGCAGGAATCCGCCGAACCAGCCGTTGCCGATGTGGTACGGCAGGCTGAGCGAGCTGTAGCGGATGCGCGTCGGGAACAACTCGACGAGCCAGGCGGCGATCGGACCGTAGACCATGGTCACGTAGATCACGAGGATGGTCAGCAGCAGCCAGACCATGCCCCAGTTCAACGCGGCAAGGTCTGCCTTGGCCGGATAGCCGGCGGCCTTGAGCGCGTCGCCGAGCTGTTTCGTGAATGCCTCCTGTTGCGTCTTGAACGCGGCGGCGTCCAGCGGTACGCCCTCGAACGCCGGCACGACGTTGCTGCCGATCTTGACCGACGCCACCGTGCCGGCCGGCGCCTCCTGGTTGCTGTACGGCACACCGGACTTGGTCAGCGCGCTCTTGACGATGTCGCAGGAGTCCTTGAACACCTTCTTGCCGATCGGGTCGAACTGGAAGGCGCAGGTGTTCGGGTCCGCGACCACGACGACCGGGTTTTGCGCGCTGGCGGTTTCGATCGCCGGGTTGGCGTAGTGCGTCAGGCCCTGGAACAGCGGGAAATACGTCAGCGCCGCAATCAGGCATCCGCCGATCACGATCGGCTTGCGTCCGATCCTGTCCGACAGCCAGCCGAAGAAGACGAAGAACGGCGTGCCGGCGAGCAGTGCGGCGGCGATCAGGTAATTCGCCGTCACGGGCTCGACTTTCAGCGTCTGGCCGAGGAAGAACAGCGCGTAGAACTGGCCGCCGTACCACACCACCGCCTCGCCGGCGGTCGCACCGAACAGCGCGAGCAGCACGACCTTGAGGTTGTCCCAGCGCATGAAGGACTCTTGCAGCGGCGCCTTGGAGCCGCGGCCTTCGGCTTTCATTTGCTGGAACAGCGGCGATTCCTGCAGCTGCAGGCGAATGTAAACCGAGATCAGCAGCAGGAAGAACGAAACCCAGAACGGAATGCGCCAGCCCCAGGTGTCGAAGTCCGGGCCGGTGAAGTTGCGGCATAGCAGGATCACGATCAGCGACAGGAACAAACCGAATGTCGCCGTGATCTGGATGAAACTGGTGTAGAAGCCGCGTCTGCCGGGCGGTGCGTGTTCGGCGACGTAGGTGGCTGCGCCACCGTATTCGCCGCCGAGGGCCAGGCCTTGTAACAGGCGTAGCGCGATCAGGATGATTGGCGCGGCGGCGCCGATCGATTCGTAGTTCGGAATCAGGCCGACCAGGAACGTGGACGAGCCCATGATGATGATCGTGATCAGGAACGTGTATTTGCGCCCGATCAGATCGCCGAGCCGGCCGAACAGAAGCGCGCCGAACGGACGCACGAAGAAGCCGGCGGCGAACGCGAGCAACGCGACGATGTAGCCGCTGGTCGGATTCAGTGCGGAGAAGAACTGTTTGGCGATGATCGCCGCGAGTGAACCGTACAGGTAAAAGTCGTACCACTCGAACATCGTGCCGACGCTCGATGCGATGATGACGCGGACATGCCCACTACCAATACCCGATGTTGCAGTTGCCATCTGCCCCTCCCCGGATTTTCGCTGGTATCAGCGTTTTCGAATGCTCACCCTGGATGTACGACCCCTATCTGTAACAATCTATAGCGGTTGCGTGTGGCGATTTATTGACAACTGTACCATTGCCGATCAAGGATCGCGAAAGCACCGCAGCACGTCGCAGCGCGGCTCGCGCACGACCACGGCCCGGCTCCATCCATCCCCTCATCTCCTCGTTCCGGGAGGTCTCCATGTCCAAGCTGTATCCGGTTTCCGCCGACTTCGCCGCGCACAGCCGCCTGCGCGCCGCCGACTACGAGAAACTCTACGCCGAATCGTTACATGACAACGAAGGCTTCTGGCGCCGGATCGGCCAGCGCCTGGACTGGATCGTGCCGTACACGAAGGTTAAGGATGTTTCATACGGCGCCAAGGACCTGCACATCCGCTGGTTTTACGACGGCAAGCTCAATCTCGCCGCGAACTGCCTCGACCGTCACTTGGCCAGCCGCGGCGACAAGACGGCGATCCTGTGGGAAGGCGACGATCCGGCCGAATCGCGCGCGATCAGCTACCGCGAGCTGCACGAACAGGTCTGCCGCGCCGCCAACCTGCTCAAGCATTTGGGCGTAAAGAAGGGCGATCGCGTCACCATCTACCTGCCCATGATCCCGGAAGCGGCGATTGCGATGCTCGCCTGCGCGCGCATCGGCGCGATCCACTCTGTGGTCTTCGGCGGCTTTTCGCCCGATTCGCTCGCCGGCCGCATCGCCGACTGCGCCTCGAACCTGGTGATCACCGCGGACGAAGGCGTGCGCGGCGGCAAAAAGGTGCCGCTCAAGGTAAACGTGGACGAGGCCCTGACCAAACCGGGGACGACCAGCGTCGAAACCGTGCTCGTGATCAAGCGAACGAACGCGCCGGTCGCGATGCAGGCGCCGCGCGACCGCTGGTGGGACGCGCTGATCGCGGCGCAGTCGAGCGACTGCCCGGCCGAACCGATCGACGCCGAAGACCCGCTGTTCATCCTGTATACCTCCGGTTCGACCGGCAAGCCCAAGGGCGTGCTGCACACGACCGGCGGTTACGGCGTGTTCGCGAGCTACACGCACGAATGCGTGTTCGACCTGCGCGAGGACGACATCTACTGGTGCACCGCGGACGTCGGCTGGGTCACGGGCCACAGCTACATCGTGTACGGGCCGCTCGCGAACGGGGCGACCTCGCTGATGTTCGAAGGCGTGCCGAACTATCCGGATTCCGGGCGCTTCTGGCAGGTAGTCGACAAGCACAAGGTCACGCTGTTCTACACCGCGCCGACCGCGATCCGTGCGCTGATGCGCGAAGGCGAGGCGCCGGTAAAGAAGCACAAGCGCAGCTCGTTGCGCCTGCTCGGCAGCGTCGGCGAACCGATCAATCCCGAAGCCTGGGAGTGGTACCACCGCGTGGTCGGCGACGACCGCTGTCCGATCGTCGATACCTGGTGGCAGACGGAAACCGGCGGAATCCTGATCTCGCCGCTGCCGGGTGCGATCGCGCAGAAGCCCGGTTCCGCGACCAAGCCGTTTTTCGGCGTCAAGCCCGCGATCGTGGACGCGAACGGCGTGGTGCTGGAAGGCGAGGCCGAAGGCAACCTGGTGCTGCTCGACAGCTGGCCGGGGCAGATGCGCACGGTCTACGGCGACCACGCGCGCTTCGTGGATACCTACTTCAAGACCTATCCCGGCACGTATTTCACCGGCGACGGCGCGCGCCGGGATGCGGACGGCTATTACTGGATCACGGGCCGCGTCGACGACGTGATCAATGTGTCCGGCCACCGCCTCGGCACGGCCGAAGTGGAAAGCGCGCTGGTCGCGCACCCGCAGGTCGCCGAAGCCGCGGTCGTCGGCTGCCCGCACGACATCAAGGGCCAGGGCATCTACGCCTACGTTACGCTCAAAGCCGGCGTGGAACCAAGCGACGCGTTGCGCAAGGAGCTGGTCGCCCACGTGCGCAAGGAAATCGGCCCGATCGCCACGCCGGACTACCTGCAGTGGGCGCCCGGCCTGCCGAAAACGCGCTCCGGCAAGATCATGCGCCGCATCCTGCGCAAGATCGCCGAAAACGCGCCGGACCAACTCGGCGATATCTCGACCCTGGCCGACCCTTCCGTGGTGCAGAACCTGGTCGACACGCGCCTGCTGCGCTGAGCGTCCGACTGTGCTGACCCTCGCCGCGTCGGACTTCCGCGCCGCCGCGGCGCCGCAGCCCCTGGCGGCGGACGAGATCCACCTCTGGTGGCTGCCCGACTGGGGCGGACCGAACCGCGCGGCGGCCGAATCGACTGCCGTGCGCGACCTGCTTGGCGCGTATCTCGGCCGCGCGCTGGCCACGACGCAGATCGTGCGCGGCGCACGCGGCAAGCCGCGCCTGGTAGACGGTGCGCTCGAATTCAACCTCGCGCACAGCGGCGGCGATCTGCTGCTCGGCCTGAGCCGCGACACGCCGCTCGGCGTCGATCTCGAACTGCCGGGCCGACACAGGCCGGTCGAGCAACTCGCCGCGCGCTACTTCGATCCACGCGAGGCTCAGGCGCTCGCCGCCATGCCCGACGACGCAGCGCGGCAGGCCGCTTTCCTGCGCCTGTGGACGCTGAAGGAAGCCGTGCTAAAGGTCGACGGCGGCGGCATCGCGAGCGGGCTCGAACGCGCCGCGTTCGCGCTCGACGCCGCGGGCCGGCCGAGCGCTCCGCTGGCGATCGCGCTACCGCTCGTCGCCGACGACTGGTGTGTCCGGCGCCTGGAATGGCCCGACGGCGCCGTCGGCGCACTCGCCTGGCGCGGCGCGCAGCGGACCGTACTTGCCTGGCGCAAGACGGAAGCATGACGCGGAACTGTGCAGTGTGACCATTGCCCCGCGCCGGCAATCTCGCTAAGTTGCTGGTCCTGCGCATGGGCTGCCAGAAATGTGGAAATGGCTGCGTAATCTGCTGCTGGTCGGGCTGCTGCTCGCCGGCACGTTGAAACTCCTGTCCTGGTACGAAGCCGGACAGGACGCGCAGCGTTTGAGCGCCTTGCTCGGTCCCTCGTTGCAGCTGACATACGGCAGCGTGTCGGCCGGACTCGACGGCAGCGTGGCGTTGAACGATGCGGCCTTGACCGTCAAGGGCGAACACGGCGGCACGTTCAAGGCCGATCGCGTGGTGCTCGAAACGCCGAACGTGATCTGGGTGATCAAACATGCGCTGCTCGGCGAGGACACCTGGCCGAGCCGTTTCGGCGTGACGGTGCAGGGTTTCAAACTGCCGCCGAGCCTGAAGGCCGACGCGCACTGGTTCGATCCCGCGACGCTGGTGCCGTTCGAGACCGCGGGCTGCGTCGCCGCGCAGTTTTCGCCGGCCGATTTCCGCCGCATGGACGTCAACGGCAGCGACACGCCGCCACTGCAGCACGGCGATTTCCATTACGACGCGGAGACCAAGGAGCTCGACGCCACCCTGCTGCTGAGCGCGCCGGAAACCGCGAGCCTCAGCCTGAGCGCGGATCTGCACGGCTTCGACGGCGCGGCCCTGCGGTCGCTCGACGGCCTGCGCCGGCTGCATATCGGCAGGCTCGGCGTGGATTTCGCCGACAACGGGTTTCTGAAACGCCGCAACCAGTTCTGCGCGCAGCGCGGCAACATCGCCGCCACGCAATTCGTCGAGCAGCACCTGAGTGCCGTGCAGACGCAACTGCAGCAGCACGGCATCGAAGCCGGCCCGGACGTCTGGAAGCTTTACCGGCGCCTGGTCGACGGCGGCGGGCGCCTGAGCGTGCTCAGCCTGCCGAGCGCGGGAGTCACCGTCGCCAGCCTGGCGGGTCCGGCGAACGAAGACCTGATGCGTCAGCTCAATGCCACGGCGCGCTATGCCGACACGCCGCCGGTCATGTTCCGGCTGACGTTCCCGGCGCCACCGGAATCGCCCGAAACCGCGGTGGCCGCGGATGCCGCCGTCAACGCGCCGGGCCCGATCGCGAGCGCCGCGCCGGGGACGACTGTTGCCGCACCAGCGAACGCCGTGCCTGCGACCGCGACGCCGACTCCGGCCATGCCCGGTCCGACGCCGCCGGCGTCCTCCGCGCCGGCCCCGCTGGCGACCACAGCCACCGCACCGACCACGGTCACGCCGCCGCCCGCGGCGGCCAAACCGCCGGCGCTCGCGGTTCAGCCGCCTGCCCCGACACCGCCGGTGCCGGGCCCAGCAGCCAATCCTGCGGCGACCGTGGCGGGTCCTGCACCAGGGGTCGTCGCTACGGCGCCGAAGCCGCCGCGTGCGGCCACGTCCAGCAACGGTTTGGAGGAGTTCGACAAGGCGGCCGCGAAGTTCGCACCGCCGCCTTCGCCGTTGCGCCCGGTGGCCAGCGGCAGCGCTGCCGGCCCGGGCGGCAGCCCGGCGCCGTCCGGAGACCGCGCCGCGCCGGGTCCGGACGTGGCGCCCAGCGCCCCGGCGCCGAGCGGCAACAGCGCGCTGGCGCTGGTCTGGAAGCCCACGTTCGAACGCCTGCCGCCTGCCGCCCCGGAGCGGAACGAATTCGACCCGATCGACTTCGCCGGTTTGCGCAACCAGACCGGCCGTTTCGTACGTCTGATCACCGAGAGCGGCAAGAAGGTCGAGGGCTACGTCGTGTCGGCGGACGATAACGAAGTGGATCTGCGCATCACCCAGGGCGGCGGCAGCGCCCATTTCGTGGTGCAGAAGGCGCACGTGCAGCGGGTATTGGTCGCACGAGCGGGCCAACCCCCGGCCTGAGTGCGACGGAAGCGCGTCCGTGGACGTCCTATCGGCCATGAAAGCAGCACACGAAAGCGGCACGGGTTTCGCGCAGGAGGTCGACGCGGCCACGTTGGCGCGCGCCCAGCGCGGCGACATGCCCGCGTTCGCGCAGCTGTACCAGCGTTTCGGCCGGCCATGCTTCAGCCTCGCCTTGCGCATGCTCGGCCAGCGCCAGCACGCGGAAGACCTGGTGCAGGAGGTGTTCCTCAAAATGATGGACACCATCCGCAGCTACCGCGGCGATGCGCCCTTCGGCGCCTGGCTCAAGCGCATGACGGTCAATGCCTGCATCGACCAGTTGCGCCGCCAGCGCGGCGGCAGCGAGGAGATCGACGAGCAGCAGCTGGCGCTCGGTCCGGACTCGGGCGATGCCGCCAGCCGGGTCGATGCCTGGTCGCTGCTGGCGCGGCTGCCGGCGCGTGCGCGCGCCGTGCTCGTGCTGCATGAATTCGAGGGGTACACCCATAGCGAACTCGCCGCATTGTTCGGACAGAGCGAGAGCTATTCGAAATCCATCCTGGCGCGTGCCTTGGGCCGGCTCAACACGCTGGTCACCGCGCGCCCACTCGACCAGGTCCCGTTATGCACACCGAAGAACTAGATTTCCTGCCGGCCGCCCCGCCGGAACCCTCGCCCGACTTGTGGCAGCGCATCGAACGCGCGCACGCGGCGCGGCGCACGCGCCGCGTGCGCCTGCGCATCGGCGCCGCCGCCACGTTCGCCTGTGCCGCGTTCGGCACGTATCTGCTGCTGCCCGCCGGTGCGCCGGATTGGCAGGCGCGCTCGCAAGCGCTCGAGATCGAGCTGCGCAACCTGCCGGCGCGTCCGGACACGGAAAACGTGGCCACGCTCGAAACCGAATCGCGTCTGGCGCAGATCGATACCGCGCTGCAGGCGGCTTACGATCGCGGCGCCACGCCGAAGGAGCTGATCGCGCTGTGGAAGCAGCGCAGCGAGCTTCTGTCCACGCTGTTGACCGTGCGCCAGGGCGCGGTCGCGGTCACGCGCATTTGAGGCCGCCCATGAATCGCAACGTTTCCAAGATCCTCTGCACGGCCGCACTCGCGGCGCTGTGCGGTCCGCTGGGTGCTGCGGCGCCCGGCGACAACGACGCCGAGCAACGCCTGCGCCAGGACGTGCAGGTGATGCTGTCGCAACTCGCCGCGTCCGGCGCGTTCGGCGATCACCCGGAGCGCGTCAGTTTGCATCTGGACCAGCCCGCGCAGCGCGTGATGAACCTCGGGCTGCTGGTCGATTCGGCCAGCGCGGAACGTGCGCGCGACGGCCTGCGCGTGCTCGGCGCGACTCCGGGCAGCATCGCGGAGCGCCTCGGCGTGCGTCCGGGCGACGTGATCGTCGCGGTCAATGGCATTTCGCTGCGCGGACTCGGTGCAGATCCGGACGGCCACGCGCTCGCCGCCGCTACGTTGCGCAGTACGGTCGAAGCGCTGCCAGACCAGGCGCCGCTGCAACTCGACGTGCTGCGCTCCGGCGATGCCGTCGCGCTGAGTGCGCCGGTGCACAGCGTGTACCTGCCCGCGCTGCGCATGGAACTCGGCGCTGCGGCGCTAGCCGGTGCAGATAACCCGAACGCCAACGCGAATGTCGGCAGCGGTTGCGGCCGCATCAGCACCTGGGATGTGGCGCCGCCGGCGGAACACCTGTACCACGCGAATATTATCCTGATCGACGGCGTCAGTCCCGGCCCAAGCGGCGGGGAAACCTGGCGCGTGAGCGCCGGCACACACCGGTTGATCGTCGGCGAGGACATTCCGATCCGCCAGTTCGGCACGGGCGAGATCGCGAGCCTGCGGCGCGATACGCACAAGGAGCTGGTCGTCACGGTCAAGCCCGGCACCACGGCTCGAGTCGCAGCGCAGCTGCATCTGGACAAGACTTCGGACGTGCTCAAGGGCGGCTACTGGGATCCGGTGGTCTGGCGCGAAGTGCCGGAGTCTTGCCCGTAAGCTGCGACGCGCCGCCGCGCGCAGCGGCGGCGCGGTGCGTTATGCTGCCGCCTTCACGGCGGGGCTGCGCACGGTGCGGGGAAGTTCGCTTTTTCCACTTTTGCTGTTTTGCGCGACGGCGGCGGCGCAACCGGCGCTGCCCGAGCCGCAGCGCGCGCTGCTCGACGCCGGCGTGCGCAGCGGCGTGTTGCACGACGTGGCCGTCGGCTGGGTCGATCACGGTGCATCCAGCACGACGTATTTTGGCGCCGCCACGGCGGACAGCCGCTTCGAAATCGGAACCGTGAGCGAGGCGTTCAGCGGCGTGCTGCTCGCACGCGCCGCATTCGAAAACCGCCTGCATGTGCACGATACGCTGCGCGACCGGCTCGGCGGCATCCCGCTCAGCGCGCCGCTCGCCGGGGTGTCGCTGGAAAGCCTCGCTGCGCATCGCGCCGGCCTGCCGCGGTTACCGTTGAACCTGATGCCGGACGACGTCGACGATCCCTACGGCGCGTACACCGCGGCGGACCTGCGCGCGTGGCTGTCGTACGGCGAAACCGCCGGGACGGGATATTCGCCGATGGATTTCGGCGTGCTCGGCTGGGTACTGGCGCGCAGTTACGACGCGACCGACTTTCCCGCGCTGCTGCACGACAAGGTGCTGGCACCGCTCGCACTCACCAACACCGATTTCGACGACGCGGGTTTGCTGCCGGGACACGCACGCGGCGTTTCGGCGCCACGCTGGCATTTCGGCGCGCTTGCGGCAGGCGCCGGTCTGCGTTCGACGCTCGCCGACCTGCTCGCGTTCCTGCAGACCAACCTGAAGCCGGAAGAATCACCATTGCGCGCGGCGTTGCTGCTCGCACGCCAGCCGCGCGACGGCGGCGGCGCGCTCGGCTGGAACATCGCGCAGAGCACGACCGACGGGCAACCGTGGCCGGTGTTGTGGCGTGCGAGCGTGACGGCGGGCCACGCTGCGTTCATCGGTTTCCGTACCGATCGTCAGCAAGCGCTGGTGCTGTTGTGCGACGACGACGTGGACTTGAGCGCGCTCGGCATGTCGCTGCTGGACGACCGCCCCCTGCCCGCGTTGCCGAAGCCGGCCGTCGCCGTGCCGGCGCCGGCGGATGCGGCGCAGTACGCCGGTCTCTACCAGGTGCGCAACGGTGCGGAACTGATCGTGCGCGCGCGCGGCGTGGCGCTCAGCGCGCAGCTCGCCGGCGAGCCGGCGGGCAACCTGACGCCGCTCGGCGACGACATCTTCGACGCCGAGGCGTTCATCCTCACGTTCCAGCGCGAGGGCAGCCGCATCGTCAGTGTGATCCTCAGTCGCGGTGGCGTGAACGCGGTGGCCGAGCGCTTGAGTGACCGTGCACCGCAGCTCGCGCGCGCGCAGCAGGAAGCGACCGCTGCGCAGTGGGACGAATTGCGGGGCGATTATTTGCTCGCACGCAGCACCTTGCTGCGTATCGCGCGAAGCGAGAACCGCGCGACGCTGCAGCTGACCGGGCGTGCACGCGTCGAGCTCGGCGCGTACGGCGCGGACCGATTCCGCTGCCTCGATGACAGCTGCGAGCTGCACGTGCGGCGCGACGCCGACGGCAAGTTGACCGCACTCGACGTCGATTTCGCCGGCGCGATACGCGTGGCGACGCGGCGCCCCGCCGCGCCATAATCGCGTATTGATCGCGGCAGGGATGACCGGACATGACGCTGCTGAGCGTTAACGTGAACAAGATCGCGGTGCTGCGCAATTCGCGCGGCGGCGCCGAACCCGACGTGCGCCGCGCGGCGACCGTCTGTCTTCAGGCCGGTGCCGGCGGCATTACGGTGCATCCGCGGCCTGACCAGCGCCATATTCGGCCTGACGACGTGCGTGTGCTCGCGGCGCTGTGCGCCGGTCGCGCGGAGTTCAATATCGAAGGCAACGCCTTCGCGCCACCGCGGGGCGATTATCCCGGCCTGCTCGCCCTCGTCGCCAAGATGCGTCCGACGCAATGCACCCTGGTGCCGGACAGCGACGCGCAGATCACGTCGGACCACGGCTTCGACCTGCGCGCGGATGCCGAACGCCTGCGGCCGCTGATCGCGGCGCTGCGCGCGCACGGTTGCCGCGTCAGTCTGTTCGTGGATGCCGATTGCGCGGACATCGAACTCGCTGCCGAGATCGGCGCGCAACGTGTGGAAATTTATACCGGGCCGTACGCACACGCGTTCGCGCAGGGCGATGCGCAGCGTGAGCTCGATGCGTGCGTGCGGCTGGCTGAGCGTGCGGCGCGGGCCGGACTCGGCGTGAACGCGGGGCACGATCTCAGCCAGGCCAACCTGGCCGCGCTGAAAGCAGCGCTGCCAAAGCTCGACGAAGTGTCGATCGGACACGCGCTGATCGGCGAGGCGCTGTACGCCGGATTGCGTCCAACGGTCGAGGCGTACGTGGGAATACTGGCGGCGGCCGGCCACTAGGCGGCGGATGTGGTCGCGCGGGAAGCACGAGCAAGTAGCGCGTCGCGTCGCCCGGGCTTCGTGCTGAAAAAAAAACGCCGCATTTCTGCGGCGTTTTCTGTAGTGCTTCTCGGAGTGCCGTCTGTTACTGCGACACGAAGCCGATTTTCTGGATGTTCGCGTTCTTCGCGTCCGCCATCACCGCGGCGACCAGGGCATATTTCGTGGTCTTTTCCGCCTTGATGTCGAGTTCCGGCTGCTGATCCGGCGGCTTCACACCGAGCACCGCCAGCTGCGCGCGCAGCGCTTCTTCGGAGATCGGCGTGTCGTTCCAGTAGAGGCTGCCGGTCGGGAGGACCGACAGGCGAACCGGTTCCGGCGGCGGCGGCGGCGGCACGGGCGGCGGGGGTGCCGGCTGCGGCAGGTCGATTTTGATCTTGTGCGACAGCAGCGGCATCGTGATCATGAAAATGATCAGCAACACCAGCATCACGTCGACCAGCGGCGTGACGTTGATGTCCGCCATCGGTCCGCTACCACCACCTGAACTGAACGCCATCTTCGTTAACCTCTGAAACTCGAGCCTGTTACGGTTGCTTCGGGCCGCTGGCCTGCGTGATGAAGCCAAGCTTCACCATGCCGGCGTTTTTTGCATCCGCCATGACGGAGGAAATGAGCTGGTACTCGGTTTCCCGGTCGGCGCGGATCTGAAGTTCCGGCTGCGGCGTCTGCTGCGCGGCGATGCGCAGGTTGGCCTGCAGCGTCGCCTCGGTGACCGCTTCGTCGTTCCAATACAGCTCGCCCGTATCCTTCACCGACAGCGTGATCGGGTGTTGCCCGGTCTCGTCCGGCGGCTTGTCCAGGCTCGCGATCGGCAGCTCGATCTTGACCTTGTGTGCGGCCAGCGGCGCCGTGATCATGAAGATGATCAGCAGCACCAACATCACGTCGACGAGCGGCGTGACGTTGATTTCCGCCATCACGCTGCCGCCACCACCGGTACTGAACGCCATGACTCAGTTCCTTACTTGCGCGGCGCTGCTGCCGCACCGGGCTTCGGCGTGGCGACCGTGACCGCGGCGCCGGTGTCGACGCGCGAGCCCGTGGCGAAGAAGTCGTGCAGGTCGTGCGCGAATTCGTCGAACTGCGCATTCGTCACGCGGTTGGCGCGCACGAACACGTTGTAGGCCAGCACCGCCGGAATCGCGACGCCCAGACCGATGGCGGTCATGATCAGCGCTTCGCCGACCGGACCCGCCACCGCTTCGATACCCGCGTTGCCGGTGGAGCCGATGCGGATCAGGGCGTGGTAGATGCCCCACACGGTACCGAGCAGGCCGACGAACGGCGCGGTCGAACCGGTGGTCGCGAGCCAGCTCAAGCCGCCTTCGAGACGGCCGCTTTCACGCGCGACACCCTGACGCAGGGCGCGGTCGATGAACTCGGAGCGGTTCAGGGCCTCGACCAGACGGCTGCCTTCGTGCCGCTGATGGTGCGCGGCGGCCGAAGCGCAATCGAGCGCGATCTTGGAGAACGGTTCCCAGCGCGGCTGGTCTTCCATCGTGCGCACGGCTTCCTGTGCGGACGTGGTTTCCCAGAACACGTGGCGAACCTTGTCGGCGCGCGAACGGATCGCGAGCGTGCGCCAGGCGTTGACGATGATGAAGTACCAGGAACCGATCGTCATCACCACCAGCACGACGAACACGACCCAGTTCAGCGCATCGAAGTGCTGAATCAGGTCGCTGAAGCCCATCTGCTGAAGGGCAGCGGCATCGCCATGCCCTGCGGGCCCTGCAGGTACTGCGGCCGCCGGGGGCGGAGCAGGTTGAGTCGAAGCTGCATCTTGTTGCATAACGCTACCCTTTATTTGAGGTCACTATAGTGTCACTAGACGCGGCGGGTCGCTACCTCGCCGCACTCTCTTACAAATCCGTCAGATTGAAGTCGATCGGCACCAGGGCATAGCCCTCGTACTTCTGACCGTTGCGGACGCCCGGATTGAACGTCCACGTCTTGGCAGCCGCGATGGCGGCCTGGTCCAGTTCGCGGAAGCCGCTCGATTTTTCCACCGTCACGTCTTTCGGCGAGCCATCGACCGCGATCAACACCTTGAGGATCACCTTGCCGGTGTGATGTTCGCGCACGGCCTGCGGCGGATAACGCGGCGGACGCATGCGGCGGAAGCTGATGTTTTCGCTCGGCGCGATGTCGACCGGCGGCGCGGGTGGCGCAGGCGGTGCGGGCGGCGGAGCCGGCGTGGACATCGGCGTCGCTTCTTGCACTTCCTGCACCGGCGGCGGCGGCGGCGGAACCGGCGGCGGCTTGATCCTTTCCACGACCTTCGGCGGCGGCTTCTTCGGCGGCTCCGGCGGCGGCGGCGGTGGCGGCGGCGGCGGCGGCGGCGGTTCGATGAACTCGACCTGCACCGTGTTTTCCTTCACCTTTTCCTTCGCCTTCGGCGGAGTGACCGGCGCCAACAGCATCATGAATGCAAAGGCGTGAAGCGCGAACGCGCCCGCGAGCGCGATGGTGCGCCTCCAGGAGAAGCCTTCGGCTTGATTTTCGGTTGCGTCAGACGCCATCAGCTTGAACCACTGTCATATCGAATCGTTGCCGTGTTCGCACGCCCCTGCCATGCGGCAGCGCATGCGGATCATTTCTTGCACGGAGCCGCGCAAATTACACCAGCACCGGGCATTTGTATAGATGTCAGCGTTTGAAACCCAGACGCAGCGGAATCACTTTCCGCCGCGGACTTTTTTCAGGTTCTCGGCTGCTTCGGAGGCAGTCTCGGGATCCTTCGCCGCCTGCTCGAACGCGGCACGCGCGCCGGCGCTGTCCTTGAGGCCCATATTGAGCTTGCCGAGCAGCAGGTAAGCCTTGCCCTTGTGCGTGACGCCGCGCGCGATCGCCTTCTGCAGGACTTCCTTGGACTGCGCGAATTCCTGCTCCGCGCCGAGCACCTGCGCACGGGTGTAATCGATGTCGCCGTTGGTCGCCAGCGGGGCGGCCTTGGCATAGGCTTCAAGCGCCTTGGCGTGGTCGTTGCCGATCATGTAGGCGTCGCCGAGCAGCTTGTAGTTCTCGAGCGTCGGCTTGACCGCGCCCTTGGTGATGCCTTCCTGCAGGACGGTGGCGCCCTTGAGCGCGATCTTGTCGCCGTTGTTGTCGGCCTGCTGACCGACGCGGGCGTAGATCTTCGCCGCGGTGACGTAGTCGTTTTCGTCCGTGAGCAGGCCCTGCGAGTGCTCGCGATCGAGCAGCTTCTCGGCTTTTTCGTTCTCGTTCGACTGGCTGTAGATGACGAGCGCGTTCTGGATCGTCTTCTTGTCGTTCGGGTTCTTCGCGAGCTGCTGGTCGATGACGCCGGCGGCCTGGCCGCTCTGCCCGGCGGCGTTGTAGGACGCCATCAGGATCGAATTCCACGACTCCTTCGGCTGGTCCGTCATCGACTGCGCTTTCTTGATCGCTTCGATCGCCTCGGGGTACTTCTCCATGCGGTAGTCGATGTTGCCTTCCAGCGCATAGGAGTCGGGCGTCTCGCGCTTGCCTTCGGCGCGCCACTTTTTCAGTTCCTCGCCGGCTTTCTGGTACTGCTCGTCGCCGACGTAGGCGTTGATCATGTTGTACCAGGAGTCGAAATGCGCGTCGTTCGGCAGCGAGTTGAGCGCGAGCAGCTTCTGGTAGTCCGCGATGGCGCCCTTGTAGTCGCCCGCGTTGAATTTGGTGTTCGCCAAGACCTGCAGCGCGATGCCCTGCGCGTATTTGCTCTTGCTCGAATCGATGACTTTCTGCGCGGCTTCCTGTGCCTTGGCGTCGTCGCCGCTGTTGACGGCATCGATCGCGGCCTGCAGGGCCTTCTGGTCGCCCGCGTTCGTCAGGTCGCTTTTTGGCTCGCTGCGGCTCGCGTTCGGGTAGTGCTTTTCGGCGTCCTTCTTCGAATCCTTGGCATATGCCACGTTGACCGCTACCAGCATGGCCAGCAGGCCGCACACGAGCGTGCGCATCCAGGTGCCCTTCTTCATGATCCCAACCCTCCTTGAGAACTCTTGTTATCGCTTTCTTGCAATTGCGTCGTCGGCCGGTCGCACGCTACGCCGGGCAGGCGAGGTTAACGCCGGCCCAGCCGAAGCTCAAGCTGCCAACGCACAATCGGTTTCAGACGTCCAGATTGCTCACGCGCAGGGCGTTCTGCTCGATGAAGTCGCGGCGCGGCTCGACCACGTCGCCCATCAGCGTGGAGAAGATCTGGTCGGCGGCGACCGCGTCCTCGATGCTGACCTGCAACAAACGCCGCGATTCCGGGTTCACCGTGGTTTCCCACAGCTGCTCCGGATTCATTTCACCCAGACCCTTGAAGCGCTGCACCGTGCGGCCTTTCTTCGCCTGGTCCAGCAACCACTGATCGACGTCGGCAAAGCGCGCGACCGTCGCAGTCGCGTTCTCGCGCCGGATCTCGGCGCCGGGCTGGAGCAGACCGTCGAGCTGCTGCGCCAAGTCGCGCACCGGCTTGAATTCGGTGCTGGAGAAAAACGCGGCCGGCAGCACCTGCGTGTTGCGCATGCCGTGGTGCTCGCGTTCGACCGCCAGCGCCGGCGGGTGCTCTGCGGTCGCGGGACGCACGCTCAGCCGGTACGTCGGCTTGCCCAGGCCCTGCGCGCGCAGCTTGGCCGCGACGCGTTCGAGCCAGGGAGCGAGCGCGGCCGGATCGCGCCACTGTTCGGCCGCCGGCGGCGCGATATCCAGCATCGCAACCAGCACATCGGGGTCGCAGCGCTGGCCGAGGCGTTCGATTTGCTCGCGCGCGGCGTGCCAGTCGAGCAGCAGTTTTTCCAGGGCCGGACCGCGCAGCGGCGGTGCGTCCGGCGCATAGCGCAGTTCGGCACCTTCGACCGCGTTCGAGATCAGGTACGCGTTCAGCGCCGCGTCGTCCTTCAGGTACAGCTCCTGCTTGCCCTGTTTCAGCTTGTACAGCGGCGGCAGCCCGATGTAGATGTGGCCGCGCTCGATCAGCACGGGCATCTGGCGATAGAAGAACGTCAGCAGCAGCGTGCGGATGTGGGAGCCGTCGACGTCCGCGTCGGTCATGATGATGATGCGGTGGTAGCGCAGCTTGTCGGGATTGAACTCCTCCTGACCGATGCCGCAGCCGAGCGCCGTGATCAGGGTGCCGACCTCGGCCGAGGACAGCATTTTATCAAAGCGCGCTTTTTCCACATTTAGAATTTTACCCTTGAGCGGCAGCACCGCCTGGTAGCGGCGGTTGCGCCCCTGCTTGGCCGAGCCGCCGGCGGAGTCGCCCTCGACGATGAACAGTTCGCTCAGTGCGGGATCCTTCTCCTGGCAGTCGGCGAGCTTGCCCGGCAAGCCCGCGATGTCGAGCGCGCCCTTGCGCCGCGTCATCTCGCGTGCCTTGCGCGCCGCTTCGCGGGCGCGTGCGGCTTCCACGACCTTTGCCGCGATCGCACGCGCATCTGACGGATTTTCCTGGAGAAATTCCTCAAGCTTCGCGTTGACGATGGATTCGACCGTGCCCTTTATCTCGGACGAGACCAGTTTGTCCTTGGTCTGCGACGAGAACTTCGGATCCGGCATCTTCACCGACAACACCGCGATCAGGCCCTCGCGCATGTCGTCGCCGGACAGCGCGACCTTGGCCGACTTCAGCAAGTTGCCCGATTCGATGTAGTTGCCCAGCGTACGCGTCAGCGCCGCGCGAAAACCGGCCAGGTGCGTGCCGCCGTCCTTCTGCGGGATGTTGTTGGTGAAGGAGAACGTCGTTTCCTGGTACGCGTCGGTCCACTGCATCGCGACGTCGACCGTGATGTTCTCCTGCTGCGCACTCAGCGTGATGACGTTCGGGTGCAGCGGCGTCTTCAGATGCGCCAGGTGTTCGACGAACGAGCGGATGCCGCCCTCGTACTGGAAGACGTCTTTCTTGTCGGTGCGCTCGTCGAGCAGCTCGATCTTCACGCCGGAATTCAGGAACGACAGCTCGCGCAGACGCTTGGACAGGATGTCGTAGTGGAATTCGATGTTGGAGAAGATTTGCGGGCTTGGCTTGAACCGAACCGTGGTGCCCCGCCGCGTTGCCGGACCGACTTCCCGCAAGGGAAACAGCGGCTCGCCGAGCTGGTATTCCTGCAGGTGTTCTTTGCCGTCGCGGTAAATCGTCAGCCACAGGTGGTCCGACAGGGCGTTGACCACGGAGACGCCGACGCCGTGCAGGCCGCCGGACACCTTGTAGGAGTTGTCGTCGAATTTGCCGCCTGCGTGCAGCACCGTCATCACGACTTCGGCCGTCGACCTGCCCTCTTCGTGCATATCGGTCGGAATGCCGCGGCCGTTGTCCTGCACGCTGACCGAACCGTCGGTGTGGATCGTGACCGTTACGTGGTCGCAGTAGCCGGCCAGCGCTTCGTCGATCGCGTTATCCACGACCTCGAACACCATATGATGAAGACCGGTGCCGTCGTCCGTGTCGCCGATGTACATGCCCGGGCGTTTGCGGACGGCTTCGAGGCCTTTGAGAACCTTGATCTTGCTAGCGTCGTATTGTTCGGGATGCTGGTTTTCGTTGGTCATGCGGCTGCCAATTGAGGTCGGCGCGAAGGCCGACGCGAAGAAGGTCGAGGCAATCGACCGATTATAGCAATCCTATGCCCCGCTGCTGATTTCCCCGTGTTCCACATGGAACAATTGGATCGGTGTGACGTTTTCCCGGAGGGCGGCGGGCATCTCCGTGCCGGTGATAAGCACCTGGGCGCCGACTTCGACAGCCAGATCGACCACCACCCGCTGGTGCGCCAGGTCCAGTTCGGACGGCAGATCGTCCAGAGCAACCACCGGCCACTCGCCCGTCGCGCCCGCGTAGCGCTCGGCTTGGGCCAAGACACAGGCCAGGGCACAAAGCTTTTCCTGGCCACGGGACAGGTGCTCGCGAATCGGTGCGTTGGCGAAGCTCAAGCTCCAGTCGGCCCGGTGCGGCCCTCGTGACGTATGTCCACGCATCCGGTCGAGCCGTCGACGTTCAGCCAGGGCGGCGGCCAGACTTTCTCCAGCCCAGCCCGGATCCATGGAGACCTGAATATCGCCGAGCTCTGGCAGGAACCTCCCGAGCAATCGGATCAGCGATTGCGCGAACGCCTCGAAGTATCGGCGTCGCTGTCGCTCAATCGGTTCGCCGAGCTCGCTCAGGGCGGTATCCCATGCGTCGAGCTCGGAATCGGACGGCTCAGCCTTGAGCGCCGCATTGCGTTGTTTCAGGACGCGGTTGTACCGGCGCATATCGACCAGGTAATCCGGTTCCACGTGGAACACGCCCCAGTCGAGGAACCTTCGCCGTTCCCCGCTGCCTCCAGAGATCAGGGCATGGCTACCCGGTTCAAGGCAAACGAGGCCGAATTCCCGAAGGAGCGCGCCAAGGCTCGGCGCCGGCAATCCGTTAATCTCCCCAGACCACGCCTCCTGAGCCCGAACCAGCCGCAGGTCCACGGTCGTACCGCGCCGCTCGATGACGCCCTGCAGCCCGAGCCGATCGCAACCGCGGCGAAGGACCGTTTCGGTCGAGCCGGCGCGAAAACTCTGGGAGTGCGAAAGCAGATAGGCAGCTTCGACCAGGCTGGTCTTGCCGCTGCCGTTGGGGCCAATGAAAACGTTGAGGCCGGGCGCCAGGGTCAGGCGCAGCGAAGCGATGTTACGCAGGTTGGAAATGCCGAGCGAGACCAGCCGCATCAGGCATTCCCGGTAGACAGTGAGAAAGACCGCCGCGTCAGAGACGCAGCGGCATGATCACGTGGCGCGAACCTTCCTGCGAGGGGGCACGCAGCAGGCAGCTCGAATTTCCATCGCGCAGACAGAGCAACACCTCGTCACCCTGCAACGCATTGAGCGCATCCAGCAGGTAGTTGACGTTGAAACCGACGCTGAGGTCGTTCGTGTTGGTGCGCGCTTCCAGGTCCTCGACCGCTTCCTCCTGCTCCGGGTTGTGCGCCACGATACGCAACCGGTTTTGCCCCACTTCCAGTTTCACGCCCCGGTACTTCTCGTTCGACAGAATCGCCGCGCGCTGCAAGGCGCCGCGCAGGGTATCGCGCGGAAGCTGGACTTCCTTGTCGGCGCCCAGCGGAATCACGGCCTCGTAATCCGGGAAACGCCCATCGATCAGTTTCGACGTGAACACCACAGCGTTGCGGCGCACACGCAGGTGATTACGACCGAACTCGAGCTCGACGTCGCCGTCGCCGCTTTCGAACAAGCCTTGCAGTTCCAGCACGCCCTTGCGCGGAATGATGATCTGGCGCGCCGTCGCCCGTGCCGTGGGCAGTTCGGTCTCCGACAGTGCCAGGCGATGCCCGTCGGTCGCGACGCAGCGCAGCGAATTCTCGCGCAAGTCCAGCAGCAGCCCGTTGAGGTAATACCGCACGTCCTGGTTCGCCATGGCGAACGCCGTGCGATCCATCAGATCCTTCAGCCGCGCTTCCGGCAGCGTGACTTTCTCGACCAGCTCGATGTTGTCGATCACCGGGAATTCCGATGCCGCCAACGTCGCCAGCGTGAACCGGCTGCGTCCCGAGCTGACCGTCACGCGGTCGCCGCTCAGCTTGAACTGGACCTTGCTGCCATCGGGCAGTGCGCGACAGATGTCGAACAGCTTGCGCGCCGGAATGGTCACTTCGCCCACTTCGAGATCCTGCGCCTCGACCGCCGCCGACATCTCCACTTCCAGATCGGTGCCGGTGAATGCCACACGATCCGCTGAAACGACGACCAGCAGGTTGGAAAGTACCGGCAACGTCTGACGGCGTTCGACGACGCCGATCACCTGCTGCAGCGGCTTGAGCAACACTTCGCGTTGAATGCTGAATTGCATGGCGATCCCGGTACGAGGTACTTGTTGGTTATTCTTGTTAACTCAGTAGCAATAGGCGCTGTTGATATCGGGATAAGTCTCGTTTCAGCTTATGAATCAATGCCTTGGTCGTATGCTGAAGACCGGCTAAACGAACCCGTCCGCTGTGGTTTCGCTGTGGATATCTTCTTGCCCCGAACGACCTCACAGTTTATCCACAAGACAATCTACCCCGTCAACTCGCGCTGCAATTTTTCCCAATCCTGGCGCAGCTTTCCGTCCACTT
>Ga0207702_10001541_pt1 | contig 22785 bp, 15 predicted proteins | sample KBSCornC62_FD_184302 | JGI IMG/M metagenome (GOLD analysis project Ga0207702, IMG submission 184302) | Corn rhizosphere microbial communities from Kellogg Biological Station, Michigan, USA - KBS Corn C6-2 (SPAdes) (version 2) | ecosystem: Host-associated > Plants > Roots > Rhizosphere > Soil ...
TCCTTCCATGCAGGCCAAGTGCAATACATCGACACCGGCGTGTTGCTGGATGTCGTCCCGCGCGTCAGCCCGGGCGGGCTGGTGTACATGGACATCCAGCAAGTGGTCAGCAAGCCGACCACCCAGGACAAGTTCGGCAACTACACCATAGCAAATCGCGCGCTCAGTACCGAGGTCGCGGTGCAAAGTGGGCAGACGGTGTTGCTGGGTGGTTTGATCCAGCAGACCGACACCACCCAGGACAATGGCGTACCATTCCTCAACCGCATTCCGGTGTTGGGGCCTTTCTTCGGCACTACGGACCGCAGGCGCGACCGTACCGAGCTGATCGTGCTGATCACTCCTCGTGTGATCCAAGACCCAAAGGATGAGCGTCAAATTACGGGAGATTACGAAGCCGGATTCAAATCCATCAAGCCATTTCGGCCAGCGGGGCTCCGCAAAATTGAACAGTACGTAGGTGGTCAATCTGTTTCCGATCGGCGGTGATGTGGCCGCAGAAGAGTTTTTGCGTTCGGACGTCAATAGCGGACGTTTCCGAGCACTAGCGTGATGACTGCTCTTGGCCGCTCTGCGACCCCAGAGGTCTCAGTGCGACTCGTTGCCGTCCTCGATGCGTGTCCGCTTTCGGGAGGTCTGACCAACTGTGCACTTCAAACTTGATGCTACGCGCCAGCACCTACGACTTGCACACCCGGCACCCACACTTGCAGCCACCTTGATACTTTTTCTTCTGGACTCAACTGCTGCGGTGATGCAGGAACAGACGGACCAAAGAGCGAACGCTCATCGAGACAGCCGACATTGACGGCACCGTAAGTACTGCCTTGGTGCTCAAAGATTACAGCAACCAGTACGCCGCACCGACCGCACAGCTGAAAGCGCGCGACTTTTGAGCCTTGACGGTAGGAATGGAGAACGTTTGGCTCTGCGACGGTGATACGAAGTCGGCCTGATGAATCCGAGACGTACGCAGCGCCGTGCTTTTGACAAAAACTGCAATCGCACACCCGCGGTGTCATACGTGCAAGCTCCGCACTCGTGGTGAATTCGACTTGCACACGACCGCAGTGACAACTGCCGCATACCGTCGTTGATTGGCTAGCTTGCGTCATATCTGCACCTGATGCCTACCCGGCAAGTCGGGGCGCGCATTGAGACGCCCGAGTCCAACGTCCGGTGCCCAGCGGAGTTTCCATACAGGTCGCGGCGCGCCAATCCACTCCGCAAAAAACACGTTCGTCCACTGCCGCTGGGTGGTTTGGCTGCGGCCTCCAGAAAGCTCCACGCGCGCGGCCGCCGGTAGCGAAAACGCTGCCAACAGCACCAAGCCGAGGAGCATGCGTCGGCGCATGTGCATTCCCGGGGAGCAGAAAACGTGCACCATCATTATGGCGCTGCCGACAACACATGACGCTGCTTGTACCGGACGCCGTCGGTCGGCGAGGCCACCCCGGAAACAGGGGCACAGATTCCGGTCTCCGCACGCGTGCGAGCTTAGCCTTCGGTCAGTCCCGGTGGGGTCAGGCCGCTGATCGCAGATATCGTGGTGGCGGAATCGAGGACTCCGTCTGGCCAGGGGTGATCACTCGTAGGTAATCAGCACGACCCGCTCACCCGCGTTGCGAGGCGGCTGCACGACTATGGTCCGCACAGGGTCGTGTTTTCCTGGATCGGTGCTACCGCGCCGAATGATTCGACCGGCAGGCAACGCAGTAATGCTTCGGACGTCAGCGGTGGCGTGAGACCCTGCCGGCATCGAGACGGCGCCATTGAACCGGACCTCACCGGGAGGTCCGGAAGTTGGATGTTTCTCTTTCGACGCGGCATCGGCACCATCGACAGCGATCAAGGCAAAAGCTGCCAACAGGGCGGCCCCAAGCAACTGGGTCACGACAGAAGCCAGCTGACAACGGCTCGCAATCGATCCGGTGAGCCCAGCCAATATCGCGTTCCATGCTCATCGCGAATGTAGACTTGACGGCCGCTCATCAGCGGGTCAAGCAGGAAGGCCGTTGGGGCACCTCCGATCCGGACGATGCGTCCAACGCCGTCGACGCCCAGGCGGCCCGGCGCCAGTGCGCGCCGTGCTTCGCTGCGCCAATCCGAGGGAGGCGGCAAGTCATCGGCGAATTCGAATCGCGCCTCATCCTGCTCGGGCGCGAATCTTCGTTGGCGTGCGGTCGACGCGTTCATCATCGGACTCTCTTGTTCTGTGCTCAGGCGGCAACGCACAGCGGTACGTGCACCGCGTCGACGCGGCACCGGGTATGGACCGCCTGCGACAGGATGTAGCGAAAGTACAGTTGTGGGCATCCGAACACGCCACGAGGCGCGGGTTCGTCTGAGTATTTTCAAGACGTGGCCCGCGGGCGTCTTTGTGTCCAGTCACGAAGTCACTTTTCTTTACGATTGCTTGCGTTCCAATGCTTGGCTTGGACCCGTGGTGTGGCTCCATAACCGCACGCCCCTTTCCATTCGCTACCAGGACTTGGCGGCGCTCGATGCGTGGTCATCGCGGCGTTTGATCCCGAGTTTTGTAGCGGCGCACAAAACCGCGTTTGCAATCGTGCTATCTAGCGTCGGCGCGATTCAGAGCGAGCCGAGACTTGGAGCCCGCATCGGTGTTCCGGTCCAAGAAGAAGGCAAATCATCGATGACTGGCATGCACGGGGACGGGGCGAACACGGCGGGATTGGTGTTGCGGAGCTTCGAAGTGAGCGTCCATCCAAACATGATCGTGGCGTTGAAGAGTCCGGGCTGCCCGATCGTGCGTGTGAATGCCGCGCTTGAGGCGTTCCTTGGCCTGAACCGCGATCAGCTGATCGGCCGACCCAGCCAAGAGGTGCTGCGCTCATTGGACGAGGCCGGCATCGACCTGCACACGGCGTCGGACGCGGTGCTGACCTGCCGGGTGCGCGGCCGCGAACCCGTGTTGTGCCGGCTGGAGGTGCGTCCGGTACCCGATGCGGAAGGGAGCGCCACCCATGCCCTCTGCATGCTCCGTGACCTTGCCGAGCAGGTCCCCCTGCAGGGCACGAGCGAGCACCTGGCTTCGCACGATTCCCTTTCTGGGCTGATCCTCAGCCACGTGCTGGAAGAGAACTTGGCAGCCGAACTGGTGCGCGCAGTACATGAATGCTCGCGCATCATTGTCTGCTACCTCCGCATCGACCGCTTCGGCATGATCGATGAGGTTTGCGATTTCAGCGTCGCAGCAAGCCTGACGCGCATGGTCGCCGAGCGGTTGACCCAATGTGCCGGCGATCCCAGCCGGGTTTCCCGAACGGCAAGCGGCGGGTTTGTTGCAGTGTTCGTGGGGCAGGATGCTGCCGTCGATCAATTGGATGTCGGACAAAGTATCGCTGCGGCATTGGAACCTCCCTTCGTCATGGGCGCCACGAGGCGCCGCGTGACCGCGAGCGTGGGCGTGTCGTGTTTTCCGGACACGGCATCCGACGTCCATGAACTCTTGCAACAGGCAGCCGCGGCCGCCTATGCCGTGAAGCGCAACGGCGGCAACGATGTGCATGCCTACACGGCGGCGCTCGACGGTGCCTTGGGCCAGCAACTCAAGCTGGCCGAAGAACTCGATGGCGCTGTCCAACGTGGTGAAATGGAACTGGTGTATCAGCCGGTTCTCGGCACCGCCAAGCGCGAAGTCGTCGGCATGGAGGCGCTGGTGCGCTGGCGCAGCCCAAAGCTCGGTTTCCTCACGCCAGAGCAGTTCATCCCGTTTGCCGAGAGTCTTGGGATGATCGAAGAAATTGGACGCTGGGTGCTGCAGGAGGCCTGCGCCCAGGCGCGGCGCTGGCTGGACCTCGGGGTCGGCGACTTCACCCTGTCCGTCAACGTTTCGCGCGCGCAAATGCGTGGACGACAGCTGCTTGAAGATGTGCGGCGGGCATTGGACGCTTCCCGCTTGCAGCCCAGTTTCCTCGATTTGGAGCTTACCGAAACCGCCATCATGACCAACGTCGAGGAAGCGACCTGGACGATGCGCGAACTGCGCAAAATGGGGGTCAAGCTTTCCATGGATGACTTCGGGATCGGACAGTCTTCCCTCGGTCATCTGCAGCGGCTGCCGGTCAACCGGATGAAGATCGATCGCTCATTCGTCGCCGCAGTACCGGATGATGTGAATGCGGCGCGCATCTGCCGCGCCATCATCGGATTGGCGCACGAGTTCGGATTTTCGGTGGTAGGGGAAGGTGTGGAGAAGGCTGTGCAGCTCGCGTTTCTTGAACGCAACGGGTGCGAGTTCGTGCAAGGCTACCTGTTGAGCGCCCCAGTATCTGCTGACGCCATGCTGGCCATGCTGCGCGAACCCGTCCTGTATCCCCGCGAGACGGGCGGCAAGAGCCAGAACGGTGCCGTCCTGCTGGTGGATGACGAGCAGAATGTCCTGCGCGCACTGGCACGCCTTTTGCGCCGCGATGGCTACCAGATCTTCACGGCGTCCACATTCCATGACGCCTTCGAGATCCTGGGCACCCAAAATATCCACGTGGTGATGTCCGACCACCGCATGCCGGAAGGCAAGGGGACGGAATTCCTGAGCCGGGTCAAGGCCACACATCCGCGCACAATCCGGCTGATCCTGAGTGGTTACGCGGATGTGGGCGCCGTGACCGAGGCCATCAATGGTGGCGCCGTCTACCGGTTTCTCACCAAGCCCTGGAACGACGATGATCTGCGCGAGACGCTCCGCGAAGCCATGCGGATGGCCCAGGTTCAAATGGAAGCTTGAGCCCAGCCCCGCGTTTACCCGTCGTGCTCGTCCAGCACGATTGCATCGTTATCGTCGCGCTCGACGCGGGTGATGCCCGGGCATTCCGCTTCGAGTTCGCGCAGCCTTGCATCCTGCTCGGACAATTGGCCGCGCTGCACACGGACTTCGTCCGCCAGGCGCTGGTTCTCGCGTTGCAGCGCACGGGTTTGCAACGCCGAGGCCAGCGTGAGCTGCAGTTCGGCTTCATCCCAAGGCTTCGCCACGAACCGGAACACGCCGACCTCGTTGATGGCGGCCATGGCCGACGGAAGATCGCCATGACCACTGATCACGATGCGAATGGCGTCAGGCTGCAACTTTCTCGCTTGGCGCAAGAAATCGAGTCCGTCGACGCCGGGCATGCGCAGGTCCGAAATGACCGCGTCGTATGACACGTCGCGCAAGCTCCCCAGTGCGTTATCCGGGTTATCGAAACCATGCACCCGGCACCGAGCGTCCAGCAAGTCAGCGGGAATCCGGTCGATGACCCGCCGCATCGCGTTGATGATGGGAGGCTGGTCATCCAGGACGAGGATGTTGTACATGGCGCAGTCCTCAAGCAGGGGAAGCGGTTGGGGCAAGCGGCTGCTTTACGGGCAGGGTGATCTGGAACAGCGACCCTTTGGCCACCGACGAGCGCACCGCAATGTCACCACCGTGCTTCTTGACGATGCCAAAGGTGATGGATAACCCGAGGCCGGTGCCGCTGCCGACGCCCTTGGTGGTGAAGAAGGGTTCGAAAATGTGGCCGAGGACGTGTTCGTCCATCCCGCACCCATTGTCACTGATATCCACTTGCACTCGATTCGTGTCGAGCTTGCGGGTAGAGACTTCGATGCGTCCGTCCGCACCCACCGCTTGCGTTGCGTTCACCAGGATATTCATGAACACCTGGCTCAGTTCGGTGGGGTTGCACTCGATCAGCGGCAACGACTCGAAATGGGTGACGAAACTGAGGTATTTGCTGGACAGGCTTCGCACCAGGTCGAGGGCCGTCGTGAGGGCGCGATGCACGTCGAACAACTGGAAGGCTTCGGTTGCATCACTACGCGAAAAGTCGCGCAGGTTCTGCACGATCTTGCGGATGCGGTCCACGCCTTCGCGGGATTCTTCCAGCAGCGCCGGCAAATCCTCGACGATCATGGGGAAGTCCACGGCCTGCTTGCGCACCTCCATGGCATGCGCGCGTTCCTCGGCACTCATGCGCGTATCGCGCAGCAGATCATCGCTCAGCTCCAACAGCCCGAACAGCTTGTTGAGGTAATCGCGGAACGCACCCATGTTGGACTGCACGTAGCAGATCGGATTGTTGATCTCGTGCGCCATCCCCGCTGCCAGTTGGCCTACCGTCGCCAGCTTGTCGGCTTGGAGCATCCTGTGCTGTTCGGACGATAGGGCTTCCGCGGTTTTGGCCGACGTAGCATCGAGCCGGTCTGGGCCGCTGGTACGCGCCGGACGAATCGTTACGCTGAGCAGGCTCGTATCGCCGCATGTGCGCCACTGGCGCACTACGCAGAGCGGCAGTCCGTCCATGCCGTAGCAGTTCAGGCAGTCCTCGCAGCCTTCACTTGGCGGGTCCGGATTCGAACTGAGCCACGGTGGATTGGCGACCAGTTTTGCCAAGCCCAGGCTCAGGTCATCATGGATGACCGTGGCCAGGCTGCGGGCAGGGGCGTTGGCGTAATACACCGATACGTCGTCACGCAGCAAAACCACCGACAACGGCAACGTTTCAAGGACCGCAATCGTCTCTGGCACGACGTCATTGGTAACCATTGCATCCATTGCGCGACAAATTGAAGGTCGGACTCGTTGAAGCCGCTGCCACCCGTCCTGCGCGGGGCTCGGCCGGCAGCGTAGGAGATCGACCGTAAGCAGGCGCAGCCGTTTTGCGATTTGTTGCAATTCGCGTGGCGATGCGTGAAAGCCATCACGGGATGTTCAGAATCTGCCGTAGTGCCACCATCGATCCTAGGCTGCCAGTGGCGGCCGTCCGCTTTCAAGAAGACTCGTCGACACACCCTGCTTCCGCGCTGCTGGCCGGTTCGACGCCGACTGGATAGGCTAGCCCAATGTCGCGCATCGCCTTCTCCTCCGCGGTAGTTGGAGCGTTGGTCGCCGCACTGTTGTTCGGTGCCAGCACGCCGCTGGCCAAGCAATTGCTGCGCGACACCTCGCCGGTGATGCTGGCGGGGCTGCTGTATCTCGGCAGTGGCATCGGCCTCGGCGTGATTCGTACCACGCGCGATCGAGGCTGGCGCGCCCCGGCCATGAGTCGCCGCGAATGGTCGTGGTATCTGCTCGCGATCGGTTTCGGCGGTGTGCTCGGTCCCTTGCTGCTGATGTTGGGTCTGACGCGTACGAGCGCGGCACCGGCGTCTCTGCTACTGAATCTCGAAGCGGTCTTGACCGCACTGCTGGCGTGGATCGTGTTCCGCGAAAACGCCAACCGCCGTGTCATATCGGGCATGGTGCTGATCGTGGCCGGAGCGGTGCTGCTCGCGTGGCCGGGGGAACCAAACCAGGGCCGATTGGGTTGGGGTGCCGGGCTGATTGCGCTCGCCTGCCTGTGCTGGGCGCTGGACAACAACTTCACCCGCAAAGTATCAGCCTCGGATGCGCTGTTCATCGCGGGGCTCAAGGGTATCGTGGCTGGCGTGGTTAATACCGGCATCGCGTTGCTGCTCGGCGCGCGCTTTCCCGCCGGAACCGCCATCGTTGAGGCGATGACGGTGGGGTTGCTGGGCTACGGCATCAGCCTCGTGTTGTTTGTGCTGGCGCTGCGCGGCTTGGGCTCAGCGCGCACGGGTGCCTATTTCTCGACGGCGCCGTTCATGGGCGCGGCAATTGCGATCCTGGCGTTCGGCGACCGCGCTTCGCTGATGTTCTGGGCAGCCGCCGTCCTGATGGGCGCGGGCGTATGGCTGCACCTGACCGAGCGCCACGAGCACCTGCATACCCATGAGCCGATCACCCACACGCATCGCCACGTACACGATGAACACCACCAACACACGCACGATTTCGACTGGGACGGCCACGAACCGCACACCCACGAGCACACCCATGCGCCGCTGACGCACAGCCATCCGCATTACCCGGACATCCATCACCAACACCGGCACGAGTGAACGCGGTGCAACGATTCTCAGGCCACGCGCAACGCGAGGCTTGCGGCACCGGCGACCGCACTCTCAAGCAAAGTCCAGCCCATTCCGATCCTGAAGCACAACATCGGCCAACGGTATCAAGGCTTCGCCACGGCAGCTTGCGCATCCAACGCGGCCCGAAATCCGCGCGCCAGGTCGGCGGCCTTGCCCTTGCCCCAGAAGTGGGTGAAGTAGAAATCCGGCTGCGTGCCGATCATGTGGTTGTGCAAGGCCACGATGTGGATGCTCGCCTTGCGCAGTGCTCGCAATACCGGCTGCACCTCATCGGCGCGCATGATGAAATCGCCGTCCATCGCCGCGAGCGAGTCGCTGCCGCTGAAGGCCGCCCAGGTGGTCAGGCCCATCGAGGCGCCGATCGTCTCGTTACGCATGTGGCCCGTGGTGCCGATGGTGATCTTCGGTGAGCCGTTGTTGGCTTCCGCCGGGTGTCCGACGATCTTCGCGAGCGCATCGGCATCGAGCTTGCCGGTTTTCGGTGCCGTGCCGCCAAACCCTTCAGCAGGTTGCGGATGCGCCGCGCGCACCGCCTTGATCGCATCCCACACCGCCTTGACGTCGGACGCGAGCGCGGTCGCGGCGTCCTCGCCCTCGATGTGCATGAAGTACACCTTCGGCTGGTCGTAGAAGAAGTGATTGTGCAAACCGGTGACGTGGAGGCCATGCGCGAACGCGGCATCCATCGCCGCATCCACTTCGTCCTGGAACACCACGGTGTCGCCCATCACCATCGCCTGCTTGCCCATCGGCGCGAACGCGGCCCAGGAGCCCAAGCCTGCAGCCGGCGGCAGCCGCATGCCATCCACCGTGACCGGCACGTCGCTACGGCTCCAACCGATCTTCACTACACCGTCCTTCTGGGTCGTTGCCTTTGTGCCCGCGGCTTTGCCGATCGCCTCAGCATCCAGCGAAGTGGCGACGGCAGAACCGCATGCGAGGACCAAGGCCGCGATGACCAACAGCGTCCACAAGGAGCGCGCCGAGAGGCGCGAAACACGAGCATTCATGATGAACCTCCTTCCGTTTCGGAATACGCCGCGTACAGGCAGTCGAGCACAGTCGACATGTCCGCCAGCAGCGCGTTGTCGTCCTCGCCGTGGCGGGCACGCGCTCCCGCCATGAGGCTGGCGAAGCCGGCGGCATCGGCCACGGGTACGCCGCCGATGTCGAGATAACCGATCAAGCGTCCCAACCGCGCAAGGCGCGGGTCACGATCGAGACCAAAGCTCGCGGCCAAGACTTGAAAGGTCACGCGCGCGCCAACGTGGCTGAACTCGGCGCCATCGAAATCGAACCCCACGGCACGCTTGGGGCAATCGGCCGGTTTCTTCAGCCAACGGAACTGCGCGCGCGGATCGATGAAACGGCGGATCAACCAGGCCGAAGCGACGCGGTCGATCCACAGGTGCCGGCGTGTGGCCCACACACGGCCGCGGTAATCCTGCACGCGACGATGCGGAGTCGCCGTTTTCTTTCCACGCGGCTCGTCGGGCGCGAATTGCGCATTGAGCGCGTGTTCGGCGTCGGCCAGTGCGGTCTCCACCTGCGCCCGTGCCGCGCCCGGGAAGAAGTCGATTGCGGCCACCGCTTCCAGCTCGCGCCGGGACGCGGTGAGTCGTTTGCGCGCCTCGGCTTCGGCGAGTTTCCGCAGTTCGCGGCGCAAGGCGGCCAGCCGTTCGAGCGCTTGCGCATAAGCATGGGTACGATCGAAGGCATCCCGCAGGTCGGCTTCCTGTTTGGGATCGGCCGATGTGAACGACACCATGTGTGCGCTGCCGCGGGCCTGTTTCGCTTCGTCGATCTGGGCCTTGAAAAGCGCCCGTGCTGCATCGCTTTCCGGCAGCACGTACACGCCATCGCGCAGCATCGCCGCGCCACCGCCCTTGAGCGCCCGCCACAGCCGCATACGCGGCGTCTGACTGCGCCCCGGCAGCGATACCACCAGCATCAGCCAGGTGGAGAGCTTTACGTCCATGTAGCGTATGCTACACCAGAGTCATAAGTGCTATAGAAGGGTGCTTCGATGAACGAAGTCGCCGGAGCGCCCGGACGAACGCTCAGCCCGCTGAACTGCCTGTTTGCCGCACGCGCCTTGCGCGACTTCGGTGACAGCTTCGTAGCGATCCTGCTGCCGGCTTACCTGCTGGCGTTGGGTTTCACGCCGCTGGCGGTCGGTGTGCTCGCCACGGCGTCGCTGTCGGGGTCGGCCTGCCTGACGATCGGCGCGGGCCTGCTGGGAGCACGCTACGGCTATCGCCGGCTGCTGCTGATCGCGGCTGGGCTGATGGTGGCCTCCGGACTCGCGTTTGCCGCCTCGCGGGACTATGCGGCGCTGCTGGTGATCGCCTTCGCGGGCACGATCAATCCCTCCGCCGGCAACGTCAGTGTGTTCGTGCCCTTGGAGCACGCGGCATTGGCACGCGAAGCCGGCAATACCGACCGCACCCGCATGTTCGCGCGTTACAGCCTGGCCGGGGCGTTGGCCGCGGCGGTGGGCGCGCTCGTTGCAGGGACACCCGAGATAATGGCGCCACTCGGGCTCGACCGGTTAAGCGCGATGCGCGGGATGTTCGTCCTGTATGGGTTACTGGGTTTGGCGGGACGCTTCCTCTACACGCGCCTTCCGGAACGGAAGATGCCCGCAAACACCGCACCTTCAGCGGCGCTCGGGTCTTCGCGTGCCATCGTGATCAGGCTGGCCGCGCTGTTCAGCCTGGACGCGTTCGCGGGCGGCTTCGTGGTGCAGTCGCTGCTGGCGTTGTGGCTGTTCCAGCGGTTTCATCTCTCGCTCACCGCAGCCGGCGTGTTCTTCTTCTGCGCGAGTTTCCTGGCGGCCCTGTCGTATCCGGTCGCGGCGCGCCTGTCGCGACGTTTCGGGCTGGTCAACACAATGGTGTTTACGCATATTCCTTCCAGTATCGCGCTGATCCTGGCCGCGCTGGCGCCCACGCTTGGACTGGCGTTGGCGTTCCTGCTGATTCGCGCCGCGCTCTCGCAGATGGACGTGCCGACCCGCTCGTCCTACGTAATGGCCGTCGTGACCGAGGCCGAACGGCCTGCCGCGGCGAGCTTCACGTCCGTTCCGCGCAGTCTCGCTTCGGCCGCGAGTCCGGCGATGGCGGGTGCGTTGTTCGCTGCATCGGCGTTCGCATGGCCGCTGTTGATCTGCGGCACACTGAAAATTGTTTATGACTTGCTGTTGCTGGCGCAGTTTCGGCATCTCAAACCGCCGGAAGAACGAGGCGCCTAATCGCGGGCGTATGATCCTTTTCGGCAACGAGCGCAGGCCATGAAAATCAGCGCAAGCCACTTCTATCTATGCAGGGTGTCGGTCATCCTGGCGGTCGCCACATCCATGCCAGTGTCGAGCCAAGCCGGCAATCCGATCAGCGGATTGCCGCTGACCACGGTCGCGGACGTGCCGCTGCCCGGTCATGCGACGCGTTGGGATTACGCCAGCCTCGACGCAAAGCGTCACCATCTTTTTCTCGCGCATCTCGGCGACAGCGCGGTGGTGGTGTTCGACACGGCGCAGCGGAAAGCGATCGCGACCATCCCCGATGTCAGCCACGTGCACGGAGTGCTCTACGTGCCGCAGCTCGATCGCGTCTACGCGTCGGCGACCGGAACCGATGAAGTGGTCGCGATCGACGCCAGGACTTTCAAGATCGTAGCGCGCATGCCCGGCGGCGATTACCCGGACGGCATGGCCTTTGCGCCCGGCGTGCACAAGCTGTACGTCTCCGACGAGCATGGCGGCACAGATACGGTCATTGACGTGGTGAGCAACAAGCGCATCGCCACGATCCCGCTCGGCGGCGAAGTGGGGAATACGCAGTACGATCCGATGTCACGGCACATTTTCGCCAATGCGCAAACCCGCGACCAACTGGCGGAGATCGACCCGGCCACCGACAAGGTGGTTGCACACATCAACCTGCCGGGCGCCAAAGGCAACCACGGCTTGTACATCGACGCCCCGGCACGGCTTGCGTTCGTCGCCTGCGAAGGCAATGACAAGCTGCTGGTGCTGGATCTAACCAGCCGAAAAGTGCTCGCCACATTCGATGTGGCCAAGGATCCGGACGTGCTCGCGTTTGATTCAGCGCTTGATTGGCTGTACGTCGCCGGCGAATCGGGTCAGGTTTCGGTATTCAAGGTAACGGGAAAAGCGGTCAGCGCGCTCGGAACTGCGCGGCTTGGACCCAATGCCCACGTCGTGGCGGTGGATTCAGTGACGCACGACGCTTTTTTCCCGCTTAAACCCGCACACGGAAAGCCGATGCTGCGGATTACTCGGCCGAACCGCAGAGGGTGACGCGGGGGTTCTGTGCCAAGGACGAGATAGTTGATCTTCTTTGTGATACCGGTTGCTATTGTGCCGCCAAGCGCTTCTGTTGCCTGATGGCACTGCACCCTTGTGCCGTATGCACACGTACCCGTGAACACAAAGCACCTGCCAGGGAAGGTGACGTTTGGCGCGGGCTTGTTGATTGGCAGGGACGCAGCTTTGGCTAGCTCGCCGATCTCTGACGGATCCCCCGCAATACCGCGCAGAATGCTCAGCAACTCGGCCGATTCTTCGTCGTCGAGCGTGTTGTCTTGTAACATCACCCCTACCTTGGCAAGCAAGTTGGCTATTACGGGGTTGTCGCTAGCTTGGCGGCTTTGAACTAGCCAAGACCTCAGAAATTCGGCTTCTGCTTGATCAACTTTGCCATCGGCGAGTACACCCTTGCTGAGACCGATGAGCGTGTCCATTTGCCGGTCATCGATGCTCTTGCGATTGAAGCGAGTAAAGATGTCCACGATATCCCCCTAGTCATCGACTGCAATTTTCGTTAATACCTAGACAGAATGGCTCTCGTTGGAGCGGCCTGCCTTCGCGTGTACCGTGGATTGCGCGCGGGTAGCGCGCCGAGCCACATCGTTGACGATGGAACCGCAAAGCCATGCCGAATGACCACTCAACCGATCAGTTGCGCTTGGCTCGCCTCGAGGATACGGGCTCTCGCTGCGGACGAAAGTCTTCGGATGCCGAATTCCTTGGCGATTTCAGACGGAGCATCACCGTTCTCGACGGACCGAGCGGCCGCGAGAAGTTCTTCTCGCGGAATTTCGTCGATGAAGCGAACGTCCTCTTCGCTCCCGGGAACACGGAATGTATTCCAACGATCAGGATCGTCTGGCGAGAGCCAGATGAAAGACCCTGCATCCGGATCCGGGTTCTGTTGAACGAAATAGTGGCGCTCGGCGATTTCAAGCACCCGTTCCCGGATCAGATGCCCCGATCGCTTGAAGCCATGGGCTCGCGCGATACGTTCTACAAGCACCTTGTCAAGAATGGGAGCTTCTGCTTCTACAACCACCCTTACCAGTTCTCCTAGTGTGGCGTCGTAAGAGTGGTCATGAAAGTCGGCAGGGCGCAGCGATGGCTTGAGCGAAGAGAGCTCTGCCTTGCGGTAGAGTCGGCGCATTGGCACGGTGAGTTGGCTGGAGATGTGTGCGACACGCTGCACCGGCACTGGCTCTGCGGCTTCTGCACCCGGTGCTTCGCCGCGAGCCGGTACCGCTGCATCGACGGGGAGCGCGTCCTCAGCATTGGCAGGTACTTCGAAGCCCTCTTCTTCCGTAATAACGGGTTCTGCAGCCTCGGCTTCGCGTGAACGCTTCAACTCGGCCGCTTTGTCGCGCGACTCTTCCAGTATCGCGCGAACTGCCTGATCAAGGCGGTCGAGCGCACCCTCCCGGTCCACCCACCATTCGGTGGACCAGACTCGCAACAAACGCCAGCCCAGGCCGCGCAGGATCTCAGCGCGAATCTTGTCCCGATCGCGTGCGGTGGCAGCGCTATGGTAAGTCGCACCATCACATTCGACGCCGACTAGGTAGTCTCCTGGGCGATCCGGGTGCACGACCCCAAGATCGATGCGAAAACGCGACACGCCGATTTGCGGATGCGTGTTCCAGCCCTTGCGCCGCAATCCGGCCGCAACGAATGCCTCAAATGGAGATTCATGGCCGCCCAACGAGCCGTGAATAGCGGCAGCGATTGCCTTGGGGCCTTGTTCCGCAAACTCGATGAAATGGCGCAGGTCTTCCACCGCGCGCGCCGAGGTGCGGCTGAGATCGATCATCGAAGGATCGAACGATGTGAAAATCATCATCTCCCGGCGTGCGCGCGTTACGGCGACGTTGAGGCGCCTCCAACCGCCGTCGCGATTCAGTGGGCCAAAGTTCATCGACATCGTCTTCTGCTCTGGCTCGGTAGGGCCGAACCCGATGCCAAGAATGATCAGGTCGCGCTCGTCGCCCTGCATCGTCTCCAGATTCTTGACGATCACAGGTTCCGGTAGCTCCGGATCGAAGAAAGTCTCGATTTCGCGGTGGTTTCGCCGCGCTTGATCGAGCAGATCGTCGATCAACTGTTGCTGCTCGGCATTTAACGTAATGATGCCAATGGACTGGCCGGAGCGCACGAAGGCAGCATCGGTGAGGCGCCGCACCACTTCGGCGACGATCGCCTTGGCCTCCAACTGGTTGCGCCGACCGCCGGCGCCGGGCGCGTACACGCCCTCGACCTTGCGCCAGGAAACCGCGCTGGGCCGAGTGTCCGCGGCGGGAAATGTGATAAGACTGTCGCCATAGTATGCGTGATTCGAAAATGCGATCAGGCTCTCGTGGCGGCTTCTGTAATGCCACGTCAGACTGTGCTGGGGAACGCCTGCCCCCAGACACTCATCCAGAATGCTTTCGAGATCCTCGTCGAGATCGTCATCGCCGGCATTGGCACCCCGATTGAAAAAGCTGGTCGGCGGCATCTGCTTCGGGTCACCCGCTATAACGACCTGCTTCCCACGCGCGATCGAGCCCACGGCATCCCACGGCGCAATCTGAGACGCCTCATCGAATATGACGAGATCGAACAATTCGTGATCGGCTGGGAGGAACTGGGCGATGGACAACGGGCTCATCAACATGCATGGCGTGAGGGCAGCAAAGTCTTGCCCCATCTCTTGCGCCAGCTGCCGCACCGGCTTGTGTCGGCGCTGCTTCTGCAGTTCATGTTTCAAGATGCCGAAGCCGCTGCGGTTCGTCACATCGCCCTTGTCCGGGATGCTGCCCGAAAGTTTCGCGCGTATGTATCTCGAGGTAAGATTCGAGAGCTTGTCCACCGCCTTGCCAAAGGCCTCGATGTCATTTTGGTGAACGGCCGGGACGAATCGGCATAGCAGCGGTTCCTTGTCGATGGCGCCCGATGCAAACCAGCGCGCATAGGCCACTTCGAAGGCGCCGGACATAGATTCGCTTGGGATGGTGCCGCTTTCGATGGCATCCACGAGGGGCTGCAGATTCTCGCCGAGGGCTTCTTCACGTACACGCCGCCAGGTACACCAGGCCTTCAACGCAGCTTCGTGTGCAACAACCGCACTCGCGCTGGCTCGAAGCACGTTGGTTTGAGTACAGATGTCAATTTCGGTACCGGCTGCCTTGGCAAACTGCGCCACCGCGTCCAGCGTGCTGGCATAGCCTTGTTTCAATTTGTCGATTACCATCGCGACCGCGGCGCCGCGTGCAAGAAGATCGTTCCCTTCGACGACCAGTCGCTGCACCTCCCGGCGGAGCGTCATCAGTTCCTCTGGCGAGCCGGCCAACGAGATAAGGCCCGCGCGCAGCCCCTCCGCCAGCTTGATCGCGAATGCCATTTTCGTCGCGTTGCTACGCAACCCGTCCCAGCCCGGGATCGCGTGTAACGTCTGGTCGAGATCGTCCGTCTTGGCGATCACGGCTTTCATTGCGATCAGCTGTGGAAGGTCCGCCTCGACATCCGGCGGGCTGGGGGTGGATGCAGCTTCGCCCAAAGCCTTTGCGATCTTCTTCTTGGCGAATGTGGACAGGATCCAGAACTTGCCAGAAGCATCATGCCACTCGCGCTGCAGTTTGTCGGTATCGATGTGCCGGATGGATTCGCGCGCGTAGCCTTGTGACAGTCGCCGTTCGAGATCTTCGTACTCCTTGAGGTGCGCCATCGCCTGCTTTGCAGCGGCCTGGATCTTGGGCAGCTCCGGCGAGAATGCAAAATTCAAATCCACGCCACAGGCATCGGGAAACAGACGGACCAGATCCAGCAATTTGCCGGCCGTAGCTGTCGAAGCCTTGATTGAGAATCCTGTCGCCCGCCCGACCTCAGCGCATGCATCATCACATGCCTTGATTGCTGCCAAGGCTTGGCGAGCCCTCGCCACCATGTCCGCCTGCCATGCGTTGGACCAGTCCTTCTGCGCCACCAACTCAAGTTGATCTGCTCCGATATGGGCTACGGCGCGATAGTTAAGGTCGAGTCGGCGCGCCACGTCCCTCAGGCGCGCCAGGTGTGCTGCGTCATGAACCGTGCCGTCCGGCCAGGAAAGCCGCAGATTCGAGAAATCCGCATCGTGTACGACTCTGCCTATCGCTTCATAGACCGTCAGGCCGTTGGGCCAGCGTTTGTGCAACACCGATACAAATTGGTTGAGCTCATCCCGCAAGTCGCGGACTCTGGCGGCTTGGGCCTCCCAGTCGGCCTCTGCGAGGGTGTCTCGCTCCGTCCAGGCGCGATCCAGCTGCTTGAGCAGGTGCATTTTTGAGGATTTGCTCGAATGCAGTTCCACGCAAAACTGGCCGATGCCGTTTTCCTCCAGCCGGCGTTTGACGACGTCCAAGGCGGCCATCTTCTCGGCCACGAACAGCACGCGTCGGCCAAGCGCCAGATTGTGGGCAATCATGTTGGCGATGGTTTGCGATTTGCCGGTGCCCGGAGGTCCGTCCAGCACGAAACTGTGACCATTCGACGAGGCGACAACCGCTGCCATCTGTGAGGAGTCCGCCGGTAGAAGTGCGAACAGCCCTCGAGGCTCGATTTGGGCATCCAGCTTCGCCGGATCCGGAAAGGATCCGGGAGACTCCAATCTGGACTGGCCGGATTTGTAGAGCAGCAGATGCCGGACCACATCGTTTTGCATGAGCTGCCCGGAACGATCGACAAGGTCTCGCCACATCAGATACTTGGCGAACGAAAACGTACCGAGCACTACGTCGGTAGTTACCTCGAATCCCGGCATGTCGCGAACTGCGTGGCGAACAATGTCCCAAATTGCGGGCACGTTAATGCCATGAGCGTCCGTAGGCAGTTCACCATCCAGGCGATGGATATCCAGCTGAAAGTCGTGCCGTAGCAATTCCAGGAGCGTGAGATTGAATCGCGGTTCCTCGTCCAGCATCGACAATTTGACACCGGACACCACGCTGCGGCGCTCTAACTTCACCGGCAGTAGGATCAGTGGAGCGTTGTAGATCCGCGGGTCGCTTTCTGCCTTCTTCCAGTGAAGAAAGCCGATGGCAAGAAAAAGCGTGTTTGAGCCGCCTTCCTCCAGGTCGGTTTTGGCCTTGCGGTAAAGATCGACGAGCGCAGCATCCAGCCGTGCCTTCTCGAGCCTGCACGGCACTTCGCGTCGCGCCATTGCTTGGAGCGCAACTTCTCGCTCCAGATCCTGATGGGTGCGCTGCTGATAGATCCGGCTATCCCTGCCACCGACTTCGATGTCCGGCATCGGAACGATCCGGACGCTCTTGTTGTCCGCGAGTGTGTCCTCCAAACCCCCGGGATCAGGGCACACGAGACGTATGGCTTTCGCGCTTTCAGGGAGATGGAGCAGGCGGTTGCGCGTCGTGAGATCGAGCAGCTTGCGCTGCCACAGCTCCAGCTTGCCCTTCGGCGTCGAGGATCCCTCGCTGACTTCGACATCAAAGCTCGGCAACTGCGGCGCAGCTTCAAGTCCTTCGCTGGCGTATGGCGCGTCTTGATCCTGTGTGGCGGCACTTTGCTGGAGTGCCACGCTCAGCGGCCGCAGCTTTTGCATACGAGCCCGGCGAACGTCGACCGCCATGACAAAATCCTGATCGGTCAGCTCCCGCTTGGCGGCATCAATCGCCTGACTGAAGCCCGGCGTCGGGGTGTGTGTCGCCAGCGTCGTTTCAAAGACGATCAGCTCTTGCAGTTCGACGCGCTTGCGCACCGCCGACACGTCCTCAATGAGAATCTGCGCGAATTCCTGCGGTTGCAGCCACACGCCGGTAAAGGCATGCCCCTTGGTCAATATGACTAGGGAATTGAGGCCGGCCTGCTCCAGTGCCGAGGCGAACAGGAGCGCTGTGTCCAAGCACGTGCCGACCCGGCCTTCGAGTACTTGGGATGGCGTACGGATCTTCTGTCCATTCTGCGCGAAACTGGCGGGCGGCAGCGCGTAGCTGATCTGATATCCACACACCGCCGACCAGAAGGCGGCAGTCAATTCCCATGCCCGCTGCCGGGAGCGCGCTTCATAGCCGTCAATCCCATCCGGGCGCCCGGCGCGCCTGAGCACGTCGGAGGCAGCCTTGAGAACACGATCAACGGCCGGATCGTTGGGTGTGCAAAATACGGGCAGTAGCTCCGGCATGCTGCCGGCGCCGCCCCAGTCGTTACGTGCCAGTAATTCAATGTCAACGTGCTGCTCAGCCAATTCGGCAGAGGCCGAGCGCACACAAAAGTGGACGAACGAGCGAATACTTTCGCTGAGCTCGGCGAGAAACCCCTCCTTGAGTTCGATATCTCGATCCGGGAGATCAACGGCCGATTCGGCATCGAGCCGATCGATTCGCCATGATTTGGCCTCTGCAAATGGCAGACTTGGTTCGAACTCGACAACGAGATCTTCCAATGCCTCGTTGCCATCATTGGTGATCGTGAGCTGCCGCAACAATGGTACGGCATTCTGATGCGACGCCAGCCCCAACTTGCTGCTCACTGTCGCGTTGAGCGAGATCCCCATAACTATCCCCCTAATCCCACCATCGAATTCTCGATCATACGGACGCTTGGGCCTCATTTCGAGGACGTCGTCACACGCGGACATGACGGCTTGATGGCGTCGGTTCGTGACGAACAGTCCGCCAAGGCCGTTCCTTGCGGCCTCTCCGCCCCGTGAATAGAGTTCAAGGTCCGCTGCGATCGCGTCCCTGCCAGTCCTCACCGCCCCGCGCGTGGGAAGGACGATAGAACCCCAATTGCGCGAAGTTGCCGGTGTTCGACATCGTGCGACGATCCATCGTCGCACGATGTCGGCTATATGGGTCTCGTGCCGTGAGACGCTCGACAAATATTCTCTAGATATGCGACTTAGATGGGTTCTACCCTGATTGCACGTCGTCAAGGCAAGCCGAACATCGGGAGCCGCACGCGGATACGGGGCTGTGCTGACTCGCCCTCCGGCACAGCACCATTCGTTAACGGGGGCAAGGAGACTCACAATGGTTCTGCCAAGCCTGTCGTTCGATGTGCTCCACGATGCGAAGCTCAGTGATGGATATTTCGAAAACTGTAGTGAGGAACGAGTGCGAGATTCCGAGCGTCGATACAAGCAATTTCTGAACCTGGCTCGCAAATACCCTGAAGCTGCGCTCACACCTGCGATTGATATAGATGAGGTGTGGCACATGCATATGCTGCGTCCTGTCGCGTATCAAAAAGATTGCTATAGCTTGTTCGGTGAGATCTTGGACCACGACGGAGGTTTCGGTAAGGCCAGTGATCGGCAACTCCGCGAACTTGAAACTGCGTTTGCCACGACTTCAAAGCTGTGGGAAAAGGAGTACGGCGAACCATACGTGACATCGGTTGCGTCCGGTAAGAAAAAATGCGTAATCGCGTGCAGGAAAGCTTGCAAGAAGGCCATGCAATAGTCGCTGCAGCCGGCCGACCTGCAGGTGGCGTGGCGTCCTGCAGGTCGGCCGAGCTTAGGCATTGCACGTGAAGATGCGGCTGTCTTCGGCAGCCGCGCACCCGCGCAGTTGATACTGAATCGTGAGCGGCCGTTCGTCGGCCATATGTGTATGGCGGCTTCTGGTCGCATGTCGCCGGATCGGCCAATTGGCGCAACCTACTCGAAGCGGGACAGGCTGGCCGAGACCGGCTACAAATCCGCAAATACATTTGTAAGGGCGCCGTTTCTTCGCAGTTGGCCGAAGTGTTCTCGATTCATGCTCATGCCCGTCCGCCAGCGACTGGGGAACTTTGACATGCCGGCGCCAAGTTGGCATAGTTGTGTCATGAATGGGAATACGGCTCCACTTCGGCAGCGACAAGCGCAGCAGGTGCGCATAGCACTGCTCGAAGCGACGATCAGTCAGCTGGAAGGCAGCATACGCAGCGACGTATCGATGGCCGAGGTCGCTCAAGCAGCCGGGGTCTCGCTCCGGACGCTTTACCGCTACTTCCCCGATCGGGCGTCATTGCTGGATGCCGCCGGCGACCACCTGTATTGGTCGCTCGGCGTTCCGTTTGAAATCGCCGGGCCGGAGGATATCGCGGCGAGCTTCCGCGAAGCTGCACGCCGGCTTGGCGCTCGGCCACAGCTCACGCGTGCGCTCGTGCGAAGTGAGCCTGGGAAGCTCTCTCGGTCCGCTGTCCGCCAGCAGCGACTTGAAGCCATTCGTGGTGCCCTCAAGCCGCTGACTGGCTCCCTCGATCCATGCACCGCTCAATACGCGTCCGCTGTCATCGCTCACCTGTGCAGCGCTGCATCATGGGTAAGCATCGCCGATGAATGCGGCGTCGACGACTCGGATGCCCAGGAGGCCGTGTGCTGGGCCATCGATGCGTTGATGGCGACCCTGCGTAAAAAGGATCGTCGCTTGCGCCCTCGTCCCAACGGCAGGCAGGCAACACGAATCCGGAGGACCCACCATGAGCAAGATTGACCAACCTCTGCACGATCTTGGCGCTAGAGATCTCTCCACTGAGCCAGAGAGCAGTCAAGCCTGGTGGTTCCTGGGCACCCTTGCCGTGCTCCGGAACCCGCGCGGAGCGCCACGGTGTCCGACGATCATCGAGTTGACCGTTCCGCCCGGCGGTTCGCCACCGCGGCACATCCACGACACACTGGATGACAATTTCCTTCTTCTGGAAGGGGAGGTCGTCGTCCGATGCGGCGAGCGAACGATCATCGCCCGGCCCGGGACGTATGTAACGCTCCCGCATGGCGTGGATCACTCCTTCCGCGTAACCAGCGCCCTGCCGGCTCGAATGCTCCTCCTGCACGCGAGCGACGAGTTTCTGGGATTCATCGAGGCCGCGGGCACTCCGACGCGCGAACGGCGGCTACCGCCCGTTGGTGAGCACGATGTGAGCCGGGATGTGCTCATCCGGCTCGCCGCCGAGCATGATGTCCGAATCATCGGCGCTCCCTTGGCAGACGATGAGGCCCAAAAGCTCATGAAGTCCGCGTAGGCCTGGTCCCGCTTTGCCGCATTTGGAGTCAAGCATCCCTGAGCCGTCAGCTCAGAGAATGACGACTTTTCGGCACTTCACAGAAACGGCGACTGGCTGCTCTTGGCCGGGCTGCGCCCGTAACACATGCCTGCGGCGTTCACGAGAAGGAGGATTCTTCATCGACATGAACAATCTTGGTGACTGTCGGTTTTCAGGTAAGAAAGAGTCCTGATCTTCGCATCAGTTCAAGCGACCGAGGTAGTAGACATTGCTCTAGTGCAGAAACCGGACTGCTAGGATGCGGCGCGATGAATCCGTCATCCCCCATCAAAACGATCGGCCTACTCGCCTACGACAACATGCAGGCGCTCGATTTGACCGGGCCGCTGGATGTGTTCGGTGCCGCCAATTCGCTCGCCTCGGGAATGCCGCCATACGACCTTCACGTCATCGGCGCGCACACAGGCACCGTGCATGCCGAGAACGGTCTGGTCGTGCTCCCCGCATGCAGCATCGAAGATGCACCGTCGCTCGACACGCTGTTGATTCCGGGCGGCATCGGCAGTCGACTCGGCAATGCCGATCCGCAATTGCTCGCTTGGCTGCGCCGGCAGGCCGAAACCGCGCGTCGTATGGTCTCGGTGTGCACTGGCGCCTACATGCTCGCAGCCACCGGTCTGCTTGACGGCCGTCGCGTCGCCACGCACTGGCAGTATGCCGAGGACTTGGCGCGGCGGTTCCCGACCATCCATGTCGAACCGGAGCGGCTGTTCTTGCGCGACGGTCGCTTCGCCACCTCGGGTGGCCTCACAGCCGGCATCGACCTGGCGCTGGCCCTGGTCGAGGAAGACCTCGGTGCAGCCGCGTCGCTCGCGGTCGCGCGCTATCTCGTGATGTACGTGACACGGCCGGGCAACCAGACCCAGTTTTCTGCGCCGCTGGCAGCACAGACGCAGGCAACTGGTCGCATGGGCGTCCTGGTGGGCTGGCTGCTGGCTCACCTGAAGGACGAAATCACAAGCGAACGCATGGCCGAGCAGGTGTCGATGAGCCCGCGTCATTTCCGTCGCGTATTCGCCGACACCTTCGGCACAAGTCCCGCACGATTCGTAGAACACCTGCGGCTGGAACAGGCTTGCATGCGCCTGACCCGAGACAGGACCTCCATCGGCCGCATTGCCTCCAGCGTCGGCTTCCACAGCGCGGATGTGTTTCGCCGTGCCTTCCGGGCGCGCTACGGCGCCACGCCTGTTGAGTACCGGGAGCGGTTCGCCCGCTGAGTGCTTGGCCGGAATCGTCGGGGTTCTGTCCGTCGCACCGGCTCGGCCAATGCGAGGATGCGATTCCCGATCGTCGGAACCTCACCATCAGGCAAGTCTTGCTCACCACCTTACTGGCGATGCTGCTCATGCTCGGCCACGCAGAACCCAAGCCCATGAACCAACGCCCGATCAAGGTCGCGTTTGCCATTAGCCAGCACGTCAACGTGATGGACGTCACCGGTCCATGGGAAGTCTTCGCCGACACCTCGATCAAGGACACCCAAGGCAAAGACGTTT
>Ga0207702_10001542_pt1 | contig 22773 bp, 29 predicted proteins | sample KBSCornC62_FD_184302 | JGI IMG/M metagenome (GOLD analysis project Ga0207702, IMG submission 184302) | Corn rhizosphere microbial communities from Kellogg Biological Station, Michigan, USA - KBS Corn C6-2 (SPAdes) (version 2) | ecosystem: Host-associated > Plants > Roots > Rhizosphere > Soil ...
AGCGACTATGTCGCTTTCTTGAGCCTGGGCGTACTGGTGATTGTGGGTGTGGCACTCATTCGCAAGCCCGGGCAGGATCGCCATATCGAGGAAGCCTTACGCCGGCAGACGACGGACTTTGCCCAGGGGGCTCCTTTAGACCCCAAGTAGAATGTCCGCTTTCCACCCATTGCGGACCTTGGTTCAACCGCTGCTTAAGGAGCAGAGAGCCAGAACCAGCTTGTCAGCGGCTCCTACCCCACTTGGAGCATGCCGGATCAAACGAGCTCCGTTCCTTCCTACCTCCCTGGTGGAAGGGGCGGAGCTCAACTCTGGCGCCAGTGCACACACTTGCGTTTGCGTTCCCCCCTGTCGGTCTCCGATTGTTGAAATCGCCGCACCCATGGCTGCCGCGGAGGTCCAAATGCCGCAGGTCGGCACAACGAAGATCCCTCCCGACGGGTTCGTCAGACTGAGGCCCGAAGGGCTGGCGTCGCATGCATTTCATGAAGGCTGTCGGGCCGCTTTCGTGTGACGGCGCAAGCGCCTGCGCGCCTGATTGCCTACTTGCCCGCGCTTCGACCGAGCCGCGCCAGATCGGCGCCGCGCTTGCTGAACTGGGCATCGCAGGCCGCTGCAATATCCACAGTCGCGCGCTTCCCGTTCATGCGGGCGAGGGCACGATCCGCTTCTCTCTTGAGGTCGATGCCCGGCGCCTCGGAGTCCAAGCGGCCAAGGAAGTACCACACGCCTGCCACGGCGGTCTCGCGCCTGGTGGAATCCTTTTCGCCGCCCGCGGCGACAAGGCCGAGTGTAAAGCATTGCACGTCTCTCTCGGTGGATTGCGAAAGTGAAATCGCCGGCATTCGAACCGCCGCCGATGAGGGTACCGTGAGGCCAAGAAGAGCCAAAACCAGTAATTTGCGCAACGATCAGTCCCCCTGCTGACGATGAATGCCCCGGTCTTGACGCTATTTCGGGCCGCGATGAAGCGCAACGCGAGACTGCCGGGTGAGGCCGCAATCTTAAACATCCAGAGCGGATTGACCCTTTAACTAAAGTTAGGGCCGGCAAGCCAGGTGGAACGAGGCGCGAGTGCGGTTACCTCCAATCTTCGCATTCGCCCTGACAGGTGCGCGTAGGGGTGGGTATGGCGGGTAACGTTCGTTCCAGTGTCTGCGAAGAAGCCGATGAACGACTATGGCCTCGAATGCCGGTCGCTGTACCCGCCTCGATCGCATTTGCGGGCCAGAACTTCACCGCAAGGCTGGCGAATATCGCTCCTGGCGGAGTGATGCTCGAGACTGAAGCGGAACCCGATGTCGGCGCCACGGCCATTTTTCAGTGTGGGACGATCTCCGCCCAGGCCACCGTGATCTGGAGAAATCCCGGCAAGATTGGCCTCAGCTTCATTGCACCGCTTACCGGCAGCCAGGTCGACGAACAGATCTCTCGTGGTGAAGCCCTGGCGGCTCGGCGCGCGAGAGTCGTGGGATAGTCGGTGGCTCGCGCTTCTGAACTTGTTTCACTGACGCGTCGGAAAAGGGCGCGGAGCTCAGCCGACAAGGCCAGGTGTGAAACAGCGGTTGTTGCTTCCGGATCGGGCAAATCCACAACCATTCGCCAGGCGCCCCCGGCAGAATCCCCCTCAACGGTCGGAGGATCGAAAGTGACGAATGGATTGTCCCGTGGCTGGCGGAGCATCTGCCAGGCGATCAGGGGCTTCACCAGGTTCGAATTCCTAATCGTCGCCGCGCTGCTCGGAACGGCCGAACTCATCTATTTCAAGGATGCGCTTCTTTCGCGCGATATCGCCTTTTCGGCAGCAATCCCGCAGGAGAAACTCGGGGAATATCAGTTCTCCGACGACGGGGAGGGCGGGCGTTCGAGCGTCACCGCCGATCCCCACCGGCCGCTGTCCTGGACCTGCAGGATCGATGGCTCCATCGCGCAGCCCTTTTGCGGCGTAGGTTTCCTGCTCGGCGATGGGGCTGCGCGAGGAGTGGATCTCTCGCTCTTCAAAAGTTTGAGGCTGCAGATGGAGGTCGATGGCCCTGGCAGCCTGATGCGCCTCGAACTCAAGAACAGCGATCCCGCCTACAGCCGGCCAGGCGACCCGCAGACGTACAAGTACAATTCGGTTGACCTGCCCGCGTCGCGCGGCCGCGTCGACATGGACGTGCCGCTGGCCAATTTCAGCGTCGCGGACTGGTGGAAGCAGAGCTTGAAAATTCCGCCCCAACTCGCGCTTCCGGATTTCCGGAACGTCGTCCAGTTCGAAATGCAGTTCGGGCTCGACGGCAAGCCTGGCGAGTACCGGATCAGGATCGACAAGGTCCTCTTCCACCGGCAAATCCTCAGCGACGAGCAATTCTATGAAGGGTTGGCCGCCTTTTGGGCGGCACTGATCGTCGCAATGCTTTATTTTCGCCGTGTGGAAGCCCGCCGCGCCGAGCGGGAGGAGGCGGGTCGGCTGCGGTGGGCAAGCGAGCACGACTCGTTGACGAAATTACCCAACCGAGGTGCCTTCCAGTGCAGACTTCAGGCGGCAATTCTGACGGCCATGGAGCGCGGAACATCTGTCGCGCTCCTGCTCATCGATCTCGACCATTTCAAACATATCAACGACAGCCTGGGCCATAGCGTCGGCGACGAGCTTCTGCGGCACGTTTCCGATCGGCTCAGGTCCGCGCTCGACGAGCATTCCTTCGTGGCCCGGATCGGGGGCGACGAATTCGCGGTGGTTGTCGAGGACGGGTGCGCCGAGGCGGATATCCTTGCGGTCGCGAACAGGCTCGCCGAGTGCATCAAGGTGCCGGTGCGCACGTCGCAAAGGCTGGTCTCGAGCGGGGCCAGTATCGGCGCGGCGATCTTCCCGCGCGATAGCCAATGCGCCGGGGACCTGTTCAACGCCGCCGACACCGCGCTCTATGCGCTGAAGCACTCCGGCCGCGGTGGAACCAAGGTCTTCGACGAGTTGATCCTGCGTGAAATGCGCCGTTCCGCATCGCATCTCAATATTGCAAGGGCCGCAACTGCAGAGCGGAATGTCGTTCCATTTTACCAGCCCGTTGTCGACCTTTCCTCGAACCAAATCATCGGGTTCGAAGCCCTGCTTCGCTGCGCGCACGCCGGCCGGTTCCAGTCTGCTAATGTCCTCGAAGAAGCGTTCGCCGACTATGAGATCGCGACGGGACTTGCGGGTCTGATGCACCGGCAGGTTGCCGCCGATCTTTCCTGCTGGGAAAAACGAGGGCTGAAGATCGGCAGGATCGCAATCAATGCGGCGCCGGCCGAATTCCTTCGCGACGATTATGCCGAACGGTTCCTTGCCGTTGTCGCCGAAAATCAGCTTTCTGGCCGCTATTTCACGATCGAAGTGACCGAGCATGTGTTCCTGGGCCGGAGCAGCGAATATGTCGCGCGGGCGATCGGCGTGCTGAAGGCCGCGGGAGTGCAGATTTCGCTCGACGATTTCGGGACCGGCTATTCCTCCCTGTCGCATCTTCGCGATCTTCGGGTCGACACCGTCAAGATGGACAAGTCGTTCATCGACAAGATCACCGACGGCGGAGAAGCCGCTGCGATCGTTGTTGCGGTGCTCTCACTTGCGAAGAGCCTGAAGATCGCAACGGTCGCCGAAGGCGTGGAAACCGAAGCGCAGGCACAGCTTTTGCGGTCGATGGGCTGCGATCGAGCGCAAGGCTTTTTCTTCGGCCGTCCGGGGGATGCAGCGATTGCCGGCGAGCTGATGCTCGAGCTCAAGGCGGCGTGAGCGCAGGGCTTTGGGCATTCTTATCCTGCGCTGACCGCACGAACGGCGCCCGCGCCCCTAGGTCACGCTGTGCGCTCAGCTAACGGCTAATGCTGGTAAAATCGTCCCTCACTCCGGAGGGGCGTCAGCTTTCACCTAAAAATGCGGCACGGCTGAGGGGAATGGGAGAGCCGGGCCGCCCCGAGCGAAGACGCAACACGACTGCCTGCTTCAGAGCAAGCGAGGCGGCGCCTGTTTATCACGAACGGGGTAGAAACGCAGTAATGCCGGCGGCCGAAACCCACTCAGTCAAATGGGGAGAAGCGGGGTAGGGTTGGAGCGATCTGGTTGGAGCGTTAACCTCGTTGGCTTGCGATTCCATCCGTTTTGGGTGATTTCGAGCCTGCCGAATCGCGAGTTGGGGGCACTCAGCAGTGGCTTTCGTGCGTTCGTTTCCGGTGAAGGACCGCAACGGGGACCAACTTACCATCTATGAGTTTCACGACCGGCGCTTCGTCAGGAAGGTTCGGCGGTTGAAGCTTTGCACGGGCGAAGCGGTGCAAAGGATCGGAAACGACCTCGTCGTGATCGGGACGGGCGAGCGCCTGGAACCGGTCCGATGCAATTTGCCACAGAAATCGGCGATGCCATAGTAAGGCGAGGAGCGGGCCCCCTTCCAGTCGCTCGCGTTGAGGCCGCCGCCAGGGCCGGGTCGGCGCCTCTCTTCGTTTGAAGCCGACCGAATTTGCAAGACGGGCGATTTCTCGCTTGCTCTGGCTTGCCCGATCCTCGCGACGGGCGTTTCGAAATGCGGACCGGCGGTTCGGCGAAACTCACCGCTTACCGCGGCGCGACCAGGATGCCTCCTGCCTCGCTTCCCAGATGCCAGCAAATCCGGGCGCGAAGCTCCTCTCCACCGTCGACTTTCAGGGTTACCAGTTCGCCAATTCGAAGGCTGTCCTCGATGCTTAGACGAACGCCGGTTTCGGAAAGATCGAGAAGGACGATGTCGCACTCGACCCCGTCCGAATTGATCAGTTTCGCCGGTCGGCGAAGATCAAGCCGCGGTGCGTGCCGTCTTTCGCCATGATTGCCCATGAGACCCGTTTCCCAAAGCAAACATAGATCACTGTAAGCTCAATCCCAAATGCCGGTTCGAATCGAACGATCAGGGCGGAGGCGCCGCCGTCGCGATGTCGCGAAAATAGCTGCCGAGAGCTGCCCGGCCTGTTTCGGAGAGATTGACGAAGGTCTGGGACGGGTCGGCGGGAAGCGCGTTCGAGGCAATGAGTCCGTCGGCCTCGAGTGCGTGCACCCAGCGAAGCACCGTGCTCGCCGGAATCTGCACTACGCCGGCGAGCCCTTCAAGCGACAGGCTCTGCTCGTCCTCGAGTTCAGCCGCATAGAGATGAAGCAGAATGTCCCAGGCCGGCTCGGCGAACAGCCGCTCGCCCAGATACTTTCTTCTCTTGCACCGAGCCGAGAGAATGAAATGAACGTAGCGGCGAACGGCCAGCTCCACGTCCGCTTGCGAAACGTCACTATCGGCTGCTCCGCTACGCGAGGGATCGCGATGATCGTTTTGAGGGACAGTCATTCTCGCGCCGCGCCCCATCATCTGGCGTCCTTCGAACCTATCGCAATGCAATCGGCCCGGCTCCAGTCGGACGGTACCGGTGAAATCGAGTGATGTTGCCGCCGCGCGCCCAATGGCATCATCCGAACGCTCCCGTTTCGGAAAAAACCTGTTCAGCCTCGATTATGGGCGGGAACCGCCGAACAATCTGCCAAATAGCGCGGCCCGACATTGCACGATCGACTGTAAGTTGCTGCCGGACAGCAGGATTTTCGGGCGCAGACCCTGCACGGCCTCACGGGGCTCGACCGGTGGGGCCGAGGGCCCGATGTTCCAAGATTCGTTCAGGAGGGAGCGTCGTGCGCCGGGCGGGCGCTGCCCAATTGTGGCCGTGGGAGGCAGTTTGGCGGGTGTAAGCGATGAGCCCTCCGGCTCGCGCCGGAGAACCCGAAGTGACTGCAACCCGCCTCCTCGTCGGCCAGATCGCCATCGTTTTTGCGATCATGCTGCTCGGCGTCTGGGCCGCAACCGAGTGGGCAGCTACGATGCTCGCCGATCAGCCGGAGCTCGGGCCTTGCTGGTTCCGCCTCTTCGGCTTCCCAGTCTATCGGCCATGGGCACTCTTCCCCTGGTGGTTCGAGTTCGAGGCCTATGCGCCCGCGGTCTTTAACAAGGCGGGAGCGCTTGCTGCTGCGAGCGGCTTTTTCGGCTGCGGAGCAGCGATTGCAGGATCGCTGTGGCGGGCCCGCCAAACCGGCGAGGTCACCACCTACGGATCGGCGCGCTGGGCGAGCGGCAACGATATGCGCCGCTCCGGCCTGTTCGGCAGTTCAGGGGTGTTCCTGGGCTCACTCGGCGGTGCCGACCTGCGCCACGACGGGCCGGAGCATGTCCTCGCTGTTGCTCCGACCCGCAGCGGCAAGGGCGTCGGCCTCGTGGTCCCGACGCTCCTCAGCTGGACCGGCTCGGCCATCATCCACGACATCAAGGGCGAGAATTGGGAGTTAACCGCCGGCTGGCGCTCGCTTTTTTCCGACTGCCTCCTCTTCAATCCGACCGATCCCGCCTCGGCCCGCTACAATCCGCTGCTCGAGGTCCGGCGCGGAAGCGACGAGGTCCGCGACGTCCAGAATATCGCCGACCTTCTGGTCGATCCCGAAGGCGCGCTTGAGCGCCGCAATCACTGGGAGAAGACCGCCCATTCGCTCCTGGTCGGCGCGATCCTCCACATTCTCTATGCCGAGGAGGAAAAGTCCCTCGCCGGGGTCGCGACCTTCCTTTCCGATCCCGGCAGGAGCTTCGTTGCAACCTTGAAGATAATGATGACCACCGGTCATCTCGGCACCTGGCCTCGTTCCCTTGTCCATCCCGTCGTTGCCTCGGCCGCGCGTGAGCTCCTCAACAAGAGCGAGAACGAGCGCTCCGGCGTGCTCTCAACGGCCATTTCCTTTCTCGGCCTCTACCGCGACCCGACTGTCGCCATGGTGACCTCCGCCTGCGACTGGCGTATCGCCGATCTCGTCGGCGGCGAGCGGCCCGTTTCGCTCTACCTGGTGGTCCCTCCGTCCGACATCTCGCGAACCAAGCCGCTCATCCGGCTGGTGCTCAACCAGATTGCACGGCGCCTCACCGAACGGCTGCACCCCGCGGACGGGAGCGCTTCGCGCCAGCTCCTGCTGATGCTCGACGAATTCCCGGCGCTCGGCCGCCTCGACTTCTTCGAAACCGCGCTCGCCTTCATGGCCGGCTATCACATCCGAGCCTTCCTGATCGCCCAGTCGCCGAACCAGATCGCCAAAACCTATGGCGAGAATAATTCCATCCTCGACAATTGTCATGTGCGCGTCGCCTTCGCGACCAACGATGAGCGCACGGCGAGGCGCATCTCCGACGCGCTCGGAACCGCGACCGAGCAAAGGGCGATGCGCAACTATGCGGGCCACCGGCTCGCGCCATGGCTCGCGCACGTGATGGTGAGCCGCCAGGAGACCGCCCGGCCGCTGCTTACTCCGGGCGAGGTCATGCAGCTTCGACCCGAGGAAGAACTGGTGCTCGTCGCCGGGATCCCGCCCATTCGGGCAAAGAAGCTCCGCTACTACGAGGACGACCGTTTCAAGGCGCGGCTGCTGCCGGCGCCGGCCGTCACCGGACGCCGTGGTGTCGAAGACGCCCCCGTGCGCCACGACTGGCACGGCCGTCCTCGCCGGGGAGGAGGAAAGCGCCGGCGAAGCGGCGGGAGGCAATGAGCAGCTCCGGCACCCCGCCTTTTGCGCGCATGATTCGGGTCGGGCCGCTTTCGGGCCGGACGGTGTCGGTCCCGGCGTGGAGGAGGATGCGCTTTGCGCCGGGGACCTTGCGCCACTCCCGGGGCTAGCGCCGGTCGCCGCCGCCGACGGGCTGAACCAGGCATCGGATCGCGGCAGCGATCTGCTTCCGAGCTTCTGATGGGCCGCCTCGTGTCCAGGGCCGGTATCGTGCGGGAGTCCGGCCGATGAGCGCGGCCGAAGCGGCGGCTCGGCGGCGGGCGATGCTCGCCACTGCCATGGGCCCGGAGATCGCCGCCGCCCTCGCCGACAGCCAGGTGATGCCGGCACTGAAGCGCATCCGGCAGCGCCAATCGTCAGCGCCGAGCTCCCTCCCCATGGCGAGGGACAGGCGGGCGAGCGCTTCGAGGGACTTCTCCCGCCGGTGGTGCCGGGACCCTGCTTTGCCATCCGAAAGCCCGCCAGCCGTATCTATACGCTTCTCGACTATGTGAACGACGGCGTCATGACGCCGCAAACGGCGCGGCTGCTTTCGCTGGCGGTCGTCGAGCGCCGCAACCTGCTCGTTGCGGGCGGCACCAGCTCGGGCAAGACCACGCTCGCCAACGCGCTTCTCGCCGAGCTTGGAATCCGGGACGAAAGGGTGATCCTCATCGAGGACACGCGCGAGCTGCAATGCGCTGCGGCCGATACCGTCCCGCTTCACACCCGGCCGGGGGGTCGCCTCAATGGCCGATCTCGTCCGCTCGACGCTTCGATTGCGGCCCGACCGGATCATCATCGGCGAGGTGCGCGGCGGCGAAGCGCTCGACATGCTGAAAGCGTGGAACACAGGTCACCCGGGCGGGATCGCGACCGTCCACGCCAATAGCGCGCGCTCCGCGCTCTATCGGCTCGAACAGTTGATCCACGAGGCGGTGGCGAGCGTGCCAAGGCAGCTCGTCGCCGACGCGATCGATCTCGTCGTTTTTCTGGAAGGGCGGGCCAGCGGGCGCCGGATCGGGGCGATCGAGGCCGTCGAAGGTCTAGGGCCCGCCGGCGATTATTCGCTCCGCCCTCTCACCCTCACGACCTCCAAAGGAGTAAGCTGATGCAGGTTCCAAAGCCTTGTCCCGGCCTTCGCGCCGCCTTGCGCATGTCGGCAGCGGCCCTCGTGCTGATGGCGTCCGCGGCCCCTGCCGCGGGATCCGGAATGCCCTGGGAAGAACCGCTCCAGAAGGTCCTCGATTCGGTCCAGGGCCCGGTCGCGAAGATCGTCGCGGTGATCATCATCATCACCACCGGCCTGACGCTCGCGTTCGGCGAGACGGCAGGCGGATTCCGGCGGCTCATCCAGATCGTCTTCGGGCTCTCGATCGCCTTTGCCGCATCCTCCTTCTTCCTCTCCTTCTTCAGCTTCGGCGGCGGAGCCCTGCTCTCGTGAGCATCGCGGGGCAGCATCCGGAGGGGTTCGAAGCGCCGCTTCACCGGGCGCTCGTCGAGCCCATCCTGCTGGGCGGGGCTCCACGCTCGATCGCCATCCTCAACGGCACGCTGAGCGCGGCGCTTGGCCTCGGGCTCCAGCAATGGCTCGCCGGGCTCATCTTATGGGCGCTCGGCCATTCGATCGCCGTTCTCGCCGCCCGGCGAGACCCGGAGTTCCTGGCGGTCCTCGTCCGGCACCTCAGGCAGCGGAGCCAATTTGAATGCTGAACCTTCGCGAATACCGCAATCGTTCCGACCGGCTCGCCGACCACCTGCCATGGGCGGCGCTGGTCGCGCCCGGCGTCGTTCTCAACAAGGACGGCAGTTTCCAGCGCACCTTCGCCTATCGCGGGCCCGATCTTGAAAGCGCGACCGACGCCGAGCTCGTCGCAATCTCAGCCCGGGCCAACAACATGCTCAAGCGCTTCGGGTCGGGCTGGGCGCTCTTCTTCGAGGCCGAACGGGTCGAGGCGCCCGGCTATCCGCACAGCCGCTTTCCCGACGCCGCCTCCTGGCTCCTCGACCAGGAGCGCCTCGCAAGCTTCGAGGGCGGCAGCGATCATTTCGAGAGCCTCTATCATTTCACCCTGGTCTGGCTTCCGCCGCCCGATTCCGAGGCGCTCGCCGAACGCACGCTGGTCGATGGCGGCAGCGGCGAGGGCCGGCGCGACTGGCGCTCGGCCCTGACGATGTTCCTTGCCGAAAGCGATCGGGCCCTCGACCTCATGGCGGGCTTCATGCCCGAAGCGCGCGCTCTTAACGACGAAGAGACCCTGACTTTCCTGCACTCGAAAGTGTCCGAGAGGCGTCATCGGGTGGCGGTGCCCGAGACTCCCGTTTATCTCGATGCCTTGCTCGCGGACACGCCGCTTTCAGGCGGGCTCGAGCCCATGCTGGGCGAGCGTCACTTGCGCAGCCTGACGCTGCTCGGCTTTCCCGCATTGAGCCGGCCGGCACTGCTGGATTGCCTCAACCATTTGGGCTTTCCCTACCGCTGGACGACGCGCTACATTGCGCTTGAGAGGACCGATGCCGCCCGCGCGCTCACAAGGCTGAGGCGCCTGTGGTTCAACAAGCGCAAGTCGGTGACCGCCCTTCTTCGCGAGGTGATGTACAACCAGCCGGTCCAGCTTACCGACAGCGATGCCGACAACAAGGTCGCCGACGCCGACGCGGCGCTCCAGGAACTCGGAGCCGACCATGTCGCCTTTGGGTATCTGACGGCTACCATCAGCGTCTTCGACGCCGACCCTGCCGCCGCTGACGAGAAAGTCCGGGCGGTGGAGCGGGCCGTTAACTCGCTCGGATTCACGCTTAAACGCGAACGCCTGAATGGGGTGGAAGCCTGGCTCTCGAGCCTTCCCGGCCAGGTTTATGCGAACGTCCGCCAGCCGCTCGTTCACACGCTCAACCTCGCGCACCTCATGCCCTTGTCCTCAGTCTGGGCCGGACCCAAGCGCAATTCGCACCTTGGCGGGCCGCCGCTTCTGCTCGCCGAGACCAGCGGCTCGACGCCCTTCCGGCTCTCGACCCATCTCGGCGATGTCGGGCACATGCTGGTCGTAGGGCCAACCGGCGCTGGAAAGTCGGTGCTCCTGTCGCTCTTCGCGCTGCAGTTCCGACGCTACCCTGGTGCCCAGGTCTACATCTTCGACAAAGGCTGGTCGGCGCGCGCGGCGGTGCTCGCCTCTGGCGGCAATCATATCGAGCTTGCCGCCGGCGGAGCCCAAGCCAGCGCTTTCCAGCCGCTTCGCCGGATCGATGAGGCGGCGAGCCGGAGTTGGGCGGTTGAATGGCTCACGGGCCTTCTCGAGCATCAAAAGGTCTCGGTCACCCCGGAGGTCAAGGAGAGCCTGTGGTCGGCGCTCCTCAGCCTCGCCTCCGCTCCGCCGGCCGAACGGACCCTGACGGGGCTTTCGCTGCTGCTTCAGTCGGGACATCTGCGCTCGGCCCTGCAGCCCTACACGATCGAGGGCCCGCTCGGCACCTTGCTCGACGGGTGCGACGACCGCCTCGAGCTCGCCGACCTGCTTTGCTTCGAGATGGAGAGCCTGATGACCGTGCCTGGCGCGGTGCCGCCGGTGCTCTCCTATCTTTTTTATCGGCTCGAGGAGCGGTTTGATGGCCGCCCGACGCTCCTGATCCTCGATGAAGCCTGGCTGTTCCTCGACAACCCGCTGTTTGCCGCGCGCATTCGCGAATGGCTGAAGGTGCTGCGAAAGAAGAATGTAGCGGTCGTCTTTGCCACCCAGTCGCTCGCCGACATTGCGCAAAGCGCAATCGCTCCGGCGATCGTCGAAAGCTGCCTGCAGCGGATCTTCCTTCCGAACGCGAGGGCGATCGAGCCGCAGGCGCGCTCCGCCTATGAGGGCTTTGGCCTTAACCAGTGCCAGATCGAGCTGATCGCAAGGGCTACGCCAAAGCAGGATTATTATCTCTGTTCGAGGCAGGGCAATCGCCTCTTCGACCTCGCCCTCGGCCCTATCGCTCTTTGCCTTTGCGGCTCCTCTGGCCCGGCCTCGCAGCGGCTGATCGACCGGCTGGCGGGCGAGGGCAGGGAGACGTTCCTCGCCCGCTTTCTCGAGGCGCAAGGCCTCGGCTGAGCCTCGGCCATCATCGAGCGATTTGCCACCCCCGACAGCCAAGGAGACGGACAATGAGAAAAATGCATGCGTTGCTGAACGCGCTTGCGGGAGCAGCGCTCGCTGCCAGCGTCCTCGCCGTCCCGGCCGCACCGGCACAGGCCGGGCTCCCGGTATTCGATGCCGCGAATTATGCGCAGAACCTCGTCCAGGCCGCGCGTGCGCTGGACCAGATCAACAACCAGGTAAAATCGCTCCAGAACCAGGCCTCGATGCTGGAGTCGATGACCAGGAATTTGAGGACGGTCGATTTTCCGCAGCTTCAGGCGATCAATTCCGCGATGCAGCGGATCGGCGGGCTGATGGGTGAAGCGCAGGCCATCGGATTCAACCTCGACCGGCTCGACCGTCAGGTCAGCACGCTCTTTCCAGGCGAGCTTGCGCTCTCCAGCGCTACGGGCGAACTCCGGAACCGCAAGTCGGCCAGCGCACGGTCTCCATCCAGGTGACGAGCGTGGTGCGCGCGTCCGACACGTCGTTTGAGGTCAAATGGATCGAAAGCGCCTATGAGCGGGGGAGCCTTGCCGGCACCAGCCACTGGACGGCGATCGTGACGGTACGGGTCGAGCCGCCGGATTCTGCCGACGAGCTGCGCAAGAATCCGCTCGGCCTCTATGTCGATGCAATCGACTGGTCGAAGGAGCTTGAACCGGCTTCCGCCACCGCCCCTCCATCTTCGTCCGCGGCCGCGTCCGATCGGCGAGCGGCCTCCCTTCCCGATCCCCTCGGTTCCACTCTGCAAAGGAGTTCGCTGTGAAGCCCTTGCTGTTCACGATTTCGGTCTTGCTTGCCGCCTCTGGCACCGCAACCGGCGCCAGGACCCCCACGGCGCCCCTCTCCGGCGCAACGGGCCGGGCCTTCCTCGCGTCAGCGGCGGCAAGGGCGGGAAGGCCGCTCGAGCGCGTCGCGGCGGCCAATGCGGCGGCGCTGCTCGAACCCGCGCGTGCGGCTTACGTCAACGCCGCCCAGATCTATCCCTGGCAACCGGGGCGCCTCTATCGCCTCTACACCGCCCCCGGAACGGTTAGCGATATCGCCCTTCAGGCCGGCGAAGGGCTCGTTTCCGTCGCGGCCGGCGACACCTTGCGCTGGGTGATCGGCAACACGGTGAGCGGCTCGGGAGCCTCGAGACAGACGCACATCCTCATCAAGCCCGCATCGGCCGGGCTTCAAACCAATCTCGTCATTGCGACGGACCGGCGCCTCTACCTGGTGGAGCTCGAAAGCACTCCGGGGCCGGCGATGGCCGCAATCTCCTGGAGCTACCCGGCGGATTCGCTGCTCGCGCTGAGCTCGGCCGAGGGCAGTGCGCCGGGCGAAGGCGCAGTGGCTCCCGAGCTCGACGTGCAGCGGCTCAATTTCGGCTATGCAATCGACGGGGACCGCCCCTCCTGGCGCCCGATCCGCGCGTTCGACGATGGACGGCAGGTCTTCATCCAGTTCCCGCCTTCGCTCGCGACCGGTGAGGCGCCGCCGCTGTTCGTGATCGGGACGTCGGGCAGGGCGGAGCTGATGAATTACCGGCTTCGAGGACACTTTTATGTGGTCGACGAGCTCTTCTCGGCCGCCGAGCTTCGGCTGGGCGAAAAGCACCAGCAGGTGGTCCGTATCGTCCGATCGAATGGGCGGGACCCTGAAGGGGCGCGCCAGTGAGCGGGCCGGACGGCGTTCCGCCGCCCCCAAGCAAGAAGCTCGATCCGCAATCGCTCGTTCTTCGAGGGCGGCCGAAGCCGGTCCTGCGGCTGCGCAAGGGCCTGACCGTCGGCCTTTCGGGACTTACGTCGGCGCTTCTGGTGGCGCTCGCCTGGGTGTCGCTGAAAGCGCCCGCCATTCATGTCGCGGTTCGGGAGGACGAGGGCATGACGCCCGCGAACGGCAACCCCGAGGCTCTTGCCGGGGTGCCTTCCGACTACGCCCATGTTCCAAGGCTCGGGCCCCCGCTTCCAGGCGATCTCGGGAGGGCCATTCTCGACCGGCAGCGCGAGAATGGCGCAATGCCCGTCGGGGGGCGGAGCCAGTGCCGGGAGAGGCGGCGGCGAGCGGGGCCCGGCAGCAAGAGCGCCCCCTCAGCGAGGAGCGGGCGGCGCTGCTTTCGGGAGTTCTCGTGCAGCAAGCGGCAACCGCTCCCCCGGCGGCGCCGGCTGTTTCCGTGCCGGCGCCAGAGGCCGCGGGACCCGCTGCGCCCGGGCTGCCGAAGCAAGCCCCGTCTCCCTGGATGCTGAGCGCCGGAAGCATCATTCCGGCAAGCCTCATCACCGGGATCAATTCCGATATTCCGGGGCCGGTCGTCGCGCAGGTGACCGAGCCGGTACGGGACAGCGCGACCTGCCGGACGATCCTCATCCCGCAGGGGGCGCGGCTCATCGGTTCCTGCGACAGCGCCCCTGCTTTCGGCCAGAAGCGTGCGCTTCTGGTCTGGCACAGGATCGTCTTTCCCGACGGCTCGTCGCTCGCTCTCCAGGCAGTCCCCGCGAGCGATGCGGCAGGCTATTCCGGGGTCGCTGACAAGGTCGACTTCCACGAAGGAAGGCTCCTCGAGGGAATCGCGCTCGCCAGCCTCCTCGGCATCGGAAGCGAATTGGGCGCGGGCGGCAGCGACGCCGATCTCGCAAGGGCGCTTCGCCAGTCCGTCCAGGATAATGGGGCGAGGGCGGGTGACCAGATCGTCGCGCACAACCTCGAGGTCCGGCCGACGCTCACGGTGCGGCCCGGCTGGCCGGTTCGGGCGGTGCTGAGTCGCGATCTCGAGCTTCGGCCCTGGGAACACAGATGAGGGCGCCGATCAAGCTTCATCGCCTCCCCGAGCGAGCACCGGTCAGGATTGCGATTTCCCTCTCGCCCGAGCTCAACCGGGCGCTCGCCGATTATGCAGCGGCTTATGAAGCCGCCTATGGAAAGAGCGAGCCTGTTGCAGAGCTCATTCCCGCCATCCTCGCTGCTTTCCTCGAGAGCGACCGCGGCTTTGCCCAGATGCGCAAAGCGGGGCCGGCAAGGCCATGAGCGCCGGTGACCCGATCAAAGAGGGAATGGTGACGGTCGAGGAATTCGCGCGGCTTGCGCGTCTCTCAAGGCGCCAGATCGACCGCTTGCGCAAGCGCAGGAGCGACAGCTTTCCCAGGGAATATGAGCTTGGAAGCGGCGCTTCCAAATATCGCCGCTGTCCGCGGTTTAGGCTTGCCGATGTCCAACGATGGCTCGAGTCGCGGGCCCTCTGGTGAGACGAGGTGGCGGAGGCTCGCCAAATTCCTACAGTTTGAGGTCAGGCGTGTTGTCGAGAGCCCACAGACCCATTCGCACCAGGAAGGTGATGGCGGCGGCAATTCCGGCGAGGACCAGGATCGTAGTCATGGTGAAGCTCCGGTACCAGAGAAAGCCCAATATCGCCACTGTGCCGACAAAGAGCAGGAAGAGGCCTGATCCGCCGGGAAGATCCAGCGACTGGCGACGGTCTGCCTTGGTTCCCCACCGATGGACGCGCCGCTGGCCGACAGCCTGGGCAAGATAGGATCGAAGGCGCTCGCGCCCTGGGTGGAAAGCTCGACCCGCCGGTAGAATCGATTGACCTTGCCGTTGCTTATCGTGACGAGCCCAGCCTTCCGAAGCTTTTCCGCGGCTGTTTCGACCGCTCGCACCGGAGCGCCCGTCCGGTCCGCGAGGATGTTTATCGGCGAGGGGACTGCCTTTAAATAGAGCCGGAGCAGGAGTTCGAACTCGAGGCTTCCGAAACGGATCTGCGGAAAAGCGACGCCCAATGTGCCCGCTCCTCGACGCATTCACCCATAAGGAGTTCTACTTCCCGGTCGGAACACTCGTGGTCAGCGTGCCCACTTTGGTCGGTCATAGATCGGGCTTGGCTCTGGGACATGCCGCTCCGCTCCTGGAGGCCTGGAGCGACTACTTGCGTGCGCCGCTTTGGTTCCAAGCCGCGGCAGAAATCACCGGGATTAGAGAGATGTGCTGCGGTCGATGCAGAAAGGTGCCCCCATCGGGGGCCGCTTATCTTCTGGGAGAGGCGAGCGTCAGCAGTCTTCGAACGCTTCTCGGTCGCGAATGCTGGGTTCGCAGCCGAGTTTCTCTTCCAGAAGAGAGATGGCGTGCTGGAGATGGGCCGCCGGAAAGCCGGTTCCTTCAACCAGGTCCAGCAATGCAAGCGCCGAGCGCATTCGGACGTGCGCCTCGCGCAGGCTCGCCAAAGCAATGGAGTCAGGACGAAATCGCATGATGGAATTCCTAAAAATCCCCGAAGCTGCCATTGCCAAGACGCTCACTGCGCCCAGGGAGCAAGGATAGATGTTTCCAAAATGGATCGATCCGGCCGGTCACGCTCGCGTTGCCGAGCCGCCGCGGGCCCGCTAGGTTCGCGCCGCTTGGCGAACTGCTGGCGGTTGGCCGCCGGCCCGAAGGAGCTGGACATGTCTTCGCCAAAAGATCGCTATTTCGAAGATGGAGTGACTCTGTCCGCCGACGATGCACGTCAGATCGCGCATTTTCTTTCGCTTCTACTCGAGTGGGCGGGCCACTCAACCGGAGGCGCGCAAGGACTGCCGCATCTCGCCGGGCGCGCAACGCTCATCGCCAGGGCTAGGGCGGTGCTGGCGGAGCGGGAGCGCCGGGCGGAGCTGTTTCCCCCTGTGATTTTCGGAGAGATCGGCTGGGAAATGCTGCTTTGGCTCTACGTCACGGATGATGAGGGCGAGCGCCAGACGATCGGCCGCCTGGCGAACCTCGTCCGCGCACCCCATACGACCGCACTTCGATGGATCGGCTATCTCGAAAAGGAGCGCCTGATCGAGAAGGTGCCGCATCCCAATGACCGGCGGACCGTGTTCATCCATTTGCTAAAGGAGGCGCGCGACCGGCTCGATCGCTGGTTCAGCGAGCTCGCGGAGCCGCTCGTGGCAGGGTAACCGAAAGACGCGATCGGCCTTTGCTGGGGCGAGACGCGGCGGCCTGGCCTCGTGCAACCGCGCCACATCGCATCCGATCTGGACGGACTGTTAGCGTCCGCTGCAATTTGTCCGTCTAGCGGTCGTTCCTCACGAGTTGAGGAGGTTCCGGTGGATCGTCCGGCGAAAGTCCTGCGCACCGCGTCCGCTTTGGCAGCGCTCAGTTTCGGTTCGGCGGCGTCCGCGGGCGAAATCGGTCCGACCTCAAGCGCGACCGCAACCATCAACCTCACTGTCGCTTCGCACCTCGAAGTTCGCCAGACTGCGGCGGCAACTGTACCGGCGGCCGGTGGAGGAGCCCGGACATATCGCTTTTGCGTTTCGGCCAATACAGCGACGAGGCTCTACGGGGTCACTCTCGCTGCCTCCGCGGAAGGGAATAGCTCCCCTCATGAAACGTCGCCGCTCCTCGAATGGGCTGGTGAATCCGATGTTTCTAGCGGTCGTCGAATTGGGACCGGTGAACCTGTAACGGGCTTCGTGGCTGCGGACGGCTCCTGCGGCGGCGGTAGCGATGCCACCCTGATCGTGACGACGCCTGCGGGCCATCCCGCCGCACAGTCCTTTTCCCAAACCCTTCTCATCATTCCGGAATGAAGGCTTTCGGCCGCCGGCCGGGCGTTTCCGGTTGAGTGCAACGACTTGCAGCCAAATTGGACTGAGTTTCAGTCCGAAACGGACCCAATGGTTAATGCTCTTTAACTCAACGCCGTTCAATAATGTGTTTGACCGAAGTTGAGTAACAGGAGCCGTTTCGAATGAAACATTCGCTTGTTCCGGTGCAAAGTGGCGCCGACCCTATCGAAACGCCAAAAAAGGAGGCGCTTCACCTTCGCAAGATCATCGACGAGGTTTGCTCCCAGCTGGATCGAATCACCATTCCGGAAGGCGAGGAATGTTTCGTCAATTCGGCGCTGCATAAGCAGGTTCGGGCAGTCATCCGGGCGAGGCGGGCGAGGGCGCAATTCTTCGAGGCGACATTGTTCGCCGATCCGGCGTGGGACATGCTCCTCGAGCTGTTCGCGTCGGAGCTTGGAACCGAGCGGATGTCGGTGACCGCGCTTTGCGCGGGAGCCGCAGTTCCGGCAACCACCGCGCTTCGCTGGATCCGTACGCTCGAGGCGCAGGGGCTGGTCCAGCGCAAGGAGGATCCGCTCGACGCGCGCCGCACGTTCCTGTCCCTGTCGCGTACTGCTTATTCGGCGATGGCGGCGTTGTTTTCGAGCGCTGCGGGGGTGGCGGTGATCTAGACGCCTAGCCTTGCGATTTCATCCCGAAGCCGGTGCACAAGAAGGTCGAGGTGGGCTCCGAGCTCTGGACTGACCGCCTGATCATCGAGGATCACAAGAGCCTCTTCGAGTCGATCGAGTGCGGTGTGGACCGAAGCTGGAGACAGACCGCTCGCGGCCTCGGCACATTTCGCTTCTGACATTGCGGTTCCCCCTAGCCGCGCCGCCAGCGAGGCTTCATCAATACCGACTGTTACCGGCGCTTTAGCCGACGCCGATTAAAGCATCATGAATCTGGCATTCATGCCGGTCAAGCCTTTCCCGCCGCCGCATCGCCTGTCGTCGCCTAGGGACCGATGGCTCCGCCGCACCCGACTGCCCGTCATTCTTGACGTTCTGTTAACCGACAACGGCTAATATCCATTTCGGACCAATTCTTCAGTGGGACTTAAAAGTGGGGTGGACCATGACAATCAAACTGACCAGCGGCGTCTTGCTCGCTTGTGCGGCTCTGGGCCTTGTCGCCGGACCTGCGCAAGCCGCGACTCAAGGCACGATGGGTTCGACGTCGACCGGATCGGTGTCGATCAGCGCATCGGTTCCCGGGCGGGTGCAGCTCAGCGGCCTCAGCGACGTGAGCTTCACCAACCAGGATCCGTCGACGGCTGCCTCCAACGCGCAGAATGTCTGCGTCTGGAGCAATACCTCGACCAGGGGCTATAATGTCACGGCGACCGGAAGCGGCACCGGCAATGCGTTCACGCTTGCCAATGGCGCACAGACCGTCGGCTACAATGTCGAGTGGGCGGGCAGCACAGGCCAGTCCTCCGGCACGGCCCTGACGTCGGGGACCCCCCTCACCGGCTTGACTTCGACCGCGACGACGGCGGGCTGTTCCGCCGGGCCGGTGACCACTGCGAGCCTCATCGTCAAGATCCCGACAACCAACCTGCAGTCGATGCAGGCTGCGCTGAGCTATACCGGGACCCTGACGCTGGTCGTCGCACCCGAATAGGACGCCTGAGCGGTGGCGCCCTTTCGGTCAGCCACCGCCAGGACCCCGCCGCCGAGGAGGTTCGCCGGATTCCGGCGCAGCTGGCCGCTGGCCAGAATTGGCGCCGGACTGGCGCTCGCATCGTTGGCGTCATCGGGAGTTCTGGCGGCCGACAAAACCCGGGTCACGGGCCTTTCCGACGTTGGCTTCGGGACGCTTGCCAATCTCTCGAGCGATTCCGTGCAAACCCAGAATATCTGCATTTTCTCGTCGAGCAGCACCAGCGGCTATAATGTTCAGGCAATCGGGTCCGGATCGGGCGGCGCATTCACACTCGCCTCCGGCTCGAACCTCCTTGGCTATGACGTCGAATGGAATTCGGCCTCTGGCCAGTCAGCCGGAACCTTGCTGTCGCCCAATGTCGCGCTCACCGGCCAGGTCAGCTCCGCGACCCAGCAGACCTGCAATTCGGGTCCGGCAAGCTCGGCCAGCCTCATCATCGTCCTTCGTGCTGCCAAGCTCTCCTCGGCGACGGCCGGCAGCTATTCGGGCACCCTGACGCTGGTCGTCGCACCGGAATGACGCGGAATGAGGCGCTCCATCCTCCTGGTTTGCGCGCGGCTCGCAATGTTCGCGGGCGCCACAATCAGCGCGACCTGTGCATGGGGCAGTGCCATGACAAGCGGGGCCGACTTGGCGACGGCCGGCACGCCGCCTGGATTTGAGGAACTGGAGCGGCCGCGCGAAGTCGTGGTCGATGTCTTTTTCGGCGGCAGGAAGCGGGGTGAAGCAATTGCGGTGGTCCGGCCCGGCTTTGTCCAGTTCCGCGATCCCGCCGCGGTCGCGGGCCTGATTCCGGACGCGGCCGATCCGGCCGCGCTCGCCTCCGCCTTCACCGGCGATCTTGAGTCTCACAGCAACCTAGCCTGCTCGGCCGCAAGCGCGGGCCCGTGCGGGAGCCTGCCGGCAGGGACCGAAGGGATCATATTCGACGAGCAAAGGTTCCGGGTCGATCTGTTCCTGAAGGCGGGCGATCTCCGTCCCTCGGGCCCGGCTAGTCCCTATCTGCCTGTGCCCTCGGCGCTCCCTTCGCTTACAAGCTCGCTCGGATTTGCGGTTTCCGGCTCGGCCGGCTCGTCGCCGATCTATGACGTGCAGAACCGGACCATCGCCGCTTTTGGGGCCCTCCGACTCCGGGCCGACACATCCTATGCATCGCACCTGGGTCTTCTCGCCGACGATGCGGTCGCCGAGCTCGACCGGCCGGATTTGCGGTATTCGGCCGGTCTGTTCTGGGCTCCGGGGCTGGACCTCACCGGCCAGCGACGGATCGCCGGAATTGGGATCTCCACCCAATTCGATACGCGGATCGACCGCGACTCGCTTACGGGAACGCCGTTGCTTCTCTTCCTCAATCAGCCGGCGCGGGTCGAATTCCTGATCGACGGCCGCCTCGTCGCCTCCGGACTTTATTCCGCCGGCAACAACCAGCTCGACACAACGGTTCTTCCCGATGGGGCTTATCCGCTGGTGCTCAGGATCCGCGAGGCGAGCGGCGCGGTGCACGACGAGCAGCGCTTCTTCGTCAAGAATGCGCAGATCGCGCCGGTCGGCAAGCCGCTCTACTTTGCCTATGCGGGACTGCTCGCCAACACCCGTCCGCATTCGCTCCTGAGTCTGTCGAAAACCTTCTATTATCAGGTGGGTACTGCCCGGCGGGTAAGCAAATCGGTGGCGTTCGACCTGTCCGTCGTTGGTACGGATCGCAAGGCGATGGTTGAGAGCGGCGCCTGGATAATCAGCAAGCTGGCGAGGGCCCGTATCGCGGCGCTCGCCTCGACTGCCGGAGACCGCGCGGTGCTTGTCCAGGTCGGGTCGGCGAGCTTGCACAACCTGAGTTTCAACTTCGACCTTCGGCGGATCTGGAGCCGAAATGGCAGTTCCCTGCTTCCCGCGCCCGATATCATCGATGATTTTCGCACTGGTCAGCCCGTCAAGGCGCAGCTTGGGAGCGGTTCGTACACACAGGCGACCGCAAGCTTGACCTACCAAGTTGGCGCAGCGCTCTTCAGCCTCATCGCTTCTTACCGTAAGGATCAGGGCTCAAGGCCGGACTTCAGCATCGGGCCGAGCGCCCAATGGCTGGTCGTCAACCGGCCGGGACTGCAGCTATCGCTCGAGGCGGACGCCCAGCGGACACGTTCGGCGCGTTCCGCCTTCTTCGGGATTCGCCTGCTGCACACCGCCGGCGGATTTTCCACATTCAGCACGACAGGGTACCGCGACGTGCGTCCGCTTGGCGATGGCGGGTCATCGGCCGGACGGCTGGTAACCAGCATCACCGGCCAATATTATCATGAGGATTCAAGCCGCACCCAAGTGGCTGTGAGCGGGGGCTTCGACCGCACGACCGACCTCACGTCGGTTCACGCCGATACCTCGGTCTACAGCCGCTTCGGGAACGCGAAGGCAGATCTGCTGCACGATTTCGGAGGCCCGCTGCAATATGGGATCAGCCTGCAAACCGGGGCGGCCGTCGACGGGCGCGATTTTGCCGTCGGAGGCCGGGAAGTGCAGGAGAGCGCCCTTGTCGCAAATGTCGAGGGCGGAGATCCGGCAACCAAATATGATGTCCTGGTGGATGAACAGCCGCTCGGGCAGATCAGTGGGAGTGGGCAGCTTCCGATTTTTCTCCAGCCCTATCGCCTCTACAAGGTTCGTCTCCGGCCCGTCGGCGCGCCATCGGTCTGGTATGACACAGCAACGCGCGAGGTCACACTCTACCCCGGAACGGTCAAGCGCTTGAGCTGGCGGGTCGAGCCTTTGGCCACGCTATTCGGTCGCGCGGTCGGGGAAGATGGCGCGCCGGTGACCACCGCTTCGGTCCAGTCGCGGCGCGGTGTCGGCGAAACCGACGAAAACGGCTATTTCCAGATTGATTCAACTAGCGGGGACAGTCTGCGCTTCACCCGGCCTGACGGCACGACGTGCCGGGTCGACGTCGGGGAGCTGAGGTCCCACGCGTCCTTTGTGCCGATGGGAAGGGTGTTATGCCACTGAATCGACGACCAGTTCAGGTAATGGCGGTTGCAATCGGAGCGATGCTTTGCCTGTTGCCGCAGCAGACGAGGGCCGAGCTCGTCCTGAGCCAACTCATCGTCGAGCTGAATCCCGCTCGAACCGCGGTGGCCGATATTGACGTGTGGAACGATTCTCCCGACCGGGCCTATGTCGCGGCTGAACCTCGCGAGATACTGGGTCCGGGAACGCCAGCTCAAGGCGCCCGCAAGGATCCTGATCCTGAGAAACTCGGACTTCTGGTTGCTCCGGCGCGAATGATCCTCGAGCCCGGGCAGCACAAGCTCCTCAGAATTGCCGCGATCAGCCCCGCGTCCGACCGCGAGCGCGTTTACCGGTTGACGGTGAAACCGGAAGTCGGTCGCCTGCAGTCCGACAAATCCGGGCTCAAACTCCTCGTCGGCTACGATCTGCTTGTGCTTGTCCGCCCGGCGGATCCGCATCCGCATGTGTCGGCGATCCGCTCAGGCCGCAGCATCACCTTTTCCAACGACGGCAATGTCAGCGTGGAGCTCGCCGACGGCCGCCAGTGCCAGTCGCCCGGGAAAGAGTGCACGCCGCTTCCGGGCAAGCGTCTTTATTCGGGCGCGCAATGGACCGAACCGCTAAAGGCCGACGGGCCGGTCGAATATTCCGTGATTTCGCCCGCGGGGAGGGCGCGCCAGCTGTTCTGAACGAATTCCCCTGTGCCGGTGGTTCACGATCCGTCCGGCGACTGCCTGCGCACCGCGAGATGCGTCCAGCTGTCCCCCGTCCCCACCAGGAGCATGATTCCCTCGCCCGAGGGCGCCCGGCAATCCGTCCACCCGCCGGGGGACAATCGCTCAATAATCTCAAGCTGCGGCCC
>Ga0207702_10001543_pt1 | contig 22772 bp, 33 predicted proteins | sample KBSCornC62_FD_184302 | JGI IMG/M metagenome (GOLD analysis project Ga0207702, IMG submission 184302) | Corn rhizosphere microbial communities from Kellogg Biological Station, Michigan, USA - KBS Corn C6-2 (SPAdes) (version 2) | ecosystem: Host-associated > Plants > Roots > Rhizosphere > Soil ...
AGCGCAGTGGGCTACGCGCCGGGCGCGCACGAGATCGGCTTCTGCTCGCACCTCCGAAGGGACGGCAGGGAGGGGAGGGGTGGCTAGCCAGGGGTGCGGGCGGGGGGTCTGGGGGCTGCGCCAGGACGCGCGAGAGGGAGGGGACCCATGCGTGACAATCTGTGCAATATTTTTCTTCAGGAACATCCGGCAAAAGGTGAAGGCACGTAGGTAGTGGTAATCGGGCAAGGTTATTGCCTAGAGGTAGGTAATCGGCATCTAGCAATTTGCGCCGGGTTCCCTGAAGAAAAGGGGCTGTTACGTTGTCCCGGGGCCCGGACTGAAACCGCCCGAGGTTGCCGAGGTCATCATCCACACGACGGGTGCTATTCCCGCCTGGCCGTCCCCGCCGGACCTCTGGGCCACGGTTGCGTCCTTGCGAACGCCTATGGCTTGCATACCGGGTAGGTTGGTGCCTATCTTCCAGACTATCGTCGTTCTGGTGCCAGCGGGGCGCATAATCTCGCTCCTGCTCGCAAGCCTTCTTAGGGGCCGCCGTTCGCGGAGTGGCTACCGCGTAACAGAAAAGGACGCGCCGCCTAGCGGACGCGCCCTCTTAGGGAAATCTTTTTGGCCTTGCAGTAGGCGTAGAACCGTGCTTGGTCTATGGGCTTGGTGGCCCGGCACCCGGGGAAGCCGACGCACCCCCAGAAAAACGCTGCAACGCCCTTACGGACGACCATCCGCTTCGAGCAGACGCAGACAGGGCGCTGCTCTTTCTTGAGCGAGACGAGGCCCGTACAGAGCGGTTCTAATTCGTGGGCCAGCATATAGACCGAAGGCGAGCCTGCGACCGGGGTAAACTTCATGCTTGGGACAGAAGGACCACGGCGAGCCATCCTGGACTCCATGCGGACCCGTGCCCAATTCATCTTCGCCACGGGCGCTACAGGTCCACCCGCTGATTGTGCCGCTGGACGTATCGACTCAGGATGACCCTGCGGTCGAACGTGTGGGCATTGTGGAAGCGGCCACAGAAAAACACCCGCGCCTCTAAAGGTGCAGGTACTTGCGGGATGGTCGCTTCTCGTGGTAGATTCTTCATAGAGAGTTGGTGACCGCTTTCACTAACAACCAGAAAGGCTCGCGGGCGGTTCACCTGCGGGTCTTTCGCTATCTCAGAGGGGATAGCGGCCCTATGTGCTTTGTAGTATAGCAGGTCCACGGGACATTGCAAGCGTCCGCGAGCATCCCAGGATGCACCTTCCTCTTTCTCTTCCGCGGCCTCGTTTTCTTTCGGCTACTCATTGAGCAGGTGGGCGTTTCGTGGTATCGTACTCATTGAGTATGCCGTATCGGATGCAGGGATTCAGTTTCGCCCGGTTCGCCTTGACGCTCCTGATTTGGGGCGCGTTGGTCATCGGTATGCAACGTCCCGAGCCCGAGATTCGCTTCATGTGCGGGTGCATCTTCGCTGCCTGTTGTCTGGTGATTTCGGGATGGTACGTCGTCGCGTATGCGCGTGACCCCGAAGCATGGAGACGGTGGTGAAGAAGGTGGCCGAAGGGCTCTACGTCGGCAATGACGCCGATGTGGTCGGAGCCATCGACAAGGGCTATGCCATCTGTTCCGTATGTAAACACGGGCCATTTGGCCATTCTAACGCCCTCGGGTACGGAGGTGGTGCGGCCCCTGCGGGACCGAATCGACTGTGGGTCCTCAACGGCAATCACCTCCGGGTCAATGCTATCGACAGTGCCTTCGGGCACCCGGATGGATTCAAAGCCCTGGACCACGCGCTGGATTTCGTGAAGCGGATGCGCGCCATACACAAACCCGTTCTCGTACATTGCAACCAGGGCAAGTCGCGGGCTCCGAGCGTGGCGCTCGCGGCGCTCATTGAGAACGGAGAATTGTCGAGTGACCTGGACCGGGCGGGACGGGAGTTCCTGGACCTCTATTCTCGGTATGAACCCAAGGGCGGCGTGATGGCATGGCTCGAAAAAAAGTTCGCGTAACCGGGCGCGTCACGCGCGGGTGCCAGCGCAAGACCATCGACTTCCCCCAAGACCTCCACGACCGTATCATGCAAATGGCGGAACAGGACCCGAAGATTTCCTTCGCGGAATGGGTGCGGCGCGTCTGCGCGCATCATTGCAAAGTAGACCTGCCCCCTGCGGCGGTACGCAAAAGCCGAGGCTTGACCCTGGCCGGGGATGAACGTCGTGGCTAAAGGTATCAACAAAACGACCGGGCTCCCCACGAAGAAAACCCTCCATGTCTACGGGAGGAACGGCAGGTCGCGAACCCATTGCGTCAAGATTGTGGTATCCCTGGATACCGACCTGGCGGATTGGCTCAAGGACCGCGCCACGATGGAAGGCGTGTCCCTGGCGCTCTTGTGTCGGGATGCGTTGGCCTTGTGGAGCAACCTCATCCGCGACGAGGAGATTCGGCAGAAGGCCGATTACGAAGTCAGCCAACCCCCACGCGCGCGCCTACGCTCGCACACTCCCGGCTACATCGACCGGATGACCCCCGGAGGTTTCACGGGGAACAGCCACCTAGACGATACCCCTCTCGGCATCAACGAGTTTGGAGAAGCATGACCGACATCGCCCCGCCCCCGGACCCAAAGCGTACCCGTCAAACCCGTGCGGGCAGGTTCGCGCAGGCCGGAATCCCCGATGACCCCGATGCGGCCAAGAAGGCGCTACGGAAGCGTCGGAATATCCAGGCGACGACCGAGCCTAAAGAGGCTCTCACCATCTACATGAAAGAACGCATCATCGAGACGGTGGACACCATCGCCACCCGCTTCGATGTCGCACCCAATCAGGTCTGGACCCGCGCCATCGAGGACGCCATCCGCAAGTACGGGCTCACGGAAGAACAGCAGTACGCCGGGCTCCTGGTGGTACCGAAGGTCAACCCCTTCGACCCGATGAGTAACCCGGCACAGTACGCCGACTATGAGAGCGCGGCCAAAGACATTCAGCGCGTTGTGGCCCAGGTGGAATCCTATCCGCCCGAGACGCGCCTTGCCAACCGTGCCATTCTGGACGGTATCGACCCCAAGGACCTGCCCGGTATGCCCGGAGCCGCCCGCGTTGAGGACTTCATCAATGAGCCTTAGAATCACGTTCGCCATTCAGGATGAGGGGGCTAAGGCTCCGTTCAAGGCGCAACTCGCCTTCCTGTGCAAGCAGTTCTCGGACGACTATGCCGGACGGACCATGACCAACTTCGGAGAACCCCAACTCGTCCAGATGATTGGAATCGAGGAAGTATGAGGCTTATCCAACCGCAGACGGCCCTGGTGGAAGTGGTCAAGCACTCAGGGTATACCGATTCGGGCATCCTCATCTTCGACCACGACGAGGCCAAAGACGTAACGGGCAGGCCCATCGCGCTGCTCCATCGGGTGCTGGAAACCCACCCCTCTTGCAAGTACGTCAAACCCGGCATGGTGGTCGGCCTCTGCAACCCGTACGCGGTATCCACCATCAAGGCCGATGGCCTCGATTACCTCGTGGTGCATGAAGATAACGTGGAGTACGAGGTGGAGGGCTACGACGAGAAGGCTGAGGCGTTGGCCCAGGTGGTCGGGCTCTAAATGCTCCCCGTTCATCTAACGGTAAGATAGCGGGCTTTGAATCCGCTCATGGTGGTTCGAGTCCATCGCGGGGAATTCTAATGGGCCGCATCCTCTGGTATACGGGCTTTGGACCGGATGACCCGAAGCCCTATGCCGGAACCCTCCTGGAGCATATCCCGTACATCGCGGACGGCGACGATGATTGGAAAGAGTTTGCTCCCCAGGACCAAGACGAGGAAGGGGATAGTTCCTAGCGGAAACGTGCTATACTCGCCCCAACATGGCACTCACGACGAGGAGTTCAACGCAGATGGCGACCAAAAAGACCGCCTCCAAAAAGGCGATGAAGAAGAAGTCCGACCCGAATTTCATCCAGAAGGCCACGGACAAGATGAAGGCCAAGGGCACCATCGGCTCCTTCGGCAAAGCCACCCCGAAGAAAATTGCCAAGGCCAAAGCCGAAGGCGGCAAGATGGAGAAGAAAGCCGTGTTCGCGGCCAATATGAAGAAAATCGCCGCCAAGAAGAAAAAGGCCAAGAAAAAGTAAGTGGTCGTCGCCTACGGAGATTTACGTCCAGGCGTGGTCTACGCCTCAGGTGACGGGGCCACAATCTCGGTCCACGTTGACGACCCCCTGCCCGGTCATGTTACTCTGGCCCTAACAGACCACGACGGTAGAAGCGTGGTCGTCCTGCCGCAGCCGCAGTTCGATGGGGCTATTGCGGCCTACATGGACAGGGAGTAATCATGCACAAGTTCGATTTCGCGGCCATCCTCTCGACAGTAGTCGGTGTGGGCGCGCTCGCGACCGATGCGGCCTTCGGGACGTATCTCCAAACCCTCTTCGGCGCTCACGCGAACGCCATCCTCGCGGCCCTGGGTGGCGCGGGCCTCCTGGCCGCCACCATCCTGCGCGTTATCTCCAATCCCTCACCGCCTGCCGGGACCGTCTCGGTGGTGGAACCCGTCGTAGCAAAGGACGCCTAGTATGCTCGCCAAAATCCTCTCCTGGATTCTCGCCGCTGTCGGCGTGGTCAATGCGGTCAAGCAGGTCATCCCCGGCGCGAGCGACCTGGCCTCGGTCATCGTCCGCGACCTGACGAACGATGCGGCAGAGTTTGCAGACTACGAGAACGGTCAAGCCGTGGTCTTTGCCCACGCGACCATTCCGGGCGAAACCCAACGGTGCGTCCTCGTGGCGCTCAAAGAAGGCGGACCCGCCTACGCGAGCCTCTTCGGCTAAGGTTGCCATCGGTTCACCTTAGAGCCGTCCCGATGGTACGCGCAAAACCCTTCGCCGCTTCCATTCACGGCGAGGGGTTTTGCTTTTGGTGTTCAATGAGTAGGCCATGAGCGCGGAGTTATCGGGGCCCATCAAGCAGGCGCACAATATCCTCGAAACGATGGAGTTGCCCGAGGAAATGTTCTTGAATTGGTGGTCGCTCCTGGCCGAGCAAGACCGTTCGGAGTTCGTCCACTTCTACCAGGGCGACACCATCCTGGCCCGGTTCGTCTGCGTCTTGGACTACCTCATCATGCAGAAGGTCCAAGCGGGGCAAGAAAACCTCTTCGCGATGGCCTACTACATCGCCGCGCGCCCCTTTGGCGAGGACGCGGTAGAAATGGGCTCGCAATCCTGCCGTACCCGCTCGCAGAAAGCCTGGCAACACCCTGCGGTCGAGGCCCTCATCGAGCGCGTCAAGTTCCGCGCCACCCGCCAGCGGGTCCTCCGCATCGGCAACCTCCTTTCCCGAAACCTCGAAACCATGCTTGAGGACGCGCACAAGGTAGACGACGAAGGCAACCCCCTGTACGGGATGAAGGAGCGCAATCTCGCGGCTATGGCGTCTATCAAATACATGGAGTTAGCAGCCAGGGAAGAAGCCGAAATCATGGCGATTCGCACCAAGGCGGGCTTGGAGAACGCCCGCAAATCCCTGGCCGCGGGCGAGGAAGAGGTTGACCCGAAGGTGCTTGAGGGCTACGTCCGGCTGGCGAAGTCCATCCTTCCGGCTGACAAGTTGAAGGAGTTGACCGCCTAGTGCCCGCCCCGACAGGCGGCATCCGGGGAGCCCTCGCGGACCACCTCCTCACGGACCTGTTCACATACATGAAAGCAACGTCAGGGATGACCCTGTATGAACAGCCGCACCGCGAGACCTGCGATTACCTCGAAAGCCTCCTCCCGCCACCGCCCGACCAGATGAAAGGAGCATCCCAAACCAAGGGAATGTTCCTAGCAAGCCGCGAGACGCTCAAGACCTCTGCGTCGCAAAGTTTAGTCGAATACTTCATCCTCAAGTGGAAACGCCTCTACAACTACGACGTTCGGGTGCTCATCATCCGGTCCAACCGCGAAGCGGCAAAGCAAGTCCTGGGAGCAATCTCTCAAAACCTCGGCGGCAACAACCCGGTCATCAACGAGGCGTTCGGGAACCTGAAAGAAGGCTCGCCCCTGTGGTCTGCCGAGGCGCTGACCATGAACAACCGCTCCACCAACTACCGCGAACCCACGGTCGGAACGGCAGGCACAGAGACGCCGACGACGGGCTGGCACGTAGACCTCGTTATCATGGACGACCTCGCGAACGAAACGAACTATCTCTCCGAACGAGATATGCGAACGGCTCGCAATAAAATCCAATCCCTGGACCCCGTGGTCAATCGGTGGGGCTCCCAAATCCTGGTCGGAACGCGGTGGGGACACAACGACCCGAGCGCCTTCATCCTGGAAATCAACGAGCGCCTGGTGAACGATGGCAAAGAGCCGGAATGGAAAACCCTCATCCGGGGATGCTACCTGGACGACGGCAGCCTCTACTACCCGGCGCATCTTTCCGAAGCGTACATCGAGCAGAAGCGCCGCTCGCTGGAAACCAAACTGTTCACCGCCTGGTATCTCAACCAGGTCATATCCGATGAGAGCAAGGTCTTTCGCCCGGAGTTTCTCCGTTTCTACGGGGCGGAATCAACCTACACGCCGGATACGGATGACATCGCCTCGCTTGAGGTCGTCGGAGGAACCCTGGACGGATGGAAGGGAGCGGTGCGGGCGACGGTTCACGTTGACCCTGCGGCTACGGTCGGGGCCGATTCCAACTTCACGGGCGTTGCCGTGGTGCTGACGGCGGAAGATGAGAACGGCAAGGAGCGGTACTTCATCCACGAATCCTGGAAAGGCAAGGAGGGCCCCTCGGCCATCATCGCCCGCCTCGTCGCCACCTGCACGATGTACGCCCCGCACCTGCTCTCCATCGACGTACTCGGCCAGCAGAACCTCTGGCTCTTGCCCCTCAAGGCCGCGCTGGACAAGGCGGGGATACGGGTGCCCCTGGGCTCCTATCGCGGCCGGACGCATGACGAGAAGGTGGGCAAGGGGATTCTCGGCAAGGCCAAGCGCATCGAGGCCCTCGAACCCCTGTTCCGTAACGGGCAAATCTTCATCCGCACGGGCTACAACAACGCCCTGCTCCACGAATATAACTTCTACGATGGCCCCACGCACAGCAACCACTTCGACTTGCTCGACGCCCTGGCACACCTGCGGACGATGACGCGCAAGCCGCAACCGGATATGTTCATCGAGAACCTCGAACGCTTGGAAATGGCCGAGTTGGAGGATATGGAAGGGCCGCGCGTCCGAAGAAAGGTGCCGGGGACCTTCGCGGGAAGGTAGTCCCTGTGGTAGACTGACCCACAAGTAAGGGAGAACCAGATGGCTGAGAACGCTTTGAACGAAACCATTACCTGGGGCACGAAGCAGAAGTCGCTCAACGCGACGATGGGGCAACTGCCGGGCGATAATTCCCACGCAATCCCCAAGAGTTTCGGTGACGCCCTCGGCCAGAAGGGCACGAAGAAACGCGCCTCCAAGCCGGAAAAACTCAACCGGGCCCTGGGTCAATAACGTCCCTTGGGCGCGAATATCTACGCGGAATCAACGTCGCAGCCCGAAGCGAAGATTGAGTATAAGCGCCGCAAGAACCTGACGAAATCCCAATGGGATGACCTGGCGATTAACGTCCGCCAGGGGGTTGAAGCGGCATTGGCCGGACGGGAGCCTCTCGAACAGAACCTGGCCGAATGGTCGGATATGTACGAAATGCTCACGGAAGAGAAGGATACTCCGTGGCCCAATAGCGCGAATCTCAAGACTCCGCTCATCGCGACGGAACTTGAAGCCCTGGTCGCCTACATCGCAGGCCAGGTCCTGGTTCCGCGTCTGTTCCTCGTGTCCGGCTTGACGCAACCCGCGGTCGATGGTGCCTCCCAGGTGGAGCGGTATCTCAACGCGGAGTTGAAGCGCCAGCGTGGCGATACCACCTGGTTCGAGGAGTTTGTCGAATGGCTTCACCTCGCGACCCGCGACGGCACGGGCTACATCGAGGCCCTCTGGAACTACAAGAAAACCAAACTCAAGGTCTTTCTCATCCAGCCGCAGATGGCCCCGGACGAGACGGGGCAGTTGGCTCCCGTCATGGGTCCCGATGGTCTGCCCGTCATCGAGCGTATCCCCCAGGAAGTGGAGGATATTCAGAACGATGTCAACGTGCAGGCGGTAGAACTGCGGAACGTCATCACCATCCCTGCCGAGGCTACGTCTATCCAGGACGCCGCCGCCGTGTGCAAGGTCGAATACCTGTACGAAGATAGGCTCATGGAAATGGTCCATGACGGCCTGCTGGACGAAGAAGAAGTAGACCTGGCCCTGTCGATGGTGCCGACCGGGACCACGGAACTTGCCAACTCCCAACAGCCCCTCAACACCTACACGGCAGGCGATACCCTCTCCATCGGTATCGGCCAGGGCGCGCAGACGAGTAAATTCTTCAAGAAGCGCGGTCCTATCGAGGTCTACCGGGTCCATTCCAACCAATACGACCTGGACAACGACGGGACGCCCGAAGAGAACGTCTTTTGGATTCACTCGACCACCTGGCGGCTCTTGGGCTGGACCCGCTACGAATACTTCAATGGGCAACGCCCCTTCTTTCCGTTCTCCCCCTTCTCGCGCCCCAAGCGCCTCCTCGGATTCTCCCTGGTCGGACGCCTGGCCGGGTTGCAGAACGAACGGGACGCGCTCCGCAATCAGCGCCTGGACGAGAACAGCCTGCGCCTGAGCCCGCCCTTCATCGGCAAGAAGGGCACCTCGCTCGAAGATAACGGCTTCACCTGGGGACCCAGGGAAGTGTGGTGGACGGAGGACCCGACCGGGGACTACCGTCGCTTCGATATGCCGCCTATGCCCGCATCGGCGTACAACGAAGAGAGCCTCATTGTCCAGGACGCGAAGGAATATACGGGCCTCTCTAACCCCATGCTTGGGGCACCGAGCGGCGGGAAGCGTTCGGCTACAGAAGCGCGTATGTGGCAACAGGCGGCCATGACCCGCACGGGCCTGCTTGCGATGCGCTACCGGATGGCGATTCGCCCGGTCATCAACTTCATCTTCGCCCTGAAAAAGCAGTATCTCACCCAGGACCAATCCTTCACGGACCAGGCGGGGAACTTCACCCTGCCCCTGCAGATACTCAATCAGGACTATCAAATCGACATATCGGGCGCAAGCGACCCGATAGACGCGGCGGCCCGTCGCACCGAAACCCTCGCCGCCTACGAGGTCCTCTCGCAGAACCCCATCATCATGGGCGACCCGAAAAAACTCTTCGCGCTCACCCGCAAGTTGGTCGAATCCTTCGATTGGGGCCCCGAGGCGGACAAGATTCTCGGAAGCGAACAAGAGGTCTTACAGAAGATTCAGCAACAGCAGGCAGCGCAGGCTGCCCAAGCAGGCCAGCAGCCCGGAGCGCCACCGCAGGGTGGTCCGCCCCAGGCTCCGCCGCAAGGCGCACAACCTCCCGCGCAGTAAGCAGGAGGGCTCCCCGACTCATTGAACACCGTACTCAATGAGTAAGCGCACCGAGTATGAGGACGAGTTCCTCGCGGACCTTCGCGATAGCCCCGCATGGGCATACTTCGTGAATTCCGTCGCGGCCCCGCTCATCGCCGCCCGAGAGAACACGGCGCTCAAGTCCTGTGTCAACGCGGATGCGGTCGTCGGAACGTATGCGGTCGGGATGCGCGACGGGATGCTCGACCTGCTCCTGGCGGTGTATGGCGACCACGACAGCATCCCCGAGACGATTAAGAACCTTCGCAGAAAGGCGATGTAAGCATGGCAGACCCCCTCTTGGACACCCTGCTGGACGAAACTCCCGAACCCGAAACCCCGCCTGCTCCCGAGGTAGACGAGGAGAAGGAGCGGCTTCGGAAAGAGAACGAGGCGCTCCTCAAGGCCATCGAGACGCAGGGCTCGCAAATCAACGACCTGCGCCAGCAGTTCTCCGCTTCCCAGGTGGAAGCGCCCGCCGCGCCCGATGAAGCGGCGTTCTATGCCGACCCGCAAGGGGAATCACGGCGCATCGCCCGCGAGGTCCTCGTGAACGAGGGTGGTCCGCAACTGCGGGAAATGAACACGAAGATGGGCCGGATGGTCCTCTCGGGGTTCCTCGCCACCAAGACGGGGGACCGTTTCTACGCCGGAGCCCAACCCTTTTTCAGCGCCCGGATGAAGGATATTCCGCTCGACCAACTCGGGTCGGCACCGGATGCCATCGCCACGCAGACGCTCAATATCGCTTGGGATGCGGCGGTCGGGCAGTTCATCCAGGCCGAGGCGGTCAAGCGCCCTATCCCTCCGAATATCGGGGGCGGTGGAAGTGGCGGCGGGGGTGTCGCCAAGAAGAAAACCCTCATGGAAATCGACCCGCGAGCCTACAACATGGCGGTTGCGGCGGGGATGACGGACGAACAGATGCAGGCCATTGCCGATGAGGAGCAAGAGTAGTGAGCGAGGAAAAGCGCAAGCCCGGACGCCCGCCCAAGGTCCAGGACGTTATCCCTGAGGCCCCGCCGATTCAGACCGAGGTGGGCGCGGCAGAACTGCAAGCCCTCAATCAGATTCGGGAGTTTGAATTCCGAGGCCCACGGCGCGGCGAAGGCACCGCCATCCTGCCGGGCGGACGGCGAATCTCCGCCCCCCCCTTCCTCCAGGCGTCCTACAACTTGCAGAACGCGGCGGCCACGGTGCTTGGAGCCCCCGAGAACATCGTCAAGCCGAGCCATCGGGCCGCGCACCGGGGCTGGCACTACGCCTGGCCCGTGGCGCTCCACGCACAGACGCAAGCCTTCATCCGCTCCAACGTCTACGAGAAGGTCGCGTTCGAGGACGTAGACGATACGAACCCGCTCGCCGCCGTCACTAAGACGCCCGAAGGCGATACGATGTGGATGCAACACCTCCTCGTCTGCATCCCACCCGATAAGTGGGCGCTCCTAAAGACCAACCCGGAACTGACCTCAATCTCCAAGACGGCGCAGAATCGCGCGATGGTCGAAGCGCAGTTGAACGAATCGTTCGGAGGTGCCGGATACACCGCGCAGGTGTCGGTCGAGGACCAACGCGAGGAACGCATCACTTAAAATCTGCCCATCGTTCCCAAAAATAAAGGAGCCCTCCCATTGAAAGGGGGCTCCTTTTGTGTTAGCCTCCCCCTCAGAAGGTCCCCTTCCAGAGGAGCGTTTGCATGGGAACTACTATCGGCTACACCGAGCCGCGCATTGTCGGCACTCCGGGCAAGGAGCCGCGAATTCTCCTCGGCCCCTACGCACAGAGCGCAGCGTGGCGGCGGGGCGACATTCTGCAGAACATCACCACGGGCACGGTTTCCCCGCCGCCCGTAAACGGCACCTCCACCCTCGCGGGTGTTGCAGGTCCGGTACTCGGAACCACCCTCCACGTTTCGTACTCCGCTTCGGCGGGCGCACCGCAGGCCACCTACTATGGCGCCGCCTCGTATACGGCGTCCGGCCTCGAATCGGTCGCCACCCCGTTCGTCATCAACGTTCCGGCAGGCAACCTGCCGACCGTTCTGGTGGATTCGGCGGGCGCTCCGGCGAGCGCGGACCACTTCGCCGCGTACCTCGGCACCTCGCCGGGGAATATCTCGCTTCAGCAGGCCACCCGCACGACCACGGCCCTGGGCGCGACGTTCACGGCGGCCAATCCGCTCACGAATAGCGTCGGCTGGAACCGTTCGGTCACGAATCCTTCGGCCAACATCGTCGGTATGGCGGTGGACGCTTCGAGCGAACTGTTCTTCTCCGGTGGCGGCGGGTCGTTCGCGGTTGGTCCGGGCTCGCTCCTGGGCGCACAGACGCCGATGAGCCCCGCGATTACGGAAGCGCAGAGCGCCTACGTTATCGGCCTGGGTCAGAACCAACAGGTCGAAATGAATCTCATCAACACCACGGCGTTCTACCCGAGCCTCATCGGGACGACCGCTGGCCTGGCGCTGGATACCGCGACCGGGTTCTTCATCGTGGACCCGGGTGGGTCCAACAAGATTCTCACGATTGTAGACCGCCGTCCGGGCGTGTTCATCGGGCCGACCACGGGCGGCCAGGTGGGCGACGGCGGCGTTCGCGTCATCGTTGAGTTTGCCGCTTCGAGCCTGGTTATTCAGTAGGAGTAGAACATGGCAGGACTTATCAATACCCGCACTTCTACCCAGGCTCGAACGAAGGTCCTGGAAGCGACGTTTATGAACGAGTTGAAGGCGGGTATCCCGCCGCTCTACTCGCGCGTCGTGAACGTCATCACGCCAACGGCGAAGCGGTCGGTTATGACCGTCCTCCCGATGGCGGGCCTCGGGACCACGGAGTTTAAGGGCGAAGGTCAGGCTCCGGCTTACGACCAACCCTACGAACTCATCCCGCTCTCGTCCACGTTCTTCACCTACGCCCTGGCGGTCAAGGCCACCGAGGAAGCGCAGGAGGACGACATCAGCAACCTGGTTGCCGATATTCCGGCGCAGTTGGCGAAGTCGAGCCGCGACTCGAAGGATTTGGTTATCAACCAACTCTTCAACCTGGCCTTCAATGCGAACGTCCTCTACAACGACGGACAGCCGTTGTGTTCGACGGCGCATCCGCTCGGCCCGGTTTCGACGCCCACGGGTATCTTCGCCTCGGCGGGGACGTTCTCGAACAGCCTCGGCGCGACGGCGCTCACGCCCGAATCGCTCCAGCAGGCGTACATCCTGTTCGCCACGTTGCTGAACGACCGTGGCCTTCCGGACCAGCGCACCCCGCGTTGCCTCATGGTGCCCACGGGCATGGTGAAGCAGGCGCAGGAAATCGTCGGCTCGGCCAAGGCTCCGTACACGAACGACAACCAGGTCAACGTCCTGGAAGGAACCGTCGAGGTCCTCGGCAATCGCTACCTGACCAACGCGAACAATTGGTTCGTGCTTGGCAACCAGGGCGACCCGTTCAAGGGTGGCGACAACCACCAACTGTTCGCTGCCTTCAAGAAGGTGTCGGCGTACAAGGCGTGGACCGATGGCGAGACGGACAACTACAACCAGAAGGTTAGCGACCGCTACACCTACAACGCGGCGGGCTGGCGCGGTCTGGTCGGCAGCATCGGTTCGGCGGGCTAATGTCTACCAAAGGCAAGGCGCACATCAAGGGCGCGGTGGGGTTCGACGGTATCATCCAGATACCGTTCGATAACCTCGCGTCCGTGACGGCCTCGATTGGCGTCAACGCGGTGTCGGTGCCTCCGGTTCCGATGGCGCAACACTTCAAAATCGAACACGTCTCGGCTACGGCGACGGCTATCTCGGGTTCGCCCGCGTTCCAAATCGTCGTCGGCACCGGGAATGCGGGCTCGCCGGGTTCGACGGATACCAACGCCATCGCGGGAACGACGGTGTTCGCGGCTCCTGTCTCCATTTCGGCGGCGGCGGGAACGTGCCAGGTGAACTACCCGGCGAACTACGATGTCATCTATCCGGCTTCGCGTCCGTATGCCGTGCCTGCGGAAGTGGCCTACCCGCTCTCGCTTCGGGTGGTCACGGGTCCGGGCGACACGGCGACCAATCTCAAGGTCACGGTCGCCGGGAAGTGCATCGACCCGACGCCGGGAGCGACGGAAACCCCGACCCTGCTCGGCAACTACGGGTACGACCCGTCCACCCATTAGGTAACGCACCAGAGGAGAAGATATGGGAACCGGAAGTGGCCTCGGACTCGTTCGGGTCAACGCCACCATCCTCTCGGTACAGGCAGGGGCGGCGACAGTTTCGACGCCTCTTTCTGCGTACGGGACGATTGGCGTCAACGATACGGGTATGGCGCTCAACGAAGCGCGAGACTTCAAGACCTGGAACTTCTCCCTGACGGGCGTCGGCGCGGGCTCGACGCCCGAGATAACCATCTACGGGACCAATGACCCTGCGGCGTATCGTGCCTGGGTGCAGGCGTTCAATCCGGGATACTATCCGGGTGGTGTGGCGACGGTGCCCGCTTCGTCCTGGTTCGTCCTTCCGGGGCCGGACCAGGAAGCGGGCACGGGCACGATGGCAAACCCGCTCACGGCGGCGGCTCCGTACTTGGAGTTCAAGGGCTCCATCCTCGCGTGTCGCGCCGTGTTCACGGGCGGTGCGGTGGTCGGTACGGCAGTAAGCGTTCAAGCAGAAGTTTCCTAAGGGGTATGGATGAAGGCTTCGGAGGTTGCAAGCCTCGCGCAACTGTGGTCCGGCGAGCAGAACGTCGGGCAGACCTGGACGCCTTCGCAATGGCTTCAGGCGGTTGACCGCGCGCAGAAAACCCTCGTGCGGGACCTCAAATGGCCCCCGTCGCGGTTTCTGTTCACCTCTACGCCTCAGGTCCAGGAATACCAACTGCAGGAAGTGCTGCTCATCTTGCGCGTGTACGTCAACGGGCAGATTCTCCCGCGAACGTCCATCCCGCAACTCGAAGGCGAACAGTTGCAGGTCGATGACCAGAGCGGCAACGTCGGCGGTCCTTCGGGCCTCGTCTCGCCTGTTGCGCCTCCGGTAATCGCCGGGGGGCAATACACCCCCGCGTGGACCTCGGCCCCGCCCGCCAACTATCCGGCGTCCAATAACTTCCTTTACGGAACCACCCTCTCGGCCTCCCCGTGGTTTACGGGCCAACGGCCCATGTACTACACGCGCGGAGGGAACGTAGGGATTGTGCCTGCGCCGCTCACTGCGGTTCCCGTGGTGTGCGATGTGGTACGGCAGCCCGTTCCGCTCCAGGCGATGACCGATGATATGGTCCTGCCGGACATTTGCTCGGATGCGATGGCTTGGGACGCCTGCGAGCAGTTCTATTATTCGGTACGCGACCAGAGCGGGTCATCGGACAACCGCAACTTCGCGCACGAGAAGCGTATGGAGGCGATGCAGAAGTGCAAGGATTGGCGCAAGACGTATGAAGGGGGCATCCAGGGACCCATTCCGCTGACCTACCGGACCTATTATCGCAAGGGCCAACGACGATTGGGGAATGACGTATGACGTATCCTTCCGGGTTGAATCTCGAATACGCCGACGCGGGCGTGGTCTCCATCGACCCTGGCTTTGAATATCAAGGCCAGGAAACGGGGGCGCTCTACGTCGAGACGCGCATCATTCAGGGCGCAATCTATAACGTCCAGAACGCGACCTGGAACAAGTTTGCTCAAGTGTGGTCGCTTGTCGATGTCACGAAGCCCGCCAACGGGTTCTTGCTCGATGCGAGCGGGGTATTCTCGGTCATCACCTCGCCAAGCGGAACCACGCCGTTCACCGTATGGACGACCACCGGGGTCTTGAGCCTGCAACGCTCGGGAACGCAGGCGTCCGTACCTGCGGATGGTTCGGCGGCGGTGACGATTTCGTACTCCTCGCCCTTTCCGACCGCGACGAGCGCGGTGGTGCCGTCCATCATCAACGATTATCAGGCGAACCCGTGGGGCCTTACGGTGCAAATAACCGGGGTAACGAAAACCGGGTTCACGGTCAATGTCGCAGGTGCGCCTTCTGGCGCGACCGTCTCTGTGGGGTATATCGCCAATGGAAATTAAGAAGATTCTCCCCAGGGTTCCGGGGTGGGCGATGCTCACGCTGGCAATCCTCGCGTCGTTCCTGGTCGGCGGTCAAGCCGCAACGGTCGTCTACAACGGCAGCCTCGCGGTTCCTACGGGCGGGTCGATTACGAACAGTAACTTCCCCTCAGGCAATGAGGTATTCACGACGACGGGAGGGCTGTTCACCTCCGCCCCCGTACCCGCGGCGACGATTAACCCGTCCTCAACGACGACCGCGACGTTCTATTTCGCGGGAGATTCCATCACCTATGGCCTGGGCATCAACAACCAGACGGCGCTCGGGTGCTCGGGATACACGTACCCTTCGCCCTGTTTCGCAGACCAGGTTTCCTCGTACTTCGGGGCCACGGAATCGAACAAGGGCGTCCCGTCTACGTGCTTGGAATCGACCACGACAGTTGGGAGCCTGTGCAATCCTGCCGTAGCCACCCCGCTCATCACCTCGTACACGACGAGTCTCTTGCCCCATGCCGGAGCCAACAACAATTGGTTCTGGATTATGATAGGAACGAACGATACGGCGTGCGCGTCCTATCTCTGCAACTCCGAGGCCGCCGTGGACACGCAGGTCAACGTAGCGACGTACAAGGCGGACCTGGCGACTATCGTCTCGGCACTTGAGAGTGCGGGGACGCCGGGGAATCAAATCGTCCTCTCGGAGATTATCCAGAACATTTATATCTCGCAGACGCTGGCAAACACGCTCGCGCCTACGGCCCTGGTGCAGAACTTCAACACGGCCATTGCGGAAGTGGCCCTGCAGTACCACACGCGCCTGGCGACCTCGTACCACGCGACCGGGCAATGTATCCCGAACGTCTCCACGCAAGTCAACCCGTGCCTCTTCGATAACGTCCACCCGAACAACACGGGCCATGCGAATATCGCCTTGGAGTACGAGGCGGCAACGCAATCCAATGCGCTGACGGCGCGCGCGGCGTATGCGTCCAATGCGACCCTCAACTCCGTTCAGGCGGTGACGAATCCGTACAACGCACAGTTCTCGGTCAAGACGCTCAACGTGACGGGAACCACCTCCTCGCTCTACGGACCCTTGAGCACCTATCGGTTGCTGAATTGGGGAACGGCGGCGAGCACGGCGGGCGGCTTCATGAATATCGGCACGGGCGCAAGTACGGCGGCAGGTGTCGCGGGAACGTGCCTCATCCTCTTCCCGGGAGCGAGCCCGCCACCGGGCGGTGTGGATATGACGGTCAACTGCCTCTCGGGGGACATCGGCTCGGGGGGAACGGTGAAGTATGCGGTCCCGGTCGCCACGACGTGCACCTCCGCGGCGGTGCTGGCCTGCATCTTCTCGTGGACGTGCACGATGAGCAGCGGGGCGTGTACGACGACGCAGGCGATTCCGTCTGGCGCGACGTGTACGGTTCAAGCGAATGTCACGCCTCGCATAAGTTCCACGAACATCGTTACGGATTGGGTGACCGTTTCCGGAACGGTGCTGACGGTGCACGTCACCGATATGCTGGCATCAGCATCCTCGGCGTTCTCCGGCGTCGGAAGTTGCGTCTAAAGGAGGCATCACATGAAGAAACTACTGCTTGCTCTCGCCGTCTGTGCGATGCTTCCTCTGGTGGCCCTTGCGGATTCTCCGCTCGCGACCTACAGCGGAAGCCTTGCGGCGACGGGCACCTCGGTCCCGCTCTCGCTTGCGGGGCAATCCACCTGTGCGGTGGTCCTGTCAGGAACCTGGACCGGAACGGCGACGTTCCAGGGCTCGGGCGATAACGGCGCGACCTGGAACACGGTCACGAATATCAACACCGGAACGGCGACGGCCAACGGGACGTATGGCGGGAACATCGCCCCGTACCTTACGCGGTTCCGCGTCTCGTGGGCGCGCTCGACCGGAACCCTGGTCTACTTCGAGGCGTGTTCGGCTACGGTGAGTGCGAACGGGGGTCTTGGTCCGAACCCGGTTTTTACGGGGAGCGTGGTCGGTAACGCAGGTGCGGCCACGCCTTCTCCTGCACCCACGGGTTTCAACGGCCCTTTCGTCGTCGCGCAAGCAACGGCGCTTCCGACCGGACAGCCTGGCAATATTGGCGTAACCGGGAGCGTCCAAGTGGTCAACGGCACGTTCTCGGGAGGGTACGTCAACTGCAATGGGTTTGCGGCGGTATGCGCGCCGACGCTTATGGTATCCAACACGGGGCGCATTTCTCTGGCTTCGGGCGGTGGCTCGATTACGGGGACGATTCCCTTCACTTCTCCGACCCATGCCATCGTGTGTTCGTCTACGAGCGACCTCCCGTGCGTGGCGACGGGAACGTGCAGCCTCTCCGCAGCGACCACCTGCAACTTCACGACCTCGGTCCCGGCAAGTTCCAACTGCGATGCGACTCGGAACAACAGCGATACGACCACGGGGGTTTCCTCGTGGAAGGCGTCCTTGACCACGACCACGTTGACCGTTACGGTCACGGCGGCGGCCTCGCAGACGACGACCGCCGCCGTGAATATCCATTGTCTGTGAGGGCGGCATGACGCAGATAGTGTCTCAGGACTTCCGCTTCGCTACGCCGCAACAGGGGGCTACCTTGACCACGCAACCTTGGTCCGCATCCTCCGTTCCCCTGGACGGTTCGAGTTCGGTGGTTGTTCCGTTTCTCGACCCGTTCGCCCAATATTGCAATGCGGTGAACCCGCAGTATAACCCCAATGCCCTCACGGGCTACGTCCTGGCCCCGGAGATTACGGATGTCACGACGCAAGGGTTCACGCTCACGGTCTACGGTGGCCCTTCGGGCATGACGGGGCCCTTCTTCGGAACGGCGACGGGCATATGAGACGGCTTCTGCTGGCGCTGGCTCTCGTGCTGTTCCCGGCGACCGCCTCGGCGGGGGCGCTCTACACGGGCTCGCTCTATGTGCCGATTGGCTCGACGGTCACGTTGCAGGGTTCGACGGTCGGGTGCGCCCTGTTCAATGGCTCGGGGGTTCTCTACGAGGGCGTGTGCCCTTCGGGGACGGCAGCGTTCTCCGGGACGTTGCCCATCGTCATCACGGGCTCGGGTCCGTATGCCATCACCTGTCCTACCTGCTTCACGACGGCAGGCGGGTCGGTGTCCGGTGCGACCACCTTCTCGTCGCTCCTCACGGCAAGCGCGGGCATCAACAGTACGTCTACGGGAGTTCCGGTCACGAGCGGCGCGTCGGGGTTCGCGTCTGCGGGATACTACCTGGGCTCGACCGCTGGCTTCACGAAACTCTCGACCACGGGAACGTCGGTCTGCGGCGGGGTCACGGGCAACGCGCTGACCATCACCTCCAATGCCACCCCCATCATCGGTATCGACCAGGCGGGGAATCTCTGCGCCATCGGGACCATCTACTATACCTCCGACCCGAAGGCCAAGACGGACATCGCGGTGGCGCATATCGACGGGCTTGCGGCCATCCGTGGCGCAGACTTCGACTTGTCCTGGCGCTACAAGGGCTCGAACCAGGTGCATTACGGGCCGATGGCGACCCAACTCCCCTCCTTCATTTCCGGCCCCAACCACGACCATATCGACACGCAAGCCCTCGCGACGACGGAAGCCATCGCCATCCAGCAGTTGAGCAACCAGGTCGAGGCGATGCGCTGGATGGTCGCAATCCTGGCGGGCCTTCTCGTCCTGATTGGATGCGTGGCAGTTGGTCGGCGGGCGTAGGGTCCTCGCAGGGGTTCTCCTTGCGCTCACGCTAGCCATCTCCGGGTCGCAGACGCTGACCCGCGGCTATCTCTATAGCAACATCGGCACCCTGTTCACCTGGGCCTCTTCCGCGCAAGCGGGATGGAACGGTAGTTCCCAGGTAGCGACCTGCGCCGACTTCGCCACCTATATCCAGAACGACGGGACCCCCTGCGTTTCCAGCGTGGCGACCCTCTTGGATTCCTACGCGCTTGCCCATGCGGTCAACAGCGTTACGCATAGCCCCCTCGTAGCCAACGGGACGTTCTTGAACGGCACCTTCTCGCCGTGGACGAGTGCGAATACGGGCGCGTGTTCGGGGGTCATCACCTTCGCGGGACAACCCGTAAGCCCGGACTACAACGGGGACAACGGCGTGGCGGCGGCCTCCTCGGGAACGTGCGTAGCAACCCCGGCAGAGACGACGTTGACGCAGGTGTTCTCCATCGCGGGAACGCCTACGGTGCAGACGTACTTCTTCGCCTACCGTGCGTTGCAATCGACCTACGGGGACCCGGATTGTACCGTCGCTTCGGGCTCCGTCTCGATGCTGTTGAAGATGAACGGCACCACGGTGGCATCCATCGCAAGCCCAGCGCTTGACGGGGCTTGGCATACGGTAAGTGGAACGATGACCGCTATGGCGAACGGTTCAAACACCCTCGTTCTCGATGCTACTCTTGCGGGCGCTACGGGGGCCACGCAGATTTTCCGGCCTGGCATTGGCGATGTCTGCAAGCCCGCCGTCACCGTAGCGCAACCGTTGCAGGTGGACGACTTCATCCTCTCGGCGGTGTTCTAGGATGCAGGAGTTGCTGCGCGTCGGCCCCTTCGGCGGCCTGAATACCTCGACGGAACCCTACTACCTCACGCCCGAACAGGCGTCTCAGGTAAGCAACGTCGATGTCTCGTATCGTCTGGGGGCGTTCTCCACGGCCTTCGGTCGGGACATTCTCGGAGAGATTACGCTTTCTCCGGGCTATGCGTTGACGGCGGCGGCAGAGTTCCGGGCCTTCTACGGAGAGCCTCCGGCCTCCAAGCGGCTCATCATCTTCTCGTCCAGCAATGGCTCTACGAGTATCCAGGGCTACTACGATACGGATACCAATGTCACGACGACGCTTCCCAATGCCTCGGCGTTCGCGAGCGCGGTGCAGTTCGGCGCAAGCCTCTACACGGATGGCGGGGACCGCATCTTCTATCTCTCCGGGGTCCTGGCATCGGACACCTGGCAGATTCAAGTCCCCTACCCCTACTCGTACAATGTCCAGGGAACGTATGCGACTGTCTCGGGCAATGCCCCTCTGGATACCTACACCTATGCGATAACGCTCCGCAAGGCGCAAAGCCCCTGGCAGACCTCCGGCTCCGCGCCCGATACCATCTATTCCCCGGACCTGGAATCGCTCCAAGAATCCAGCCCGGTGTTCTCGACCTCGGTCATGGTCACGGCGGGACAACAGCCCGGCTTCACCGTGCCCTCTTCGCTCAGCCTTCCCAACCTCGTTTCAGGCTTGACCACGGGCGGCGAGCAGTACTACGGGTGCCTCTATCGGTTCCGCATCCTCAACCCCGTGTATACGTTCGTGGACTACCTCGCGAACATCGGGGTCACGACGGACCACAACGGCGACCCGGCCATCATCGACACCTACTCCGACGACAAGATAGCGGATAACGCAACCCTCATCTTCCATCGCGACCCGCCCCCGATTATCGGCCAGACCTACCCCGGAGCCATTGCGAACAACTCCTCGTCTACGAGTTTGCAAGAGAGTTCGCAACAGGTGTCCTTCACCTACACGAACCCGGCCTTTCTCTGCTCCCACAAAGGGCGTATGTGGGTGTTCACGCTCTATCCGGCAGAACCCGTAGGCTCTTCTCCGGTGGTCATCCCCGATGAGTTGACCCTGCAACCGCAGGTCTGGTGTTCGGACTACAACGTGCCGTGGCAGTTCAACGACGACTCGGCCAACAACCAGGTCCTCCTCGTGGGGCCCGAAGATACGCCCGGCAACGGGTCGGTCACGGGAAGCATCGCTACGAATCCGCCCTGGACGCCGGGGGTGCTGGACGACACGCCGATGGGGATGGCCTCCACGGGCTCCTATCTCGTCCTTTTCAAGAGCCAGCGCACGTACATCGTCTTGGGAGATACGCCTTCGGAGTTCATCGTCCAGCAGGGCTTTGACATCGGGTGCGTGTCCTCCAAGTCCGTTGCTCCCGCCGAGGGCGGTATCTTTTGGCTCGCCCCGCAGGGCGCATACTTCTTCAACGGCGGAAGCCCGGAGTATATCAGCGAGGACATTCGCGGCACCCTGGATGGTCTACCCTGGGCCAATCTCCAAGGGGCCATCGGGTCGTACCGGGATAAGACCTACTACCTCTCCGTGCCGGAATCGTCCATCACGTTCTGCTACTACATTCCCACGAAGAAGTGGTACACGCTGCCCTATGCGTGTACGGCGGCGCTCTACTCGCCCGCAAACCGCAATAGCCTCCTGTTCCTGAATCCCGCGACCAACGCATCCCAAGTGCAAGCGGTAGACACGAACCCCGGATTGGACCTGGGGCAGCCCATCACGGCCACCTGGAACATGGGGGTAACGGATTCCAAGGTGCCGGGACAACTCAAAGCCTACACCTATCTGCAAATCGTCGCCTCGGTCCAGCCGGGAACCATCATCGCGCAATTGCACTTGGACGAAGGCTCGGCCATCCCGACCACCTACGAAGTGCATTTCGATGCCGCTCAGGGCAATGGCGCGCACGTCGCCAAGTTGCCGCAAGCGATGCGCGGCTATGAAGCGCGGCTGACCGTGAGCGTAACGACGGACGCCAACGCTACGGCCCCTATCGTCATCCGCTCGGCGGTGGTCAGTGGCGAGGTGGTGCATACGTTGCAGGCTCCGCAGACCACGGACATCACGAAAGCCACCCTCAACGGCGCGCAGGTGTACCCCATTGTCTAGTGCGCTCTCGTCGCGTGTCCCGATGGAATACATCGCGGCCAAGGGATTCCACTCGACGCAGACCTCGCGCACGGGCCGCGCCATCCTGCCCCTGTTCTCCGAACAGTTCGGCGGGTCTACCCACTCCACGCTTGCCACGGAGAACGTGGCGGTCACGGTGTCTATCCCGCCACTCTCTGCTTCGGCCTCCGATACGCTCGCGGCCACGCAAGGGTTGCAGGACATCAACGCGGTGCAGTTGGCCTCGTGCGACATCGGCCAGGCCCTCATCACGAACGTCTCGGTCGCCCCGCCTGCGGGGATTCTTCCGGGACACCCCACTATCCAAATCGTCTCGGCGCAAGGGACCACGCAATCGGGCACCTTCCAGCCGGGCCAAGCGTACACGAAACTCTCCTTGCAGGTCGGGCTTACGGTGTTCGCCATGACGGCGTTCGCCGGAGGCGATGCCACCATTACCGCCAGCGTCATCCTTATCGGGACGGCGACGGGCAATCAGTGATAGGATAGGGTATGCTCGGACAACCGCCTGGTCCCCAGGGACCGCAACTCCCCCAAATGGGT
>Ga0207702_10001545_pt1 | contig 22762 bp, 31 predicted proteins | sample KBSCornC62_FD_184302 | JGI IMG/M metagenome (GOLD analysis project Ga0207702, IMG submission 184302) | Corn rhizosphere microbial communities from Kellogg Biological Station, Michigan, USA - KBS Corn C6-2 (SPAdes) (version 2) | ecosystem: Host-associated > Plants > Roots > Rhizosphere > Soil ...
TACGCCTTGCGAAGTTCGAGCGGGCCTAGAAACTCGAGGCCGAGGCGGACATTGGAGCCCGCCAGGATGCGAGCAATTTCTGTAAACCGCCGCTTATAGATTTGGCGCAGTTCGTCTTTTGGCGTATCGCTCGACGGCATGATGTAGGTGATCATGCGCGGGCAATGGATCTCGGCAGCGAACCGGGCGGCTGAGTCGAGCTGGGTGAGCGAGGTCTGGAAGGTTGCGTCGTCCTTCCTAAATTCGACCGGCAAGTCGATGGCGGCTGGCCGGATCTTAAGGCTGGCAAGCAGGTCGTTGGTAGCGCTGGCGCCAGCTCGCATGGTTGGGCCCAGCATGATGTCCGTACCGGGAAAGCCAATTTTCGCAGCCAAGCGCGCAAAGTCCGGCCACTGAACCCGGCCTTGCAACAGGACACTGTTCAAGGACAGGAACATCTTGCGCTCGTCGGCGAAAGCTCTGGCTAGCGGGGCTACGGCTAGCAATTTGACCAACGATCGTCTGGATATGAAGTGAGCCATGCGCTGTCGATCATATTCCTAAATGTGGCTGGCGAAGTGAAAATACGGTGGCCAGGAACGGGCTAAGGACTCTACCGATGGTTTGGAGTGATAATGCCTGATGGTGTCAATCAATGGGCGTAGAATTGGCCCAATGACTGCATTTCTGAAGCGCGTGCGCTGGGCGGTTCTTCGGCGTTGTGATGTGCTTGTGATTCGACTCTGCCGACTGTTCCATATCAGGTTGTCCAATGACTCGCTTTGGAGTCCACACAAACTGGTAAGGTTCAGACCTCATCAGGTGCTTCCGCGTGTCATCGTTGAAGTTCAACCGATGGCTCGATGAACGTAATTGCCAATCATCAAGCTTTCGATTCAATCTGCAACGGTGGATGCGCAGGCGAATGGTTTCGATGAATAGGAAACTGCGCCGGTCGGGTCTTCTTTTGATCTTTGTCACATCGCTATGCTTCGCTGGATCTCGTTGTGCCGATGCCGGAATGCGCCAAGCTTCGATCGGCGGCAATACCATCCGAGGCAGCGTTATTCTGAGTAAGAAACCTGTCCAGTTCACACCGGTCCGGATATATTTTTCATCCGGTAAAGCGGCATGGAGTGGAGCGACGGATGCAAACGGGAATTTCGCGTCAAATGAGTTACCCCCAGGGGGATATCGCCTAGATATCGAACATTGGGGCAGTACCGAGATCCAGCTCCGCCCGAATCTTCATACGGGAACCAGTAACAAAACTCCATTATGGAATCTTTTCCTCAGCGATCATTCTTGTGTCATGACCGCGATGATTTGGTGAATTGATCTCGCTGTTGAGAAATCCCGATATCCCCCATTGAGATAGCGAGAGACGACGATGCTCGAGTTGGATCAGGCACCGATTCGCGCTCAGTGACTACATCCAGTAGCACTTCCCACAGCCCATCCGATTAAACCAAGCAATGCTGCTCCCTGCGCGGCAGCAGTGCCACGGGAGTTATTCTTCGGGTTGGCTGTCGCTCCGATCGTGGCTCCAATACCGGCTCCGGCGAGCGCTCCAATGAGGCCACGCTTGCCTCGTCGGCACCCGGAGTCCGCCCCAAACATGCGCGGTCTCATCTGACGCCCCGGGGGAATGTTGATGCGACTGCGAGGGTGCTGGGCGAAGACGTCACAATAGGTGCCGTCTTGAAAACGGCAGCCATTACTCGGCCCACGCACTGTGGGCGTCTGGTTTGAGGGTGTTCTAGCTTCGGTTGGCTGTGCGATCTGGGCCAACGCCGTGGCGGCGAATAGACCAAATGCTAGAAGGATTGAACAGGCCTGCTTTGTCATGGGCACTACTGTAGCGTTCGCCTGATTCGCAATATGCCCCTGCTATGACACTTCCCAGACTGTCACACCAACTCCAACGCGGCGTCGGCTTGCCCAAGTGTGAAACGAACCTAATGGTTGGCGATACCTCCTCTTCTCGTCCATCTCTGCGTTTAGCTCTTGGCAGGAACACAGCATTGCATGGACGGCTGTATCCGCTGTTTTCGCAATCCTATTCTTGACAGTCCTGCTGCGAAGGTTTCGCTTGAACGTATAACTGTCGAGAAAAGGCGGGATCAGAATCGAGGAGCCATCTGAGGTGAGTTGGTCGCGCTGCATAGCTTTCCACATGCATGAGCTCTTATAGCAAATAACGTGTGATTAGCGCCCTTGAGGATCCAGCAAATCGGCGGTAGTTCGGCAACTGTGGTCAACTGGCGTTAAATCTGTGCCCAATACGAAGCTGCGGAAGCGTTCTCGAACAAAGCTTCCAGAACTCATTGATCGAAAGTGGACGATTGTCGCGCGTCTGGTACGCGCTCCAGTTTACTTCCCAGTCGGGTGCGCGTTGCCGATGTCGTCGCTGACCCGCGCTAAGTCTACAATCCTGACTGGCTCCCACGTCCGTCCGCCGTCGCTCGACCATGACTCCTCAAAGTGAGGCGAGCTCGACGCTATCTGCGACCAGACATATCGATTCAGCAGCGATTTGCCGTTCAGCGTGTCCTGCACGAAGAACTCACCTCGCCTATTCCTAAATTCGCCCACATTCGGCAGCCCTATCTTGCCATCCTTGCTGCTTGCGAAATAGACATACCATTGGTGACTCTGCGGATTGTAGGTGTACAACATCAGGCCGACAGGTCCATTGGCGCTGGCACCTGTGGACAACTCGAGTAGGGCGCCGTCCCAAATCTTTTGGAAAACTTCAGTACCATCAGACTCGATCCACCCATCAGATCCAGCCAGGGGGTGAGCGCGGTACTTCGTATGCGCTTTCCAAGTGCCGGTCAGCGGATCGAAATCGTGCTGGCCGTCGTGATCGGCGCTCGCGATTGGCGATCCGAGCTTGGTGACTTCTGAACTCGTTTGGGCGGAGGCGAAAGTGGAGCAAAAAATAACGAGAAAAGCTCTGAACAACAAGGCGAGAAGATGTTTCCTGAGAGTCATGGCTTCTCCTTCTGAAAGCCTTTCTGGGCCATGTCGTCGAACTGCTGGTCAATTACTACGAATATGATTTTTTCCAGCCCCTTGCTGTGGATAAAGGCTCGATCAGTCACTGATTCGTTCAGCTATGCCTGCCCGAGACCCGAACTGAAGAGGCTTCGGAGCCCTAAACTTAGCGTGCAGATTTCAGGAACGGCGGATCTGTCTGCCTTTGACCAATGGAAAATAAAGGACCAGAAATGTTGTAAACGCCCCGCCAATCACTAGAGCAGCAATCCATACCTTGGAAGGAATCACTTCTTCTGGCGGATGGTAGCGCACTACAAAGTAAAAATTCATCCACATCAGAATGCTCGACACCAGCCCCGGCGAGTATTCATTGAAGCGAATTGACCAGCCAACATGCCAGATTCCGTTGCAGGCGCGTTCGATCACCCATGCCAGCGGCAGGATCGCCCATGCACCACGACGAACGTCATACAGGACGACGCTGGCGATCATGACCACGAAATACCCGGCATTAAACCAAAAAAACTTCGTCCAGGAGTACTCCGGCCACCAGTGCTGGCGCACCTTCTCCACGAAGCTGCTCCCAGCAGCGACTCGTCGATGCAATGTACGACGTAAGCAGCCACCATGAACCAAAACGAGAAAAGCAGTGGCACGCGCATATGGATTGTTGTTTGAGTTTAGCTTGTTCTCAATTTACTCAGCGCTCGCGGTTTCCCACATCACAATCGACAGCCTTCTTTCATTTCGCTAGCTCATCGCGGTTCTGCTTTGCCCAATCACTGTCTGCAGGCACGGCTTTCAGTGGCGGGTTGCCTTCAGTTCCGCAAGCGCACGGACCTTGCATTTTAGTCCTCGGTCACACAAGCACAGGATTTTGTTTTCAAGCAAGCACATACGTAGACGATCTGGTCGCGTTTACCTGGAGATTCAGCATAGGAGCAGCAAAGAGTAAAAGCTATACGAACTAGCTCGACTTCTCACGATTGTTCCTTTCGGGAGTGAACTTGTTTTGATTGCTCGAATGTCTCACTAGCGGGACCCCGAAGAAAATATCCACTTGAAGCTTTAGGCATGTAACCATTCTTCTTTGAAGCGGCGGGCGATAGACCTTCCACCCTGGCGAAAAATCGCGATTGCACTCAAAATACCCTGAAAAGGCGAATACAAGGAAACGTCCCGTCCACAATTCTTCTGACAGGGATTTGCAAACCTCGGGTCGAAGATGGCTCTTTTAAGGCCTTGAACTCGTCACCCCCGTGCATTCCACAAGACTAGACTGCGGCATTCGGACGAAAACCCCTACGATGTGCCGATAAAAATCATTCAGATTGAGAACAAAGACTGATTGAGAACAAAGACTGAAGCACATCGTCTGGCGTCAATGATGCAATCGCCTGTTTACATCAGCTATCGTGGTGTAGTGATCAAAAGCTGAGAACAGACAAGGAGTTCAAGTGCAATCTGAAATTAAGGTAGGGCAACGTTTCAAGTTCAAGATATTGCCCGACAACAATTCGCCAGAGCGGCAGGCGGTAGTAACTAGCGTACTCTCTAATAGAGAAGAAGGACTCGGGCCGGAGGTGGACTTCTATTTTGCATATTGGGTGGAGGCTCACGAACTTCCAGAAACAGGGGTTCCGACAACGTTGGTGTTTGAGCGTGGAACTGACGGAAACGTATACCTCAACGGACGTCAGGTTGGCATCACTTTGCTGACGTGATCTTCCGCTTAGGAACATCGGCCTTCAGACCCCGCTCTGTCTGCTCGCATGCGAGTCTACAATCACGATGGGAGAAGATTCATGAATTCCGGCTTTGCGTTGTTCCTGGCCTTCGGTATTGGAGTAGTAGCAGGGTTGCGATCCATGACGGCGCCGGCGATTGTAGCCTGGGCGGCGCGCCTGGATTGGATCAATCTTTCCGGCTCTCACCTGGCCTTCATGGGCTCGGCTTGGGCAGTCGGAATCTTCACTCTTGGCGCATTGGCCGAATTCGTTGCTGATCAAGTTCCCACCACTCCCGCACGTACGACTGCCGGCCCACTAGCTGCGCGAATTGTAATGGGTTCGCTTACGGGTGCGTGCCTGGGCTTTGCTGGAGGTGCGTCACTTTGGCTGGGGGCGTTGATCGGGGCAATCGGCGCAATCGCCGGAGGGTTCGGCGGCTATCAGGCGCGCGTCAGACTGGTTCAAGGCCTTCGCGTTCCGGATATTGTGATTGCAATTCCAGAAGACCTGATCGCGATCGGATCGGGACTGTTTCTAGTTTCCAGATTCTTACTTACTCGGATTTAGAGCCGACATTGTCATGGAATCAATTGCACTCAAATGTATGGTCCGCCGCCGGACTGCAAGAGGTTTTGAAGGTTTGCCAAAATAATAGTCTGCGTAAATGTATCCGGCCTCTTAGTGGAGAATGCTCTCCGGGCACTCGATGATGATCCGCGCGTGTCGGTCCTTCTAAATCCCTCGGTCACTAAGGACGCGTTTGAGTGTTCAGGTATTCCGGCACGCCGTTGGACTATTATTTCGTCTCCTTCTCTCCTCAGCAGACCTTGGTGGAACTTGAAAGTTTGTCGTCGGGACGGTGGAAAAGTGGAAAGCGTTTTGTGCTTTCCAAGCGCAGCGTCTTTTCCACGGTCCTATCACGCAGCGGTCGTCTGCAGCGGCTGATACTGGAAATCTTTGCCGCTGGATAACACGGCCCAGGCCATGCGAGCCAGTTTGTTGGCGATGGCTACGATGACTTTGTTGCGCGGTGCACGCTGAGCCAGGCGTTGGAACCATTGCCCAAATCCTCTTGTGTCGTATTTGGCACGAAACAGTACCGCACGAGCCCCGTGGATCAGCATGCGGCGCAGATAGCGGTTGCCACGCTTGCTGATGCCCAGCAGCTTCTGTTTACCCCCGGTGGAGTACTGTCGGGGTACAACCCCAACCCAGGCCGCGAAATCGCGCCCTCGGCGAAAGGCTGCTCCGTTGCCAATGGCCGCCACAGTTGCGGTCGAGACCAGGGGACCGAAGCCGGGAATCTGGCATAGACGCTGACAACGCGCATCCTCTTTGCTAATGCGCTCAATCTGGTCGGTAACGGTCTGGACATCGATCTCCATCTGTTTCCACTCCTGCCACAGCCGATCTAGCAGCCAGCGCAAACGAGGGGTCAGGTTTTGCTGGGCATCTTCCACAACGATGGGAAGATTCTTGCGCAGGTGAATGGGCTGTGCCGGGAAGGTGATGCCGCGCTCCAACAGAAAGCCGCGGATCTCGTTTATCAGTGCCGTGCGACCTTGTATCAGTCTATCCCGAACTCGGTGCAGGGTGCAGGGCTTGTACATCGAGCTGCTCCTGCGTCTTGATCGGCACAAAGCGCATGTTCAGTTTGGTCACAGCTTCCGCGATCGCTTCCGCATCGATGAAGTCGTTCTTGTTCGACTTCCGGTAAGGCTTTACGAACTGGGCGGGGATGAGTCGCACTTCGTGGCCTTGTTTTCGTAAGGCGGCTCCCAGAAAGTGTGCTCCGGAACACGCCTCAAGGCCGATCAGCGTGGGCGGCAGATTCGTCGTATAGGCCAGCAGTTGTGCGCGTGAGAACTTCTTGCGAGCCAGAACTTTGTTGCGTTCTCCCAGTGCAACCAGGTGAAAGTTGGTCTTGCCCAAATCGATGCCGATAGATGCGATGTGCATTTCGATGATCCTCCAGATGTAAACTGCCGAGTTATCCTACTCGGCGGCGGACCATCTCATTAACCCAAAGGTCGGTGGTTCAAATCCACCCCCCGCAACCAACCTTTTCAAGAGGTTGCGAGTTTCGAGCCGAGAAGATCGGTACACATTTGGTACACAATCGAAGGGTGCCGCAAAAGCGGTGCCCTTTTTCATGCTCTTGCCACAACGGTTGAATCATTTACGAGCAACTGTCCTACGACCATCGCATTCGCAGCCCTCTTCTGCTCGCTGACCGCTTGCGTGTAAACCTGAAGGGTGGTCTGCACATTCGAATGCCGCAGAAGCTCCTGCTGCACCTTGATGTCCGTCCCATTCGCGCGTAGGAGAGTCGAGTACGTATGGCGGAGCGTGTGCCAACCAATCCGTTTCGTGATTCCTGCGCGTACTGCGGCAGGTTTCACCATCCGTTTCAGCGGGCTGTCAGGCCAACAAGGTTCTCGACCGTTTTTCACCTCGCTAGCGAACAACCAATCGGAGTCTCTCGGGTAGGGCGCATGTTTGTGCCATTCCTTCAGAACTCGGACTAGTTCATCAGCCAAGGGTACGGGCTTGCGGCGCGCTTGGGTTTTCGTGTCGCCGACACGATTGTGAACGACCGCGCGCTGCACGGCTAACGTTCCGGTTGTCCAATCGAAGTCGCCCCACTTCAGGCCAGTAAACTCACTACGACTTAGCCCTAGACATCCAGCCAGTACGACCATCGTTCGGGTGCGTTCTTCTTTGAGTTCCTTCAGTAATGCCTGGAACTCGCCTGCCGTGAGAATGTCTGGTTCTGAGAGGCGTGAGCCGACTTGGCGGACCCTGGTAATGGGATTGTTTCCTAGAAGCTCCCACCTGCCGGCGCACTCAAAGAGTACGTGCATGGTGCCACGCATGTTAACCTTCGTGCGTGGCGCGAGTGGCAAATCTCGCAACCACTGCTCAACCGCCATGGTACGTACTTGGCGCAAAGTGTGCTGTCCCCACTTCGGTCTGACCCAATGATTCAAATACGTCGTGTAAGACTTCCTCGTCGCGAATGCCAATCGATCCATTTCCAGGTTGTCGTTCAGATAACGGTCGATCAACGTCGCAACGGTTATGGGAACGTCGTTCGGAAGTTCCGCGTTCACTTCAAGGCGAAGGGCATCAGCGGCTCGCTGAGCATCTCGTCTCGTAGGAAGCTGCTCTATAGTTCCCACGATCTTGCTCCGCTGAATACGGCATCTGTGTTCGTCTAATTCCCACCATCTGAATTGCCAGATGTCCGGTCCCTTGGCCCGTTTCCTCAAGGTAATGCATCCTGCCTGGTACCGTGCTCTTGTCATCTTGGATATCTCCTATGGACAAGACACGGACGGCTGGGCAGAGCTTAGCACAGGCCGGCTGTGGATTTGGAAGGCGTGTAGATTGGTTTGCAAGAAGCACCAGACACGCCGCTTGCTGCTGGTGACGGCGTGAGCTTTGATTTTCCCGCACCGCCCCCAAAAAAGAATTGTGCGCAATTTTACTCTTGGGATCCGTGCGGAATCGGCCGTGGTCGGCCATGAGTCACGCGTTAAATCGAGGGCTGGCTCGTTTAGGAGCTGAGCGGAATCGTTGGGCGGGTCGTGGCTGGATTGGGAACGCATGGTAATCCTCGGTAAGCGCACGGAATCTGCGGGAATCTAATTCGCAATTGCGCCGCGGCGCTTATGGCTTTCTGAATGGCCGAAATTGGCATGGGTGACATCCTGAATTCTTGGAATGCGGGTGCATCGTGAATGGTTGTAGGGATGCCTCTCTGCTTCTTCGCTTAGATCATTGCGGTCAGTGATTTGTTCCAGCGTCAGCCAGGTGTCGGCACCGTCTTGGCGGAATCGGGTCGGTATCATTCCTTCGCGAGGGGCGCGGGGGAGGAGGCGCAGAGGAAGGGGCGGAGCCCTCCTTCGCACGGGGACATTCCGGTAAGACTCTTCTTGCTTAGTTTCGAGCTCCGAGGCAGGATTGGTGTCCTTAGTGCGGGTGCGGAACCTCTTCTCGTGCATGTAGGAGACGTGGAAATGCTGGCGTGTTCAGGACAAGATTAGCGGGCGGGATGTTCATGGTGCGGTGTAGGTAAGGGAAACAGGTGTTCTTTCGGCTGAAGACGTTCGTCCAGGCTCACCGTGTCCTATAGAGCGCATTTACGTCCTTTCCTGTCCGCGAATTGTACGTTTCTCGTCTATGCAAACCTAAGCCGGCGAAGAGTTGGCTTCTGGATAACAACTGGACAAAGCAACTCCCCGCCCGGTGCGCGAAAGGGGCTCATTGGTTGTGCACCTCGATTCACTGCTCGTGCGCATGCCACGCTTTACCACCGTAGCTAAGGCCTGGTTGGTTCACAAGTTCTCAATCGCGTAGCCGAGCCAAGGAGGAGTTCCTTATTTCTTGAGTGAGAAAGGCAGTTTGCGATTCTGAACTCCGCCGATTTCCGGTGCTCATCCGGTTCTTTTCCGGGTTTCTTCCGGCACGAGTAAACCACACCAGGGCTGGGAACGACCTCCCGAGTGTAAACGAGGATTTTGGCCGGGCGGCGCTCGGCCAAAATGGGGTCGTTCCCAGCCTTGGGGTGGTGTTTTTTGGACGTGCCACCTTCGGGCTCATTCCGCCGTAAGTTTCTGATCTATGGGGACTCACATCCTTCGTCAGCGGAATCAAGAACAGAACCATCAGCAGACCGCCGCGTTTCTTGGATCGTTCTGTGCATGGTTCTACTTGGAGCCATACTTTGGTGTCTGAAAATGCCGTAGGATTCCGGCAAGTAATAGGTATCGAAGCTGTAGTTCTGAGGTGGCGCAACGCTGCCGAGGAGGGTTCTAAGTTCAGTCTCTCCAAACTCGTGCCAGAACCATTTTCGATAGATCGACGTGAAAGGTTCACGGCGGAATTTCTGGTCCCCCGCGCGGAGAAATTCGCGATCTTGGCGGGTCAATTCAGCCGTCTCGCCGATCTCCCAGAGCCTCGCTATTCTGAAGTAATAGAGCAGTTCGCGCGTGTCCCTGGGTATGTTTTGGCATCAAGCTATCAAAAAGTCGCCGGGCGCGGGCGAACCTTCGAGGCTGCGGGGACGCATACATATAGCGGAATCTCGCTAATCGTTTGAACAAAGGTTGGTATCGCTGCAGGTGGGTTTTGAAGGCGTCAAGGCCCTTTTCGTAGGCATCGCAGTATACAAAAACAGGGCTTTGCAATCCAGATTGAGCTGCGTCCTGTGATTCCAAGAATATCGGGAATCGGTCCGTAAAGTAACGCAGTTTGCACTCGAGCGAGGGTATTCCGGAATAGACTTTGCCCGGCAAAATGGTTGTCGGCAATCCCATCTTCTCGGTGAAAAAGGCCTGTTTTTCCGATGAAGTCTGAAGGTAATTGGCTGCTGGATGAGCCATAACAAAATCGAGTGTCAATAGACGTGCGCGGATGAATTCTTCCGAACAAGTGGAACGAATTCGCAAACTCGACCGGTCCAGTTCGTCGTATATCTGGCGGGAACAGAGACGAAAAAGGTGAATGCCATGACCAAGCGGCGTGACGGTCGCATGGCCTCTAGCTAGAAGCTTTTCCGTGAAGTTATGAACCGCCCAGCCTTTGGTCTTACCAGTGAAAGCGAGAAACTGACGGCGCGTGAAGTAGCCCGAATATTGAGCTACGACACACAAAAACCTGGCTTCCAGTTCGCTGTAGCCGAACTCACGTACTACGGCAATTGGATCGAAATCCGCGCCCGTGAAATTGCGGCTGCCGTCTCCACTTTTATGAGCAAGACTCACACACAAGGAAGATGCCTGGGATTCCATCCAGAGATGCTCTCGCCGCTTATCGTTGCGCTCCCAGATTTGAAAAACCCATGTCAATGTAGGGGCGTCATGCGTCCCTTGCTCGAGAGCTGCGGGATTGGGTTCATGTGGCTTTCGGAATATGCGATCTGTTCGATTCGTGAATTTCCACGGAAGCAACGATCTCCCATGTGTGGTCAGTTTTGACCAGTCTTTCAGGCTCAACGCGCTGATACTAAAGATGGAATATTCCTGCCCACGAGAGGAATCTCCCGGCATAGAAAGCCGAAGGACCGGCGTTGCCCGTGATTTCGACTCTGACGAACGGGCGCTTCTGGAAACAACCCTTCACCACTGTAGCCCTGCGCAATCCAGGACAATTGATGTCACAAAAGGAAACCGTAGCTTCGACAGGGCTGCTCGAATCTCCAGAGCAGGGCTCCGGCTCGTCGCAGCAAGGGACAGCGACGTCGGTTAAGCCGCATTCGAGCGCGGGACTGCCAAGCCGCATAGCCGCGGTCGGCAACTATCTTCCGCGGCAGTGCGGGATTGCTACCTTCACTACTGATCTGTGCGATGCAATTTCTGCGGACTATGGCCCGGCGGGATTATTTGCGGTACCGGTCAACGATTCGGAATCTGGGTATGCCTACCCGGAGCGGGTCCGCCTCGCCCTTCAGCAGGACGATCTTTCTTCTTTTGAGCAAGCTGCTGATTTTCTGAATTTCACGAACTTCGATCTAGTGTGCCTGCAGCATGAGTACGGAATTTTTGGTGGTGCGGCAGGAAGCCACATTCTGGGACTGTTGCGTCGCCTCAAGATGCCGGTGATAACCACTCTCCACACCGTTCTTCGAGAACCGAATCCTGATCAACGGCTAGTAATGGAAGAGATCGCCGGCCTATCAGACCGTCTCATCGTCATGAGCCAGCTCTCGTCGCAGTTTCTGCAGGAAATCTTCAAAGTGCCTGGGAATAAGATCGACATGGTTCCGCATGGCGTTCCTGATCTGCCCTTCCTGGACCCAAATTTCTACAAGGACCGCTTTGGTGTGGAAGGGAAAGCAGTGCTGCTCACGTTCGGCCTGCTCTCTCCGAACAAGGGAATTGAGAATGTGATCAAGGCGCTGCCGCAGATCCTGTCAAAGCACAATAACGTCGTTTACATTGTTGCCGGCGCAACGCATCCGCACATTCTGCGCCGCGAGGGCGACCGGTACCGCGCCTACTTGCAAGCCCTGGCGAAAGAAATGGGCGTGGAATCGCAGGTGCTCTTTCACAATCGTTTCGTCAGCCCCGCCGAAATGGTTGAGTTCATCGGGGCTGCGGACATCTACATCACTCCATACCGTTTTGAGGAGCAGGTCGTTTCAGGGACGCTTGCCTATGCGCTGGGCGCGGGCAAGGCCATCATCTCGACTCCCTACTGGCACGCGATCGAATTGCTGGACGATCACCGAGGCGCACTGGTTCCTTTCCATGACCCGGATGCAATCGCAAGAAAGGCCGTCGAACTCCTGGATACTCCTGCAATACGACACCGCATGCGTAAACGAGCCTACGTATATGCACGGGAGATGGTCTGGAAGCGCGTGGCGCATGGTTACATGGCCAGCTTTGCGCAAGCTCGACGCGACCGCGCCAGCCGACCGCGAGCGATGTTGGTAGACGAATCAACACAAAAACACTTCGACCAATTACCGACGCTGAACCTGGACCACCTGCGCCGCTTAACCGACGACACAGGCATTTTCCAGCATGCAACCTTCACCGTGCCCAACTACAGCGAGGGATACACCACCGACGACAATGCTCGCGCGCTGGTCTTAACTGTTCTCATCGAGCAACTTGGAGAAGCCGAGTCGGCCGGAATCGAAATACTCGCGTCGCGGTACCTGGCATTTCTGGGACACGCTTTCAATCCGGAGAACAACAGATTTAGAAATGTTTTGACTTACGAACGGAAGTGGACTGAGGCGGCGGGTTCGGAAGATTCTCACGGGCGAGCGCTTTGGGCGCTGGGTACGGTTCTTGGGCGTTCCAACAATGAGGCGCTTCGCGGCGCGGCAGGACGTCTTTTTGAAACTGCGTTGCCAGCAGTCATTGCCTTCAGCAGTCCCCTCGCTTGGGCGTTCGCGTTACTCGGCGTTCAGGAATATCTCGGTCGCTTTCCCGGGGATAGAAGTGTGCAAAACACAAGATCGATACTGGCACACCGGCTCCTGCAACTCTATGCTTCGAACCAGTCTGCGGAGTGGAACTGGTTTGAAGATGTTTTGGCCTATTCAAATGCCAGACTGGCGCAAGCGGTGTTAACAACTGGACGTCACAGTTCCGATGTCCCGATGGTATCCGTGGCCTTGGGGGCACTCGATTGGTTGTGCAAAACGCAGCGCTCTCCGGAGAATGCTCATTTTGTTCCTATCGGCTCGCAAGGGTTCTATCGTCGAGGACACGAAAAGGCCCGCTTTGACCAACAACCTCTGGAAGCCGGAGGTGCTGTGTCCGCGTGCCTCGAAGCTTACCGTGAGACGGGCGAGGATCGTTGGCTGACGGAAGCCTGGTCCGCTTTCAACTGGTTCATGGGCAAGAACGATCTTCAGATTGCTCTATATGATCCTGCGACCGGCGGTTGCCGGGACGGCCTGCATCCCGAGCGTGTGAATCAAAACCAAGGGGCAGAGTCAACGCTGGCGTTTCTGATGGCGCTTGTCGAGATGCGCCTCGTGCAACAAAAGTCGAGCCATAGCCTATTTGCCGACGATATCGGTGAATCCCTGATCGCTGTTCGTGAGTGAAAACTTTATGAGTGTTGCTGTTTCGATCCGTCCTGAAGCGTTGCTCCTCCGGCATCCCGCCAACCCAATCTTGAGCAGTAAGGATTGGCCTTATTCCATTAATAGTGTCTTTAATGCTGGAGCAACACTGCTCGCCGATGGTTCGACCTTGCTGCTATGCCGCGTAGAAGATCGACGCGGACTGTCGCATTTGTGCGCGGCTCGATCTCACAATGGCGTGGATCACTGGCAGATCGATCCTCAACCAACGTTGATGCCCAATCCACAGGAATATCCTGAGGAGATTTGGGGCATCGAAGATCCCCGCCTTACATTTGTGCCCGAATTACAGCAATACGCGGTAACCTACACGTCTTACTCGCGTGGCGGGCCAGGCGTGTCGTTGGCGCTGACCAAAGACTTCCGGACCTTCGAGCGATACGGCGTCATTATGCCTCCCGATGACAAAGATTCAGCGCTGCTGCCACGGAGGATCAACGGTTACTGGGCGCTTATTCATCGGCCGATGACGACGCTTGGTTCACATATGTGGATTTCCTACTCCCCCGACTTGACTCACTGGGGCCATCACAGACTTATGCTGGAAGCGCGGCGCGGCGCCTGGTGGGATGCCAACAAGATTGGTCTGTCTCCACCACCGATCGAAACATCCCGAGGTTGGCTGGTTCTTTACCACGGTGTGCGGCACACACCGTCGGGATGTCTGTATCGCTTGGGTCTGGCGCTTTTCGATCTGGAGCGTCCGGAGAAGTGCCTGCTGCGTGGCGATTCGTGGATCTTTGGACCAGAAGCGGAGTACGAGCGACATGGCGATGTAGACGACGTGGTTTTCCCATGCGGGTACACCATGAATTCAGACGGGGACACTCTCAACATCTACTATGGCGCAGCCGACTGCTCCATCGCTCTTGCCAGGGCTAGCATAACGACGTTATTGAATTGGCTCGATGTCAATGGAAGCTGCGACCGCAGGCGAGACCACGATCGATGAACCCGCTACATTGGGTAATTCAGTTCGCATTTGGCTGTCATCACCGTCATGTAAGCCGGGTGTTCACAATCAAGAAGCGAACGTACAAAGTCTGCTTGGATTGCGGCCACGAATTCAGATTGTCGGATGCTGATCTAGGGGATCTATACGCGATCCCTGAGATTCGCCCCCGGCCAAAGAAGATCAGTCATCCTTCCGCTGCATGATTTCAAACACACTTCTGGTTGCAGGACGCACTCCATTTCATTCTTCGATCCGCTTTCTAAGAAACGACTGTTCAGAATTGCTCAGACCGCTTTAGAAACGCAGAGTATCGTGTCGGGGCGGCTGCAAGTAGAGAACGGTGGGGCCGCAGGATATAGCCCCATGAGAGCAAGGCGGACAATTCGGTTTTTGACGGCGTTGGCGACCCTGATTAGCGCTTCGCAACTCTATGCAGGAGATTCAGCATCGCCGCACGCCGAGAGCGCTCCTCTTTCGACAGACCAGGTCGTGGACAACCTGATACGCAGGAATCAAGAGCGCGCCCAGGCGTTGCTGCAATCAGAGGCGACCCGGGTGTACCGCATCGTTTACAAAGGGCTGCCTTCCGACCGGGTTGCCGAGATGACCGTCGAAGCCACCTATAACAGGCCGTCTTCCAAGCAGTTCACAATCATTTCGCAGAGCGGTTCGAAACTGATTGCTAATCGTGTTTTCAAAAAGCTTCTGGACAGCGAGAAAGAGGCCGCACAATCAGCCATGAGCGCCAAGACACAGCTCAATCGCGATAACTACAATTTTGCGTTTGTCGGCTACGAACCGTCCAACAATGGTGGGCAATACATATTGCGGGTAGACCCGAAGGTGCGAAGTAAGTACGTTTATCGTGGCCTGGTGTGGGTCGATGGAGCCGATTTCGCAGTCACTCGAATCGAAGCCGAGCCAGCCGAAAACCCGTCATTCTGGACGAAGAAGAGCCAGATTCATCAGGAATACGGGAAAGTGCAGGGGTTCTGGCTTCCACTTAAGAACGAATCAGTGAGCTATATCCGGCTGGGAGGACGGGCCACTCTGACCATCGAATATACGGACTATAGAGTGCAGGCCCTTCAACCAAGCGCTGCGACGCAGGCTGCAATCCGGTAAAGTCACACACGTCTAGTTCACGATTCCATGGAGCGAGTCATTGCCCCCGAGAATCGATGCTGCTCCCTGCTCGATCAGTTTGTGACCGCTCGCTGCGAGAATTGTGTTAGCTAAACATCTGACGAACTCGAGGAGAGCTGCTTTTTGCGGGAAAGAAATCAAAAATCCGTGCTTCGGGCAAGACACGCGCTGGATGGTCTTCGGCCCATCGCTGTCAATATTGACGATCTCCCCACAATCGGCTCGTGAGCAGTGCAAATTTGTCTCAAAACTATCCTCTGTGTCATTTCCCTTCACTTCGATTTCCAGGAAGATTGGATCATGAGGCATAAAAGTCGGGCTCCAATCGTTGGTTAAATTCGTGAAGCGGAGGCGCTCGGATAGAGCCAACAGCGGGGAGTAACACACCTGCCTGAGCGAGTAACGACGCCCAGTATTTCGCAGCGAATGGTGATCCTGCCAGTTTGGCGGCTATTTGAAAGTACCCGAAGCGGGCATATGAAACTGTAGAACGAAACGTGGGTCCTGGAATGTGCAGTATTGAACAGTTTCGCAGCTAGCTGGAATGGAAGCTGCGGTCACTCTGAATAGCCGTCCTCATTTCCATCCTTATCGTCTTCTTCCTTGTCGTCATCTTCATCCTCATCTTCATCCTCGTCTTCTTGGTCTTCCTCTGGGTCTTGCCGCAGGAGGAAGCCGGGGCCTCTTAACCAGGCACGGCCGTGGCCACGGTATTCTAGACACCTTTTATTCATAATCTTTTTCTCCGTATTCCAATCTTCAGAGTACTCTCCGCGTTCTCTTTATTCAGCGTAATCGCAATTGCAAACCAGCTCATCCCGGATCATTACAGGGACCGAATAAGCGCGCATGAGCTATCTTGCTCAGACGCCATACCATGCGCCTGTCATGATGAGTTCTCCTGAGTGTGAAAACCGAGCTGCGACGGCTGATTCGCGGCTCTGATATCAAGGTCGCTGCAAACCGCTATCTGGTGAAATTAGCCGACAGCTACCACATCCAGCTAATCAGTATTGCCCGCGCGTGTGTTGCCGTGGTTTTTCCGGTGAGCACGATTCGACCCAGAAAGTTCGCGAGACTTGCGACATCCTCACGACCGGTGAGGGAGTAGCCCGCAAAAGAAAGGTCAAAGACCATGCCATTGCTCCAAGTAGTCGAAGTTCTGGTCGTAGTAGGTGTGCTGTTGTGGTTGGTAAATCGATTCATCCCAATGCAGTCGTCCATCAAATCGATTCTGAACGGAGTAGTAGTGATTGCCGTCGTTCTGTGGTTGCTCAATGCTTTTGGGCTCTTTCATTCTCTATCTCGTATGCACATCGGATCGTGAACGCCCCGCAGCCATATGAAGACAAATAGTCCAATTTCATGCTTCACAACGTAAGACGGCAGGCAACTGCCCGAAGGAGATCCATTGAAAACTAAACTTCTCTTAGCAGCCGCAATACTTCTGAGCACGGGCGCTTTTGCTCAAACCAATTCTCAAACAGAGCTCGTGGTCGAACCCTTGAGCCCGACTCCTGTATTTCACGTCTCCGTAACCAGCCGTAGCGTGCAGGCAATCAATTACAAGCATCGCGGCGGAGCCAGCAAGCTGGATTTTGCAGGGACAGACTTGATGCCGGCAGCCACCGGCCAAGCCAAAGTGGAAAGCAAAAAGGGCTATATCGAAGTCGAAGTTGAATTTGGCAATCTGGAAAAGCCCACGACTTTCGGGAGCGAGTACCTGACCTACATTCTGTGGGCAGTCTCGCCCGAAGGCCGGGCGGTCAACCTCGGCGAAATCTTAGTTGGCGATAACCACCGCAGCAAAGTCGACGTCACCACTGATCTCCAGGCCTTTGCCCTGATCGTCACCGCTGAACCTTATTACGCGGTCCGCCAACCCAGCAACGTCGTCGTGATCGAGAACGTCGTTCGCGAGGACACCAAGGGAACGGTCGAAGCAATGAACGCCAAGTATGAACTTATGGAGCGTGGCGGCTATATTCCTACGGGCTACAAGTTCGACCCCGTGGTGCTGAACACTAATCTACCGCTGGAATTCTTCGAAGCGCGCAATGCGGTGCGCATCGCGGAATCCGAGGGTGCCGAGCGGTATGCCAGCGACAGCTATCAACATGCGGTCCGGCTTATGGACAAGGTCGATCAATTAGCCACCGACAAGCACACGGATCGAAAAGCAATGATTGCAGTCGCGCGGCAGGTAGTGGAGACCGCGGAGGATGCTCGCGCAATCACCGTCAAGAAGATTGACCAGGAGCGCCTGGACAACGAACGCCAAGCTGCTGCCAATGCACAAGCACACACCCAGGCGGAAGCAGATGACGCTACGCGGCAGAAGAACCAGGCGCAGTCCGACCAGATCCGTGCGGAGAACGCGAAAGCCCAGGCGGAATCGGATACGGCAAACGCACAGGCAGCGACGCTAGCTGCACAAACTGCCACAGCAAATGCTCAGGCTGCAAAGACGCAGGCAGAAATCGATGCAGCGAAAGCGCAAGCTGACAAACAACAAGCCGAATCTGACAGCGCCACAGCCCGCGCTGATGCTGCCAAGGCCCAAGCAGATTCTGATAAAGCACGATCTGATATGGCGGATAACCAGGCTACTTCCGCTGCGGCACTCGCGGCAGCCCAGGCCGATACGGAGCGGTCCCGCCTGGCAGCGCAGGAAGCGGAAACCGACAAAATGGCAATGCGCAGCCGATTGTCCGAGCAACTGAACGCGGTGCTTCAAACACGCGACAGCGCGCGCGGTCTGATCGTCAGCATGTCTGACGTTCTATTCGACACCGGAAAGTACTCATTGAAGTCCGGTGCACGGGAGAAGCTGGCGAAAGTCGCAGGTATTTTGCTCGCCTACCCTGGGCTCAATATCGCAGTCGGCGGCTACACGGACAATGTGGGCGGTGACGCGATGAATCAAAAACTCTCTGAAAATCGCGCCGGTTCAGTACGTGATTACCTCGTGAACGAAGGAGTATCGGCCAATGCAGTGACTGCGCAGGGTTACGGCAACAGTTCGCCGGTTGCCTCAAACAGTAACGCGGCCGGCCGCCACCAGAACCGCAGAGTCGAACTTCTGGTTTCCGGGGAAGCCATCGGTCACCCAGTAAATGCGACAACGGGAAGTTTGCGGTAAGAAGCCTTTAACTGCAACCACGAAGGAGTGAAACATGCTTGGAACCATACTGATCGTGATTCTGCTCTTAGCACTGTTTGGTGCATTGCCGCGATGGTCACATAGCAGAAACTGGGGCTATGCACCGACGGGCGGCATCGGGATCATTCTTTTGATTGTGCTCATTCTCCTGCTCGTCGGCAGGATCTGAATTATGCGGGTGAGCATGCCGAGTGGGCCAACAGCGAAGCGCCGGCGCCGAGTTACTCTCAGCGTGTCGGCGCTTTTGATTTTCGTGCTTCTGTGCAGCGGCGGACTGTCTGCGTACTCGGTTCTCACGCACGAGGAGATCGTTGACCTGTTGTGGGCTGACGAGATTCAGCCCCTTCTGCTCAACCGATTTCCCGGTCTCAAGGACGAACGGATCAAAGAAGCGCACGCCTATGCTTACGGAGGCGCGGTCATTCAGGACCTCGGCTACTACCCATTCGGAAGCAGAGAATTCAGCGACCTGGTGCATTACGTCCGCAGCGGCGACTTTGTTCGCGAGCTGATAGCCGAGAGCCAGGACGTAAACGAGTACGCCTACGCCTTGGGCGCATTGTCACACTACGCGTCGGATATTGCCGGCCATCCGGCGGTGAATCAGGCAGTCGCGATCGAGTATCCCAAGCTGCGCGCGAGGTACGGCAAATCAGTCCGGTATGCACAAGACAAGACAGCGCACCTGAAGACGGAATTCGGTTTCGACACGGTTCAGGTCGCGAAGAACCGCTACGCCTCGCAGCAATACCACGAGTTTATCGGCTTCCAGGTTTCCAAGTCGCTGCTGGAGCGGGTATTCCCGGTCGTGTATGGAGTTGAGTTGAAGGACGTGCTCACGCATGAGGACCTCGCGGTTGGCTCGTACCGCTTTGCGATCAGCCGGCTGATCCCCCAGATGACCAAGGTCGCGCTGCAAACCCATAAAAAGGAGTTGATGCGGGAGACCCCCAATTTTGCCAGAAAGAAGTTTTTGTACCGCCTTTCGCGTTCGGGGTACGAGAAGGAGTGGGGCAAGGATTACGCGAAGCCCGGCGTGGGGACTCGCATCCTCTCAACCCTGCTGCGGTATCTCCCGAAGGTTGGACCCTTTAAGGGACTGGCATTCAATAATCCGACCGCAAAAGCCGAAGATCTGTATATCAAGAGCATCAACACCACAGTCGATCAATACCGCGAATTCCTTCACCAAGCGCGCACCGACACACTGGCTCTGGGTAATGTCGACCTGGATAGCGGCCAGGCCACAAAGGCAACGGAGTATTCATTGACCGACGAGGCTTACGCCAAATTGCTTGCGCAGGTGGCAGGCAGAAGGTTCGATCTCACCACGCCGGAGCTTCGCAATAACATCCTTGACTTTTACTCCGACCTGACAGTCCCCATTGAGACTAAGAAGAACGCCGGCGAATGGCAGAATGTACTGTCTGAACTAGACCAACTGAAGTTGAGGACCCCGACCACCAGAGCTGCCGGTCACAAAGCTCAAGCGTTCGCTTCAAATTCGAATTCGCAGGCATGAGGAATGCAATGGCCGTTCACGCCTCTGTCAACAAAATGTGGAAAACTGTGTTGTTTTCGGGGGCGGCCATGGTGGTGGTTGTTGCCGTGGCTGGTGTCTTCTTGCTGCGGCACTGGCCATTCAGTCACGAAGCCGTGTTGAAGGACCTGGAAGAGGCGAGTATGAGCAAGGTGCAGATGGGTGCTTTTCACGGCACCTATTTTCCGCGACCGGGGTGCGAGCTCGAACACGTCACGTTTCAGCACAATTCGAAAGCCGGAACGCCGCCACTGATTACCATTGAGAAGCTGAGAATTGAGGGTACGCTTTGGGGTGTTTTCACCAGGCACTTGCGTCGAATCCGCGCGGATGGTTTGCACATTCTGATTCCCCGTCGCGACTCAGATGAGCAATTCCAGGCTCCGAAGAGATCGACTTTCGTCATCGACGACTTCATGGCAGACGGAGCAGTTGTGGAAGTGGAGTCGCGTGATCTGCAAACGCCATCACTGAAGCTCCTCCTTCGTACTTTCACTATCAGCAATGTCGGTAGCAGTGGGCCAGCATCATTCCGGGTCCAGCTTTCGAACTCCAAGCTGCCTGGCGAAATCATTACCAAAGGGACTTTTGGTCCGTGGAATCCAGATGACATCGGCAAAGTTACAGTTTCTGGAGATTACTTATTCGAACACGTGGACCTCAGTGCAGTGCCCGGAATCGCCGGTTTGCTTTCTTCTTCCGGGAAATTCTCCGGAACGCTCAATTATATTGAGGTTCAAGGGGTAACCGATACTCCGAGCTTCGCCCTCACTTCAAGTTCGCACCGCGTCCAGGTGAAGACTCAATTCCATGCCGTGGTCAATGGCGTAAATGGGGACACTTTTCTCCAGCGAGTGAGTGGGACTTTCGGGGAGACGACGGTATGGTCCAGAGGCAGTGTGGCAGGAGGCACCGCATGGCCGGGCAAGGTGACCTCGATTGAATTAGAGGCTACCGATGGGCGAATCCAGGACCTTTTGTTGCTCTTCGCTCGCTCGGAGCGCTCGCCTATGTCCGGGAATGTCAGTTTCCGCGCCAATGTTTCCATACCTCCCGGCAAAAGATCCTTCCTGGAGAGAGTCGAACTGCATGGGACTTTCGGAATTGGTGCGGGTACGTTCTCACAATCCAGCACTCAGAAAGGGGTCAACCACCTTAGCCTCGGCGCGAGCCGCGATGACAACGTTCGCAAGCCTGCGGGGGAACAAGGTGAGCCTGAAACTGTGCTCTCTGACCTGAAGGGGCAAGTTCTGCTGCGGGACGGCACGGCCAGATTCTCGAATCTCTCATTCACTGTTCCGGGCGCCTTGGCGCAAATGGATGGCACGTACAACTTGATTACTGAAAAAATCGATCTGCACGGAATGCTAAAAACTGATTCTGCGCCATCCAACACGACACATGGGATCAAGAGCCTTCTAATGAAGGCGCTGGATCCTTTCTTTAAGAAGCAGATGGCTGGTTACGCAATGCCGGTCAAGGTCACGGGTACCTATGAGCATCCCATTTTCGGGTTGGATTTAGGTAGAAAGGGCCACAAGGGTGGGGAGAAGGAGCAAGCGCGCGCATCCCAACTCCTGGAAGGAGCCAGGCACTGATTTGGAATTTGACGATAATTCCGCAACCTTTTTCCAGGATCAGGGCAAAAAGCACTTCGCCTTCGACGTATTCGTGGGCGCTACGATCGAGTGAGGGGAAGTTATCTGGTAACCCATTGAAGTTGATATGAAAACAGCGCCGGACTAAACGGCGGTGAGGATCGAGGAACAATGGCCGAATGGACTGTAAAGGAACTGATGGAGACCTTAAAGCGATTTCCGCTGGAAGCCAAGGTCTACTACGAGATGGGCCCGAATGGGCCGGGAACGATCGGGAAAGCTCAGTACGTCAAGGTCTGGGGCGACGAAGAGTTGGGAGTGCTGTTGGATCGATAGCGCGCGCTTGCTCAGGTAACGAAATCCAGCACCCGTTGCATCACTCGCAGGACGGGCTCGAGGACCAGCTCATACACAGTAGCGTACGTAATGGGTGATCCATTTTAGAAGCCTCGACACTGCCAGCGGGCTATCTCTCCGGGTGCAATGCCCAGAGTTGGAGTTTTTGACCTGCAGCGCTGGGGTGCTGCTTCTGAAGCCACATCAGCCGTCGGTCGGCAATCGTGAGTTTCCAACTTCGGGTAATTGGTTCCATCTTCAGCCGTCGAGTGCTTTCAAGTCGTGCCCTCATGAGGCCTCCTCGGCCATTGACTCACTTTCCTCTTTTTCGATTGAGTACCCAGTGGCATCCTCTACGCTTGGGCTTTCGTTAGGGCAGCCTTCGTCACCCATTCGTGAGGAGCTGCCGTCGTCGCCCTGGCGGTTAACCAATGGCTGGTCAAGACGTCGCGCGACTTCGAACTGCTTACTACGCTTGTTCTCGCGAACCTGTTCAGCAGTGAATTCGCCTCCGCAAATGCTGCAACGCCAATAGTTCGATGGGCGGGCACTAAATCCTGCCCCCATGCTCATCAGAACGCCTGGCCAAAACCAACTCGCCGCCGCACCCCGGACACTGTCGATGAATCATGGTTCTCCCATGTACTTAGATTTGATACGAACCTTCATCGGGACCCGGTCCGCTTGAGCCGGATAGCTTC
>Ga0207702_10001546_pt1 | contig 22760 bp, 37 predicted proteins | sample KBSCornC62_FD_184302 | JGI IMG/M metagenome (GOLD analysis project Ga0207702, IMG submission 184302) | Corn rhizosphere microbial communities from Kellogg Biological Station, Michigan, USA - KBS Corn C6-2 (SPAdes) (version 2) | ecosystem: Host-associated > Plants > Roots > Rhizosphere > Soil ...
ATGAGCGACTTCGTATTGCCCTCTTGGTTCGATCTAAACGGGCAAGCGCCGTTCACGTTCCGCAACTCGATTGATGGCCCGTTGCTGCTCGCGCCCGGTGGCTACATTGGACGACGTGTGCTGCCGGAGGGGCAATGGGAGCAGTTGTTCGCTCAGCAGCACGCGAGCCCGCGACAGTTCAAGCGCGAGACTTCACGCACGTTGCGCCGCTTCAGGGCGGAGAGCGACGCTTGATCTCTGCCACGCGCTATGTGTGCTCAAATAGGGCGGCGGAAAAAGCAACATAAGCATAACAAACTAAAAGAGCGGCGCATCACACGCCGCTCTTTTTTCGTGGCTATCGTCGTGGTCAATGTTCATCCTCGGCGTCGTTAAAGGCCTGAACATGCTCCCAGTGATCTGAAGTGTCGTCTTCGGGTTTATTCACGCCGCGGTATTTTGCTTTGATACTGACGAGTGCTGCGAGCCCTCGCTTCGTCAGTGCACCATAGCAGAAGCCGCGTTGCTCAGACCAAGTGTAGGAAACAAAGCAATGCGGCTTGTTGTCGTCTGTGCGCGCAGTGCGCATCAGTTGACAGGCGCGTGCAATAACAGGGATAGCTTCCTTCTTTGGTAGCGGCTCTGATTGCCGTCCGTAGGGCATGCTTCCGATCGGTAGTCTGTTATCTGCCACAAAGGATGACATGAGATCGAATATCTCGCCGGGCGATAAAGCTTTAACCCCGTGCAGTTGCTCTTCCGCCGTACCGAAACCGCCATCAGTGTCGTACATGTGCAGAGCTTCGAGGATCTCTCGTGTCCAACGTTGCTCGCAGATGTACTTGAGCGAATGCATGCGCTTCCACTTCAGGTCAAGTTGCCTTCTGCGCACTTCCTCTGGCGTCTCGATTGGCCCGGTGAACCCTTGCGGTCGTTGTTTCGGGATTTCGGATTCCTCGAGGATCGCGCGCACTGCATCGATGAAGGGCTCTGTCTCTTGCACACGGTGCCAGAGCATGTTCACCGTTTCGTGCTCGGCGATTGCATTTTTGCCAAAACGTCTCCTTTCTGAAGGCGGAATGGTAGCAATAAGTCGAGCAAGAAAGTTGTTGAAGGCTTCTGCTTCCTCATTTGCTATCATAATCCCATTGATGTTCTGATGGGTATTCTTAGTTGTTACGATGTATTTATAATACTCTCCGGTAAAGGGTTTCGGCACGACGAGCACAGCATCAGTCATCTGCTTGTCCTCCCTCATACTGTCGCTGGCGCAATCGGCGCTTCGCTCGCCATCTTGCGCGCGAGCCCGACCATGACATTCTCGCGTCGTGTCCAGCCGTTCGCGAACTGCGACCAGTTGCGCAGCGAGCGCAGATGGTTGAGGTCGTACAGGTATTGCAGCTTGATCACGTTCATCGGTGCGTTTGTCGTGAGCGCGCCGAGCGTGATCTTACCGATGGTGCCGTCTGCTGCGACGCTGAGCGACTGTTGCAGCACTTTGATGGCAGACACGTTGCCGCCGAGCATCGCCATGTTGAACGTCATCAAATCGACGCCGAGCGGTAGTTCATCACAACGACACTTGTTCCAATACATCGCTTTGAGGATCGCTTTCGCGTCGTCGGGCGTCGCGAGTGCTTGGGGATGCGGAGCGATGACATGCTCTCTGATCGCTTCGTCATAGGTCATCTCAGTGATGCCCCATGTCGTGATGAAGCGCTCTCCCGGAGCACTGTCATTCTTGATCCCGTCGAACTGCCAGACTGCATCGAGACACGAAGGGAAGTTACCGATTGCCATTGTTGGTTCCTTTGGTTGCATCATCGTTATACAGGTCGAAGGGCTCGTCGTTGATGCAGGCAAATGCTACAGCAGCGACGAGCGCGACGGCAAGACAGACGAAGATCATTTGCCTGCCTTCGGTGGAGCATAGATGTGCTCGGGAACCATGATCAGTTCGCCGAGGGGACGTGTGCCGATCACGATCTCGATATTGCGCTCTGAGATCATTTCCCATTCTTTACGCTGCTGCCGGCGTCCCGTGCGCAGCCAGAACACACGAGGCCATTCGCGACCCTTCGCCTTGTGGCCCGTCGAGAGACGCACCATGTCAGTCACGTTGTCGGCGAAGAGCGCTTCGATCTCGGCGACGACATCAGAGATGAGCGTCTTGCCTAACGTCTCACAACGCTCGATGAAGATGCCCAGCGTCTCGACGCGATCAGTAATCTCTTGCTCGCGCTTCTCGGAATTCTGCGCCCGCGCCTTCTCGACTTCACGTGCGAGGTACGTGGACAGGCGCTCCTTCAACGTCTTGATGTTGGTAATCTTCCAGAGACGTGCGAGCGCGATCAAGTTCTTCCCGAGATCGCGTCCCTCGACTTTGCACGCGATGCCATTCTTGATCATCGCATAAGCTGTCGCGATCAACGGCTTGGTGTAGCGGCACAAGATCGCGTCGTCGATGGAGGGGCGATCTTCTTGCATGAACCACGGCGTCTGAGGCTGCCCCTGAGCCGCTTTCACGAATGAGATGGGACGCACTGCTCCATCTGCTGCGCTTTCGTGTGCACGGATCGTGTACGTCGGGTCGATCTGTGTCTTGACGTATTCGACGACGGTCTTGGGGCAGCGATACGTGACGCTGAGCGACAGACGTTGGCAGTTGAACATCTTGGCTGTCACGTCGAGGCTGTCGTGCGCCGCTCCAGTGAAGCCGAAGATCGACTGGCGATCATCACCAACGAAGACAGCACGGCCGCCCGGACGCAGCATGCGACGTGCGATCTCGCGTCGAGCAGCGTTCGCATCTTGCCACTCGTCGCCGATCACCCAATCGTTCTGATAGAACTTGCAGCCGTAAGCAATCGGGGCATAGATCATGTCGTCGAAGTCGATCAACGTCTCACACTGCTTGCGCGAGCGCTCAAAGATGATCTGCGCCCAGGAGAGCGCTTCGTCGAGTTCGACTTCTTCGACGAGATCGGCGTCGGCACTGAAATGCTCAGCGAGCGCGCGCCATTCGTCGAGACTGTTCACGTCAGGATACCCGGCGATGCCGAACAGAGCTTGGCGCGCATAGCTGACCATCTTCCCGATGAAGCCCAACGAGCGGTCAATCAGTTCGCGCTTCGCGTGCGTCTGCATGAAGTCTTTGATCAGGTTGAACACTTTGCGCTCGTCGATGGCGACATTCTTGAACGCTTGACGAAAGGCGCCGAGCCCCGCTGAGTGCATCGTCCCCATGCGAATGCCCTGCCGATCGACACGCGCTTTGCGCGCTTTCGTCTGGATGTCGGTCGCAGCATCTTTGCCGAACGCGCCGAAGAAGATGCTTCCCTGCATGTATTGCAGACCCTGCACGAGTGTCGTTGTCTTCCCGGACCCTGCGACAGCTTCGACGAGGGCTGAACCCTGTCCGCTCTTGATCCAGTCAAAGTATGCCTGCTGCTCGACAGATGGCTTGAAGACTGTCTCAGACGCTGCTTGAGCGGTCTTCTTCGCGAAGTATGCTTGCATCGCTGGAGAGACGACTGCGGCCGGCTTCGCTGCTTGCTTTTCGAGCAACGATGTCACGCTTAGGTTGATGCTGTCGAAAGGATGAGCGGGCTTTGGCTCAGCAGCGATGACCGGCCACACGATTGCAGGGGCCGGCTTGACAGTGCGCAGATGGGGCTTCTTCGAGACGAAGCGTGCTTTGAATTCGGTCACTGCACATTCCTCCGCGCGACGATCAGTGCGGTGAAGCCCTGCACGTCGTTGATCTTCTTCGCTGTGCGGATGGAGGGCAGTTCGTAGGAAGGGACCTGCGTGTAATCGCGCGTCGTGGGAGCAGCGAGCACTTCAGGAAACGGCGCGAAGGGCGACGTGTAGGCGCGGTCGATCAGCATAACGGACTCTCCGTTGTTTCCGATGCTCTGAAGGCAAGACGCGCGACAGGCGAGCGGAACTGTCGTGCGCGTGTTCTACTATACGTGGTGAAAAATTACAACTACCTTTCACATGCAAAAAGCCGGCGCAGCTTGCGACTGCGCCGGCTTTCTGTCGTCGATGTGCTCGTGCTCAGGTAGCGGCGTCGTGACGGCCAGATGATCAGCAGCAGCACGAGCGCGACGCCAGCCACTGCCATGTAGGGATTGAGCAGCAACCCAGTGAGCGTGGTTTCGAGCGGCGTCTGGACGTGGATCAGCATGACTTGTCTCCCTGCTCGCAGTCGCAGCAGATCAGCAGCAACTGCTGATCTGAGCACGTGCAACCGGGCACACGAGCGACGCGAGGAGCGCGCCAGAAGTTGCGCCAGCTGCGCGCAGACATGTCTTCGTCGCGGATGAAGGGCAGAGTTGGTGCGTGCTCGCGAATATGCTTGCTCATGATATGCTCCTTACAGGTCTGAAAGGTCGTCGAGGTTTTCGAGAGTGTCGAGGACTTCACTGAGCTTGTCGAGTCCGTCTTCAGTCGCACGTCCGCGGTCGCTCTCTTTGAAGGGCTCAGGCATCGCTTCGAAGTAATCGCCTTCTTCGTCGCGCGCTTGCTCAAGCATCGAGCGCGCTTCGTTGATCTGCTCCATCGCCTTCGCGATGAGTGCGCGGCGCTCTTTGTTCACGGTGCTTTCCTCCGGGAGACGAACTTTGCGGGGATCTCATACGGCGTCACGTCGCGGCACTTCTCGATGTTTTCGGGGAAGTCGAGCACTGCGAGCGCGTGTCCGTCACATTCGATCTCGTAGGCACGGTAGCCGACGCGCGCGACGATCTTGCCGGTGACGCCTCCAGGGACGAACTTCGCGAGGATTGGCGCGTCGATGAAGCGGACGTGACTACCGATGTGCAGACGTTCGGCGGTTTTGTGGCAGAGTGAGTACATGTGACGGGGCTCCTTAGACTGTGACGACACGAGCACGATTGCTGCGAGCATTGCGCCCGGAAACGATCTTGAAGCCATGCTCTTCCAACAAACACTCGAAGTCACCGAGACTGCCGAGATTTTTCCATTTTTTGTCATAATCACGCATCTCTGACAGCAAATATGAGATTGCTTGTCCTTGAATTTTTTCGCCAGTTTCAGTGGTGTAAGATCCTGTCAATTCTGACAGAACGTCATCAACAAAGCGGGATGCGAGTTCTGGTGACATAGACATAGCACGGGCTCTCCGTTGTTATCAACGTAGGTTGATATACGAGAGCCCAATCACCAATGCAAGCGAAAACCTCAGGAAAATAGCTCTTTGGCTGTCTTTTTTCCACCAGCCAGCAGACGTGTCAGCAAGTTCTGACCCTCCGCGATGAAGCCCAGAATACGGTCTTCGATCGGCGCGCACACGAGATCGTCGAGCGTGAGCGACCGTTCTCCGCGGGCCATGGGACGACTTGCTGCCTGCTCGCGCACGCGCGGATCGACGGGCGACTCGAAGAAGAGCAGATATTCGGTCTCAGGCAGATTGATCCCCGTGCCGCCCTTCTGACTGTTAGCGATGAGGAACTGTGCCTTGCCAGAGCGGAACGCAGCTATCGCGCCATCCGGATCCTTCGTGTCGCCGCGTAGCTCAGTATAAGTGACTTTCGCCTTTTGCAGCGTCTTCGCGATCAGTTCGCCAGAGTGAATGTATTCGTGGAAGATGAGACAGGGGCAGTCTGCTGGTAGCTCAGAAACGAAAGCTGCGAGCCAGTCGAGCTTCGCACTGTCGAAGTGCACGACGCGTCCCTTGCCCTCTTCGTCACTGAAAGCCAAGTAACCCGTCGCGATTTGTCGCAGACGATGGAAGAGCGACTTCAATTCTACTTCGTCGTTGTCTCTGATCTTGTAAATCCGGTTGATCGCGTCGTCGTATGCTTTCGCTTGATCTGCGGTCATCTTCAGTCGGATGACGTTCGCCTCGACTGCTGCGGTCTTGACTTCGCCTTTACCGTATGCCAGCGAGAAGCTATCGAGCTTATACTGGAACAGATCCATCTTCTTCTTGTCGAAGACCCACATTCGATTGGTCGGCGTGAAGCGCGAATAAAGATTTTTGCCGAACGCTGCTTCGAAGAACGCGTAATTGTATCCAAAATGCTTGCCCTGATCGACGAGATGCGCTTGTGCCCAGATTACGTAGGGATCGCGTCCAACTGGGGTGCCTGTCAGTCCAAGACGACACTTGCACTGTGCAGTCAGTTCGCTTGCGAGCGCGAAGGGCAATCCGTATTCGCCGGAATAGAAGTGCGTCTCGTCGATCACGCAATGGTCGAAGAACGCAGCAGCAGCGTCGAGCAGATCGCGCTCCGGATACAGCGTTGGCTTGTTTTTGCGATTGAGCCGCTTTTCAGTGAACAGTTCCTGCATGGTGAAACGTGACAAGATGATCAGATCACAGTCACTTTCGCATGCGTCCATGAAGTCGTCTTCCATAGACGCTCCGCTTCGCACAGAGCGCGCGACGAGATTTGAATGCTCAGCGACTTGTGCTTCCCATTCCGTCACACCAACCGTTGCGTGCGCCAGGATCAGTCCCTTCTGCTTGACGATCTGCGCGCGTCGCAGATGCGCCGCCCAATCGAGTGCAATCTTTGTCTTGCCAAGTCGCATCCAATAGAACAGGAAAGCTTGTCGCATATAGAGTGCGAACGCTAAGCCTTCCAACTGATGCGGGCGCGAGGGGGTCTTCTCTTCGAACTCGACGCCCGTGCAGTTGTAAATCATTGCGCGCAGATCGTCGGGATCCATGCCTTTGCACTCAGGCGGATCTGCGTAAATTTTGCCGAGGAACTTGTCGATGGCGTCTTTACTGATTGGCATCAGACGAAAAAGCCTTTTGCAGGATTATTTTTCGTAGTTTCGTTGCCCCAGACTTCCCAGTCTGCATCGCTATTGCGCGCAAATAATTCTATTCCAGGAACGTTGCCCATAAGTTGTTTTATGCGATTTTTAACCTCTTCTGGTTTTGCACTGTGTAATCCTACCGGCGTTGTTATGATTTGTCTGATATCCGTTCTTTGTCTTTTTGGTTTTCCCTTTACGCCGAGCAGACAAAGCTCAATACTACCTAAGGTCCATTTTCCTAAATTAGTTTTTGGAGCAACGCCGTCTTTTGTTGTTTTTACCCAACAAAATGCTATAGTTTTGAAATTGAATTTCCATGATGTCATAACCTCAAGAGCTTCAGGTAACAAGGGCGATGTTGCCCAAAGAAATAAAACGCAATTATCATCCGAAATAATAGGGATAGGTATTTGTTGTATTTCAGCAATAGTCATTGTTTGATAGCGTTCTCCTATTGCTGTACCCTTTCCAAAATCCTTCAAGTCGTACTGCCATGGCGGATCTGCGTAAATTATTTGGAATTTTTTATCTGGAAACGGTAACATCATCAGTCAGCCATATCAGGCAGTGGTTCGGGAAAGCGCCAGAACAGCGGAACCCATCCATAGTCTTGCAATGAGTCTTGTAATATATCGCGCCACGGTTCGCATGGCCGGTACGTCGGCATATGCTGTGCATAAGTAAGGAAGTACTTATTTTTGCCCATTCCGCTGTGCCCGCAGACTTCGACGAGCGTGTCCTGCGGCGGCAGTTCTTTTGTTGCATCTCGCCATGCATTTTGGTCGAGCGCGACCGCTGCTTTGAAGAGAGCATAGGAACGCTTCGAGCGAGCCGTGCCGCGTTCAACTTTTGCAATGAAATCGTTGGCTGCCCATTCTAACGCGTGCGCGCGTTCAGTCATCGTTTTCGGCATCTAATCGTTCCACTTCCTGTTCAACGTGTTTTGCCATATACACGCTATCGATGGCAAATTGCCCTGTCATGAAATTTTGCGATACCATGGCGAGCCATTTGTCTTCGGCGTTGCGTGCTGCATCGACGAATATACGAGCGCGCCCTGCCTCGCGTTCCTGCTTTGTGCGCGAGATCGTGCAGACAGTATCAGCAGTCCCCGTCAAGCTGTAGTCTTCGCCGACGTGCATTGCGCCACTGACGACCTTAGCACTGTCGCCCGCTCTGTTGGAATGCGTCGTCGTGACAATCGCGATGTTGCGCGCGACAGCGACGCCGCGCAGCTTGATTGCGAGTTGCCCCAGATCAGTGCGTATCTTGTCGCTGTTGATCGACATGCGGTTGATGGAGTCAAGCACGATGAGATCGGGACGAAAGTTCTCATTGCGCGCGAGTTGATCCAAATACGCTGTAAGCTGTGCAATGGTCAATGAGCCTGTCGGAAATTGCTTCATCAGCAAGCGCGATCTCGACTTGAAGCCGCGCAGCTTCTTTGCGATGCGCGGCGCAGTCTCAGCCGTGATCCCTTCTGCAACGCGCTGATCGTAATCAATCGTCGTGAACCGGCCCAACTGATCGCGCTTAAAGATAGGGTAACGCACAGTCTCAGTCTGCCCCGGCGTCATCGCGAACATCGCTTGGATATAGCGCTTCGCTGTAATCTCTTCGCTGTTCTCAAGCGTGATGTGCAGCACCTTCTTGCGTCGCTGGATATTCTGCTTGCCGATCTCGATGCCCCACCAGCTTTTACCGATCTTCTTCGCGCCGATGATCAGGAACAACTCTCCGCGTGCGGGACGAATGCCGCGCACGTCGAGCGCTTCGATGCCCGACGTAAAGAAGTCGCTCTCTGGGACGTTCATCCATTTGAGCATCGCTTCTGCGTCGTGCAGCCAGATACCGGGTGACGATGCTTGCGCAACGTCACGTTGATACAACGCACGCTCTGCGCCCTCTAAGTCTCCCGCGCGCAGATGTTCGTCTGCTTCTTCGATAGCCTGCGCCAGTTTCCTTGACGCTATGAACTGCGCAAGCCCGTCGAGCACGTATTGCGCGTTTAAGTTCGGCAGCAGCGTATCCATGTCGTCGCAGTGCCGGGCATACATCTTGCCGTCGTCGTCGCCGCGATTGAGTTCCTTTTCGAGCAGATCGCGCATATGCACGCCCGGCGGCACACCATACACCGAGATGTAATCGGACGCGCGCTGCGCAATCGTGCGGTACTTAGGGGTCGAAAACAGATCAGGCGCAATGTGCGTCGTGATGTTCGCTGCATGCTCAGCACTGTGCACAAGCATCGTGAGGATGTTATCCTCGAGACTTCCCGTCAGCATCTCTCTGCTTCTCCGTTGTTGCCATCAGTTTACGCGTGGCAAAAGGAGATCAGTCGAGCCCCAGGATCTTGTGCGTCTGCAATGAGAGCCGATAGCCGTGCGTCAACGCAATGGTTGCTGCATATTCGACGTTGGCTCGTGTGTGTGCATTGTCGCCCTCATCGCAGCCCTGTACAAAGATGCGAGATCGTATCTTCGGGTCGAGCGCATTGATGGGACGAAACAAGCGCATTGGTCTGCCGGGCAGTTGCGTTGACATCTCAGGCAAGCCGTCAGTTCCAACGGGCTCTGCTGCACGCACGATGTACTTCCAGTACACATTGAACAGTTCGACGTGACGAAGCTGCGGGATAACCATGCCCGTCTTCGGCGAGCAGACAATCGACAGACGCTCAGCATTCGTCGTGCCATTCTCGACGATCCCGCCAATTGGCCAGTACGTGCCTGCGGTCTCAATCTGAAACGAGAAGCGCGCAAGTTCGGGATGATCGATCAGTAAGCGTAGCGGCTGCAACATCGGCTCGCCACCCGTGATCACGACGAAGCGACAGGGATTGAGATTGCTCAACTTCGTGATCTGTGCTGCGAGTTCGTCCGCAGTCTGTTCTTTCCCGCTCTCAAATTCGGTATCGCAGAAGTAGCAACGCAGATTGCAGTCAGACAGACGAACGAAGATTGCTGGGCAGCCCGCGAACGGGCCTTCGCCTTGCAGCGTGTAGAACACAGAATTGACCTTGAATCCTTCAGACGCGATGCGGGATCCCGCGACCGGGTTTCTGCCGAACATGGACGAGCTTCCTTGTTGTTATGATGCGAGAAAGGCAGAAGCAGAGCATTTGCGCGTCTCGTCAATCGTGACGCGCGAAAGTGTGACGCCTGTTCCGATCAGACGCAATGGTCCGATGTGGTCAAGCAAATATGCTGCCATGTTTTCGGCAGTTGGATTGAACGGCACGCCGATGAGACACTGATCCAATATGTTGTTTAGTTCGTCGGAGTGCGTGTCTCGACGTAGCTCTTCCAGCAGAGGATCATTGCTCCAAAGCAGCAAGCAATGATCCCAAGTATTTTCGAGCCACATGCAGAGTTGGGACTTGATCACGCCGAAGTCGATCACGCGCCCAAGCTCGTCAGTGTCGGGAGCAGTACACGTGAAATGCACACGGTAATTGTGCCCGTGCAGAAAGCGACATTTGCCCTCGTGCCCAACAACACGATGTCCACACGAGATGTCGTGATATCGCGTAACCGTTTTGATGTGCGCCACAACCTTATTCCTTATTGAGTGCTTCGACAGCAGCATCGAGCAGCGCGCTTTGCGCTTCTGTCTCTGTGCTATACCGGCCGACAGTTTGCAAGTATTTTTGGGTAGACAGTTCGGCGCGCCACGGCGTCGTCGCTCTGTGCTGATTGTCATACACGACTTCGCCGATGAACAGAGCCCCGATCCACAGCGAATACTGGCGACGATGCACAGCAATCTGCCCTCGCCATAGCAAGCCATTGACGATTGTATCTGTCATATTGTTATTGGTCCTTCAGTCGTGAGCGCTGATCAATTCGATATACGACCCCTCGCGTGTCTTCGAGACTTCCCAGATTTCATCGAAAGCAGCTTGCGACAATGCGCGATGATCGCACAGCCAGAGTGACTTCCCAGTGACTTGCACGCGATGCTTTAAGCAGTCGAGCAGATCCTCGATACCCTCTTGACTGAGCCACGCAGAGGGCTCGTCCCAGACTTCGAAGCCGATCGACACGCCGGCCATGCGTTGAATGAGCGACGACAGCCCCAGTGCGACAGCGAGCCGTACACGTTGTCCCTCACCGCCTGACCACACTTCCCAGGGGGCTGCTGCGATCGGCGACTTCACCATAATGTGAATGCCCGGACGTATCGTGCCCGACTTCGTTTCAAGCTCTGTGCTGAAGCTGATCTTCCAGTCGATCAAGCCGAGGGCCATCGCTGCTGAGGCTGTCTCGACTTCGAGTTGTGCGAGGATGCGCTTGACCATGAACAAGCGAACGCGCTTGAACGCAGCGCGCCAGAAATCTGTGCGCAGCAGCATGCCCTGCGTCTGTCGCTTGCGTGTGTTGGCTTCTTTGATCTTGTCCTCGACCGCGATCATCTCTTCGAGGAGCGCTTCGTATCGCGCTTGATGTGGGTTCTGTGCTTCGCTGATCTGCTCAGCGACTTTGGTGGTGCGATCAAGCGAGCGTTGCGCGTGCTCAGCATTCGACTTCGCAGTCGCGAGCGCAGCAACTTGCACATCGCGACCTTTGGTCTGTTGTGCGATCAATGCTTCGAGGCGTGCGATCTCAGCATCGTTCGTCTCAATCTGCGCCTCGAGACCGTTCCATTTCGTCTGTTCATCTTTGATGATCGTCTTAAATCGGGAAATGCGTTCCTTTGCGTGTGCAGGCGCGATGTCTTGTGCGCACTCTGAGCATGTTTTGGTGTGCTCATAGAAATCGATTAGCTTGGTTGATTGCTCGATAATCAATCCAGCCTTTGCTTGATCACGTTCGCGCGTCGCTCTTGACTTACGCTGCGCAGTGATCTGCTCCTCGAGTGCACTCGTATCCGTTGCTTTCCCGAGCTTGCGCGCAGCGTCTGTCTGCGCTTTGACAGCTTCGGCGAGCACTGCTTCTGCTTTCTCGACATCCGCTAGAGCAGCTTCTATGCGCAAGGCTTGCTGCTCTTCCCACTGCGCAATCGATGCTTCGAGCGCGTCTGTGTTTTCGAAGCCCTCTTGCTTTCCCTTCAGAAAGGCAAGCTCTTGCTCGACCGCAGCAATTGTCTTCTCGTGCTCACTGTGGCGCTTCGACGCGTGCTCAGCGGCTTTGAGCCAGATGTTGAGGTCTAATACCTCGTCGAGCAGTGCGCCGCGCTCAGGGCCGCTGAGATCGATGAACAGCGGCACGGCTTGCCCGAAGATGACAGATTGCAGAAAGCGCCCGCGCGACAGTCCAAGCGTCCGATCGACTGTCGCTTGATCGACGGGTTGATCTTCGAGCAGCAATCGGTCTGGCGAGCCGTGTCGCTCAATCGTGATGATCTCGCCATCGATATCCCACGCCGTCATGACGCGCGGCTTCCCCCCGCCCCACGATGCGAGATCAGCAGCGCGCACGCCGCGCACAGATGCGCCAGTCACACAATACGCGACAGCATCCCAGAGCGTGCTTTTGCCTGCGCCATTCGCGCCAAGCTTCGGCTCGACTTTGTTTCTGCCAGACAGGAACTTGAGCCCCGCGCCTGGCGTCAGTTCGATCATCGTTGTCTGCTTGAAGGAGCGAAAGTTTTCAAGCTCGACTGCAAGCAGTTGGATCGATCTCATCTCCAGTGTTCCAGTGGCTGCGTAGATGGAATGTACAAAGGATGACGAGGCTCGCCAGAAGCTGTCGTGCCGAGGCACAGAAGCTCGACATGGGACTGGAGCAGCAACGTGCGCCCTTTTGCCGACTGTGGCGCATTGCGACCCCAGGCACAGACGATGGGCTCCTGGTTCGCTGTCGCACCGTCGATCACGTGTCGGATCCACTGCTCATTATCAGGGCCAAATGGATCGTCCTGCATGCGAAGCTCGTCTGGATCTGTCGCGCGGAAGGCAAACAGATTGATGATCGCTATACCACCGCGATCTTCACGCTTCGCAAAACTGATGCAGCGACGAATGGTCGGATCGTCTTGCGTCGCATCGGCTGTCGAGGGATTGAGCATGCAGAAGATCAGAGATGGCTTGCTTGTGTCCCACCATCGCGAAAGTGTGTACCGGTACCGCCCGCAGTCAGATATGACCGCGTCGCTGCTTTTGGGGAAAAATCCAACAGTCATTTTGCTTTCCGTCTGTTGATGTGAATGCCAGGCGGAGGATTGGCAATACAATACTGAAACAATTTAGGGTAAAGCGGGTGCGCAGCAAGCGCGACGTTCAACTTCTGGTTGAGGTCGCGTATCACTTCTTGCTGTATGGTGATGCGTGTTGCGACGATCATACCGGGGAATTCTTTCGTATCGAATTCGATGTGGTATGCATCCGGCAATGTACGCTTGCTATCTGACATCAGCCCATCACCTCTTTAAGTAGCTCTTCCCCAGTCTGTAGCATACGCTCGTCGATTGCTTCGCTCTCAGCGAACAAGCGCAGCACGTGCGCGGGCGTGCTCTCTGACATGTGCGGCAGATTGGGGTTTGCGATGTTCGTTGCTTCGCCCAATGCGTCGTTTTCGATCTGCGCTTCGACAGAGAACAACTCGACTTCGGCTGTGCGCGCCCACGCCACGATGTGATCTTGAATGGCGGCCCATTGATCAAGCGCCGAGATCGGGATCGTGAAGACGACGCGCGCTTGATCGCGCGGGCTGGTCTTCACTGCGTCAAGCTCGTCGAGATCAGAGATGCGCAGCATCAACTTCTGAATGGTATTGAGCGTGATCACGCGAGACACTTTGAAGTCGTCTGTCAGTTCGACCATCTGTGGCGGATAGCTGTCGCCGAAGTTGATAGGATGCGGAGCGCCGATGTAGAAGATGTTATCCACAGTTTGCGTTGTGTGAATGTCTCCCGAGTACACGCGCAGATGTTTGGGCATCTTGATCATCTTCGGGTTCTCAAGCCCGACGCCGTTATTGCCGACAGCCCCTGTCACAGTCTGATGGATGAATGCCGCCTTGTACTTCTTCCAGTCGATGTTGTCCCAATCTGCTTCTGGGTTGTCGCTGTAGGGCAGCAGCAGCAGTCCCGTCGTTTGATTGCCATGCTTCGACGTGTAGAAGTTGATCCCGCTGCTTGGATCACTGCCGGGGCGGATATAGTCGAGAATGCTCCAGAATGGTGGACCGTTAAGCGGCTGATCATGATTGCCCTTTAGTACAGAGATCGACGCGCCGAGCGCGAGCAGACGCGCGAACTCGTCTTCGACGCGATTGACGAGCGCTGCTGAATGTCGATCTTTTCTGTCGGTCAGATCGCCGAGCATGTAAATCTGTGGCGTGGATATCTTCTGCGCTTCGATCCAGCGTGCGCACGCATTGAAGATGTTCCAACGATAATCGTCTTTGGGATTATCAGTCAGATGCCAGTCCGATGTGACGAGTATGCTCATTTTATTTCCTTTCGGCGAGCAGCAAGTCGGGATCGATCAGCTTGAGCATATCCACGAAGCGCAGCACACACACGTTGCCTTTGTGCAAATAGTGATGCATGGGATGCAGTGCAGTGCGTGCGCCACGCTTCTGCATACAGAGCATCATATGCTCACCCACTGTGCCGTCGATGATCACGATGGCATCATGTCGGTTCTGCTTTGCGATTACCATAAATTCGCACTCAATCGCTTTTGCTTGTCTGCGCGCGAGTGCGATGATAATGGCAAGCGGGTTCTGCTGTCTGGGGTCGAGCATGTATTGCAGCAGCCCGATATCCTTCAGATGCTTGCACTCGACAGAGAAGCGCGACAGAAAGCGGAATGCGAGGGGATTCGCTGCCATTATGTCGCCGGGCATTCTCGATGATAGTTTCCCAGCGTTCTCAGCACTCGTGAAGGAGCCGCCCGAGAGCACGTTGCGTGACATGATGTCGCCGCGTTCGCCGTGCGTGAGCCATAAGGAAATCAGTTTACCGCACTCACGCTCCCACGCAGATCCCTTTTCTTTCCCCCCGCCCTTGCGCATCTCAGTTCTCGTCTGCGTCCATGTCGATCATCTTTGGCTTCCAACGTGCGAATGTGCGCATAGCGACGTCGAAGCGCTGCGTCTTGACGAGCAGTTGCGTGAGCGCTTCAGCGTAGACCCGGATCTCGTATTGCGCATGTGGATCATTGCGTAAGGTCAAGAACCGGAATGCGTTGAGCAGGTTCATCGTCGCGAACATGCGACTGTAGGTTGAGACCGGCAGATGCGAGCGCGCGAGTTCTTTCGGCCAGCCTGCTGCGATCAGATCGCGATAGAGAGCGAAGGCGCGCGTGTTGTGCTCTTTGACGCGATCCACTTCATACATGCGATCCAGTTCTTCACCAGGCGGCAAGTCGAGCGTGCGTCCTTGCTTGTTCGTCGTTGATTGCTTGCCGATGATAACGTGGTCAGGCAGATAGAATAGCTCAGGCAGTTCTGTGTAACGCGCCGACATCTCGTTATAGGATTGTGTGCGATGTCGATGCCACTGCCGGAAGACGAGGATTGGTGCTTGCACTTCGACAGTGAGCGTGCAGCACTCGAAGGGTGTGGTGTGGTTATTGCTCCACAGATAGTTCATCAAGCGTTCGTCAGACGCTGGACCTTTACCGGCGCGCCAGTCTGCGTTGTGCGACACGCGCGCTGATCGAATGATTGAGAGATCGTTGCCCATGACATCGATCAATCGAATATAGCCATGGTCGAGTAAATCGATCCGATCGTCAGTCACGACTTTTCTCCTTTTTCTGTCTCTGGTAGAGTTGATAGGCGCCACATCAGTCCAGCTATGCCGCCGAAGAAGCAACCGAGCATGATCACCGGGGTGTTTGGTTCATGGCCAACGAAGGATTGAATGACGACGCCGAGCGCCATGCAAGCAAATATCCCAGAAAACATCGCCAGAAGTAAACTCATGATAAATACTCCAACACTCATGACGAGCGTTCTATTTGCTTGATGTGCTCATCCAGATACCAACGTGCCTTCTTCAAGTCTTCGAGCGCACTGCCTTTGTGCTCGTGACGCGCGATGTACTTGATTGCGTTGCCGAGACAGAAGCTCTTGTCGAGCCCCCATGCATACAAGACCTTGATCACTTCGTATGGATTGTTGGCGCCACCGTAGTGTGCGGGATGATCGACCATCTCCGGCGCAGGCTTGCCTATTGTGTCAAGTGCATCTCGGAAAATTCTTTCTGTCATCGTTCATACTCCCATCCCGGTGTAATAACTTCGACACGCGCACGTCGCGCGATGTCGATCATGTTCTTTGTCCCTTTGTCGCCTTTGAATGCGACAACAAGCATTGGTTTACCATCAACGAGCATATGTTCGTTGCGACGAGGACCAGCGCTCTGACCGAAACGTTTCCATTCTGCTTTGTATGCTTGTGGTTTAATGTGATGTGTAATAGCCCAGAACTCAGCAAGCGTATCTGCCCCACGCGCTGCGCCGTGAAGCAGCAACGTAAAGCCGCGTTGTGCATGCAAGTCCGTCAGTGTTGATCGCAAGAAGTCGCACGCGTCCTCGTCGATCAGCCATTGCAGCGTCGCAGCATCCCAGTTGAGGCCGTAGTTGCGTCCGCCACATACGAGCACTGTGCACATGTTCAGGCGTACTTTCGCATCGGCGGCTCAAGTGCGTCTTCGATCTCTTCCCAGCGTGCGATCACAGCCGAGCGCAGTTCGTCGCGCACAGCTTTGACAGCTTCGCGGTCTTTCGATCTGAACGCAGTTTCGACACGCTTTGGGTATGACTCCGCGGGCTCCGGCAACAAGTCTTCGCCTTTGTTGATCTTGAGCCAGTTGATCATCGAGACTTCATCCGCGACGCCATAGCTGAACAAGATCGTGAAATCGACTTGACGATACGGCTTCCCTGCCTTGTTCTTCTTGTTGCGTGCGCGCACTTCAACGCCGATTGTGCGCTCCACTTTCGTGACGATCTTCTTCAGTGACTTGATCTGCGCGAGCCAGAAGACTTGTGTTGCGTAGAAGTCGAGCGCATGCCCGCCCGAGCGCTTCTTCGTCTCGCCAAATGTCACGCCGATGTTGTCGCGTATCTGCGAGATCACAATCAAGGTGCATTGCTTCTCGCGCAATTTCTTGACGAGCTTGCGGAACAGTTCTGAGAGACCTTTTGCCTTCTCTTGTCCATAACTGCCCGCGCCGACATCGCGCTTCATTTCTGCTTCGCTGGAGCACGCGTCGAGCGAGTCGAGAATGTACAGATTGGGCTCAGTCTGCTTGTCGAGCCATGCAGTAAGATCACGCTCGAAGTCTTCGATGGTGTGCACGTCTTCAGTGTATTGCGCACCTTTGGGCATGCCCATCGAATAGGCATATGTGCGATCAAACGCCGCTTCGATCTCAGCGTATCGGATCGACGCAGCTTTGTATTGCACAGCAAAGTTGGCGCACGCTTCGATTGCGAGCAGTGTCTTGCCTGTCGATTTGTCGCCGACGATATTGACGACAGCACCGATGCTCCATCCGCCACCCGCTGCTAAGTCAATCAACGTGCTGCCTGATGAGAAGAACTTGGGCGCTTCGGGTGCTCCGCGCTTACTTGCAAACTTTGCCACGTTTCCCGCTCCTAATGAAAGGTGCCGGACTTCCACCGGCTTGTCATGCGGGGTGAGCTTTCTCGCATGATCTGCTCTTCCGACCTGGGGGCCGATCAGAAGAACTACTCGGGCCAGGTGTTGTTCACGTCATGAATGAGCAACTTTTCAGCTTCTTCCTGGACTTTCTTGATCATCTCCCAAGCGCCGCTGCCGCTCCCGACGCCATCTGCTGCTGCCTCGAGTGATGCAACAGCAGTCGCGAGATGACAGGTTGTCGCGGGATCGCAGATACCTGTTGCCATAGCACGCACTCCTTATTTGTTGGCAGCTTTGCGTGCTGCGAGCTTTGCGCGCAGTTCGTCTGCCTTCGACATGCCAGACGCTGCGGCGGCTGCTGCTGGCGGTGCTTTAGCCGGCGCAGCTTCTTCCTGCTCTTCCTGCTGCTCCTCGTCTGCGACCGGCTCAGGCTCGCGCACGGCTGCCTTCTTCGAGACGAACTTCGCAGGCTGCTCGTCAGCAACAGGCTTCTTCTCTTCTTCGTCTTCGCCCTTGTTGTCTGCGCCCTCGAAGAGTGCTTTCACTTCTTCATAGGTGCGATGTACGAATGTCGTCGGCACAGGATGCGCAACGACGTATTCGAGCCAGCTTTCTTCGATGGCTGAGGGTTTGCGCGAAGTCTGGAAGCCACTGTAACGCGTTGTCGTCTGCGTCGTGCCCTCACGCTGAAAGCTGACGTTATATCCTTCTTCGGGATTGTCGATCTGAAGCAGTTCGCCGCTCTCGCGATCCCGCGTGAGCTTGATGAAGTCGCTGTCCATGCGAAAGCCGATCGACCAGAGCATTGGGCCCGCTGCTGTGTCGCGCATGTTCATCACCCACGAGACGACTTGCAGTCGCGGTGCGAGTTCTTTCGCCGCTTCCTCGTCCCCTGCTTTGCGTGCAGCGTCGCGTGCTTCGCAGATGGGGCAACGCTTGTTCTCCATCTTGCTCAGGCACAGCACGCTTGCGCGATCAGGTCCGACGCCGTAGTGGACGTGCACTTCATAGCCCCAGTGCTCAGCGTCGTCCCACGTCGGCGGCAGGAAGCGAATGAAGTTGTCGCCGACAGCCGGCTTGAAGGTTTTGTAATCGTCATGCAGAAAGCCCTGGAAGCTGCCTCCGGTACGATTGAGACGCTTTTCGACCTGTTCTGGCGTGCGGGCCTTGTACTTGAACTTACTGGCGAGTGCCACGTTTAGTCTCCTGTTTGGTTGTGTTGACCTGCTTTAATGACGCTGCGAAGCCCAGTCCGAAAATGCGTCCACACAGATATACGACAAACGCAGCAACAGGCAAGGCTACCAGAGCGCCTAGGATGTAACTAAGCTCCATCCTTACTCCTCTGTTTTGGGGCCAATAGCAACCCCAGCCACTCCTCCCACGTCCACGATCATCTTATACCAAACTCGATGACCGAAGATCAGTTTGATTTCCCGCGCAGCATTTTCTGCGCTATCTGAGCCATGCACGACGTTATGCGCGAGCACGGTTTCATCTGCCGCGAGCGTGCGCAGCGTGCCAGCTGCTGCTTTGCGCGGATCAGTCGCGCCCATCAGAGCGCGCCAGCTTTCGACAGCGTTGTCCTTCAACAGCACGAGTGCGATCACGTGTCCCGATACTGAGCGCGCGAGATCGTCCCAATATGGTCTGCCGAGGTGCTCATGGTAGAAGTCTTCGACGATCTCGGGCGCGAGTTTGCACCACTGCGCGCGATAGATCGTGAAGCCGGCTTCGAGAATGCGAGCGAGCACGATTGGATGCAGATTGCGTCGAATAGCTTTTGACTTGATCAGTGCGAAAGTAAATTGGGTCACGAGGTTTTCCGTTTGCTGAGAAACTGTTGCGGGGTCGGGCCGGCGTCACGTGCTGCTTGCAACTCCTGCTTGCGATTTGTATTTGGTGCAAGCCAGCCCGCGACCGTCAGTTCTGATATATGCTTCAACGAGCTTCCCTTCGCGCGGTAGCTCTCAGCGAGGCCCTGCCAATAGCGCAGATCATGCTCCGCTTCGGCGAGCGCTTCTGTCGCAAGCAGGACTTTCGCATCGAGCAGCGACAGCGAGTTGAGCTTCGTTTCAGAGGGCAGCTTGCCATCTTTGTCGGGCACGCGCAGACGCTCCGCTGCTTCTGCGACTTCGACCTTGAGCAGCATTGCTGCTGTGTCGCGCACTTGCATCACGTCGGCTGTGAATTCGATCACAGTCTGGATGCGCGAGGGGTGCTCGATGAACTCTGTCTCGAGGTCCATCATGTCGATGCGCAAGTGCGCTTTCGCAATGTTGTATTCCTTTTCCATATACATCAGTCACATCCCTTTCCATCAACGTAGTTGCCTTGTTCGTCGCGCACTGTGAATTGCTTCCAGTGGCGCCATCCTTGCGGACAATGAAAGCCCCATTCCCGCACAACAGGTCCTGTGACGAACAGCGACCAGACTGGGCAGGGCTTTGGTTCGCCAAGCAACAAGACGCGATGCGCAGCAGTTGCACGACGGAAGACGGGGTTCCCTGGTCGCCGTAGGATCGCTTTAAGCGCGTTGGATGCACGATATGGATGGATAGTGAACCGCGGCACGACTTCGAGATATTCGCCTTTGAGCAGAAACGAGATATTCCACCAGGGATGATCGTGCAGCGCTTCGTCTGTGTCGCTCTTCAGGAATTGATGCAGATAGATATTGAAAACGGGATTACGGGGAATGACCCACCATCGTCTCAAATAGGGATCAGTTGGATCGCCGATCGTAACATCAGGCGGCCGCGGCCAGCGCTTCAGATGTATGATCCCGATCACGCTCGAAGCTGCCCAGAGCGAACAAAGCGGAAGCACTGCCCACCACCACATATCAGTTGCCTCCCCAGAGAATACGACCGACCGCTGTCGTAAACGCGATCTTCCGGTCAAAAGTTTCAGCCGGAAATACGAGCGCTTCCATCATCTCCCAGATCGCTTTCGCTTTCTCTGCATCTTCTGTGCGCAGCATCGCTGCACTGAGATAACGCCCAGCTTGTACAGATACTTCGTCGAAGTTCGACCCATCGAGCTTCTTGAGGCAGTCGCTGACGATCTTCCATGAGCGCTTGCCGTCGAGCAGATGTCGCAACATGTCGATCAGATCATCTGAGGGCTCAAGCAGACGCACGATGCGCGCTGCTTCTTCACGCGAGGGCGCATCGTGAATGCTCTGCAAGATCGTGAGCGCCATGCGCGGTGAGCCATTCGATGCTTCTGCTGCGAAGTCGATGATCTCTTGCGACGGCGACCATTCCTCGATACCCGCGATCATCTCAAGATGTTCGCTGATCAGTTGCTGTGCGATTGGCTGCAAGCGCGTCGAGAAGCAGCGCGTCCTGATCGTGTCCGGGATCTTGTCGTCTTCCGTCGTGCACAACGCGAGGTATAAGTGTGAGGGCGGATCTTCGAGCAGCTTCAAGATTGCTTGCCACGCTTGCTTCGAGAGCGTGTGGCACTCGTCGATGATAATCAGCCGGATACCTGTCTCTGTGAAGGCTTGGTGTTGGCTGAATTCGACGAGATCGCGCATTGCATCAACGCCATTGTTCGACGCCGCGTCGATCTCGTGAACGTCTGCCTGTAACTCAGTGCCGACGATGCGTGCAAGCGTCGTCTTGCCAGTGCCGCTCGGTCCCGTGAACAAATAGGCGTGTGGCGTGCTGCTCGAATGAATGACACGATTGAGGGCTTTGATCTGCGCATCGTGTCCCAGAACTTCGTCAAATGCTTCGGGACGATAGCGCGTGATGATCGGCTTGTTGTCGGGCACGTTTCTGTCCTTTGTGTTGATTAGATGCGTGTACCAATCATCCAATCTGTTGCTTGCATATCGACCTCAGATGGAGAATACTCCTCTTCGCGCACGTCATGCCACGTGAGAAATACGCCGTGCGGCAAGCGTATCGCGGGATCGATCTCTTCTTCGGTAAACGCTCGTGCGTACAAACACACGCCAGCCGGCCATGAATTGCGTCGCGCGATGTTGCTGCCCATCTCGCCGTCTTCATTGAAATGGTTCACAGCGTAGAGATAGTCGATCATATAGCCGTACTGCGTCGCAGGCGGCAAGATCAGCGTATCTGCCATCAGCTTCGTCCATACAGTCATCGCTCGCCTCATAATCCTTTTTTACCTCGAGGAATATGCACGCCGTCGCGCGAGATCGCATGCCCGTTGTCGTCGAACTTGGTCAACGAATGCTCGCGCTTGACTGCGTAATCACGCGCGAAGATTTGCATCTCAGTGGCATTCTTGAAACCCTCTGCGATCTGTGCGCGCTCTTCTGCTGTGTCGGGAATGAGACCCATTTGGATCTGATAGCGACGAAACAGGCACCACGACATGTTGAACATCTCGCCGAGCGGATCGCGTCCCTTCAGCAAGAAATATGGCTCGCCGGGCAGCAGATCCAGTGGGTCTGCGTAACGCGGCGGGTGCTCAGCAGCGACTTTGCGTGGCGCTTTGCGCACATCAGGAATACCTGAACGCAATGCTTGTTTGCTTTTGCGTGCGCGCTTCTGCTTCTGGGCATTTCTGTCAGATGCAGCCTTTGCGCGTGTTTTCGGGGAAGCGCTCATACCAGTTCCTTCTCTTCTGCATAGTATGTTGGCAACGTGAGTGTTGCAGTGCGGTTCGATTTCTCATACGTGCTCAGTTCGCCAACAGAATGAGGTATCCAGGCAGTTCTGTTTGTGATGTGCGAAGTCACTTTCCACGCCATGCCTGTGTCGTGCTCGACTGTGACGCCGATGTCGATGATCTCACTTCCCTTCTTTGGCACTTTGTTCTGTCCTTTATTTGTGATAGTCGCCCACAATTGTTTCAAGCTTTTCGAAGTTCATCCAGTCATACCCGATGTTGAACTCAGCAGTGAAAGGCACGATCTGCCAATCATAGCGCAAACGAACTAATTCAGGTCCGATGATGTCCTGCATGTAAGCCACAACGAGATCGTCGTCATCTGGGAGAACGAAGGTCAGATCGTCATGAATGTTGATGCGGGGATGCAAGTAGGGCTCGTGCAGTTCAATCGCCATGCGCGAGAGTGCGTTCTGTGCGTCGAGCACGACATGCGCAAGTCCGCCCTGGATCGGCGTGTTGATCGTCTCGTTGCCCCACAGAATACCATGCCGTTCGACACCTTCAATTGTGAATACGCTGCCCGTGTCAGCGTACATCTGTCGTTGCTTCTGCAACCAGGTATGCGCGACGCTGTATCGCTTCCAGAACTCCGCGAGCAGTTCTTCAGCTTTGGGCAGCGGAATGCCGGTGCGCGTCGAGACGGACTTCGCAATCGAGCCAAAGAACGATGCGAAGACAAAATCCGATTTCATGACATCGCGCGCGCCTTTCATCACGACTGCCATGTCTGTCGAATTCGTGCGATCTTTCAAACGCTCGAGGTAG
>Ga0207702_10001553_pt1 | contig 22708 bp, 23 predicted proteins | sample KBSCornC62_FD_184302 | JGI IMG/M metagenome (GOLD analysis project Ga0207702, IMG submission 184302) | Corn rhizosphere microbial communities from Kellogg Biological Station, Michigan, USA - KBS Corn C6-2 (SPAdes) (version 2) | ecosystem: Host-associated > Plants > Roots > Rhizosphere > Soil ...
TGATCAGCCGGTGGTGAACAATGGCACGCGAAATTTCAACCCAGCGCGTCGATCTGCAAGCGCTGATTTCTTCGCCGGAATTGCTGGCGTTGCGGCGGATATCGCTGGGGACGATCAACCATCCGGGCTTGCCGCCGAGGAAATACCTCTCGGGCGGTTTAACATTGACGGGTGACGAGCGGGCGCGGATCGAAAGCCGGCTCGCCCAGCTTCGCGAAATCTCGGAGGCCGACGATTCAACCGACAACCGCAAATCGCGGCTGGGGCTCGTCGCAAACATGCTGATGGCCTATCCGATGGCTGGTGGCAGCGAGGAATCGGGCCGGGCACGCGCCAATGCCTATCTGGCGGCGCTGGATGATCTGCCGCCGTGGGCGATCGCGGATGCCATCCGAAATTGGCACCGCGGCGAGGGTGGTGGACCCAATGCGAGCTATCGGTTCGCACCGGCGCCGGCCGAGCTGCGCTACGCCGTGATGCAGATCCTGCAGCCGGCCAAACAGACGATTGCGCACCTGGACGCGGTGTTGACCGCGCTCACGATCGAGCAGGCGATGGACCCACGGCCCATTCCGCCCAAGCAAATCGCTCACGAGAGTGGCCGGGTGATTTCGATCGGGACGAGGCGCATGTGAGCAACGCTACTGACATCGAGGAGCGGGTCAACGCGGGCTTTGTGGCGCTGCTGGAACGCTTGCGCGAGGCCACGCGGGTTGATCCGGACCTTCAGGCCAAGGCCAACGCAGCGGCTCTGGAACGCGAGCAGGCGAGGGTTCGAGCGGAATATCTGCATCTGGGTCTTGAGCCGCCGTCACCATTGGCGCTGAGCGTCACGGCAAGGCGCGCGCTGGGCCATATTATTGATCACGCGGAGGCGGCGGAATGACCTGGGAAGTCTGGACCGGATCCGACGGCAAGCAGCACGTCATCCCCAAGGCTGACATGCGGCCGCACCGTCATTCCGTGGACTGCTGGTGCCGTCCCATGTTGGACGAAGAGGATCCGGCTGTCATGGTGCACAACGCAATGGATGAGCGCGAAAAAGCCGAGGAGGCGGTGAAGCAATGACCGCGTTGATCCGAGCTGTGCCGGAAGGGGTGGCGGTTGAGGTCACCAGCTATACTGAGCTCATCGGAGCCATTCGTGCGCGCATCGGCGAACTCGGCATCCGCTACGAGGATTTCGACGTGCTCGCCGGATTCGCTCCGGGGCTGTCCGGCAAGGTGTTCGGGCCGTCACAGGTCAAGCGGCTCGGGCCGGAGAAACTGTTCGATGCGCTCTGTGCCGCAAGCCTCAAGATCAGGGCCGAACCGGACCCCGAGCAACTGGCCCGGATGCAGAAACAGATCGCGGAAAAGTGCCAGGTGAGACAGGCCAATCAGGCGCGGATGGGTAATCATGCTTCACCTATAAGCAAGCCAATAATAGACCGGGTTTTCGGGCATTTCCTTCGCGAGGGCAGAAAGAAGCGATGGGTGAAAGTTAGCAAGGAGAAGCGCAGCGAACACGCGCGAAACATGGCTAATGCGAGATGGAAGAAGGTCAGAAAGGCCAATCGCGCCAAGCGGGCTGGTGACGCGCATCGGGCAGCGAACGCTACTAATTCAGTCCGAGGCGCTGCGCCATAGATAGGCGCCGCAGGCGCTGCATTTGATGTTCGATGACTTCAGCCGCTTCAGCGTGGTGGTCGCCTCGCCCTCGTGATCGCATGCCGAGCATTTCAGCAGCCATGACCGCGGCTCGTTCCATTTGCGCCAGTTAGCGGCGTCGCGCCGCTTCTTCACCGCCTCGCGCTCTCGTTCATCGAGGCTTCGCATCCCACCGCGCCTTTGCCTGATCTGCTCGCCGTCTCAATTCTCGCTTCGAAAGCGGCCGAGTCACTTTGCCATTGAGTGCGGCAATCTCCCGTCGCCACATGACAGCCTGCCTGCGCTCCCACGCGCGTCGCCAGTCAATGCCAGCTTGCCGCAGCCAATACGCCACCAACTGCCGCGACACACCAGCCAGCTCCGCTCCCTGCCCCGGTGTGATCATGCCGCGCGTCAGCAGTGATAGCGCCGCCGATCGTGCTTCATCGTCCTTTTCCACTTTACGAGCGTAAAGTCGCCGTTCCAGCCTCGCAACGTACTCGGTCAGATCCCATCGCGTAATCAAAAACGCAGGAAATGCCCATAGAACCTCAACAATTAAGGGGTTTTCTGATCGGTACGTTGCGAGGCAGCGGCCTTCGGTTCATCAATCCCGCGCGTCCCGCATCGCGCGCGCACTCTTCCTTCCACAGGGAGCTTTGCGACCGAGGACCATGAGCGAAGGCGAACGCCAAGCGACATACCATCAGTCGGGGTGCGTTGCCCCTCCAACCCGCCAGCGCAATCCTCGCAACATGAGCAGCCTTGCGACCATTCCTGACACAACACAGGCCGTTTCTAGCAAACCGAAGCGCATTCCGCCAAAGATCAGTCAAATAGTAGACTGGCTGGTCTCGGGTGCCTGCAAGAACCAGCAAGCCGCATGTGAACGCGCAAAACTCGATCCGTCCTATGTCTCGCGTGAACTCAGGAAGGTCCATGTAAGGGTGTTTGCTGCTCAACGCGCCCGCGAATCCATCGCCGCTGGCACCATGCGAGCGTCTGCCAGGCTCGTTGAATTGCTCGACGCGGGCTCCGAACACGTCAGCCTGGATGCATCGAAGCACATGCTGGCAATCGCAGGCATCAAACCGACGCAAGACGCACAAGTCTCTGTGAACATTGACATAAAGGCAGGTTACGTCATCGATCTGTCGGATGAACCGAAACCGATGCGCGATGTCACGCCAGCTCGATCGGGGCACGAGTGATGAATGAGATTGAGCAATATCAACAGGTTAAGCCAGAAACAGCGCTCATGGCCTGTGAACGCACATCGAGGTAGGGGGTGGCCTTCGGATCTGGAAGTCTCGCCAGGCAAAACCCGGGGGGAAAAATCGGCGGCCGGAATAGGCGCTGGCTTCCGCCCCTCACGATTTCCTCCTGTTATCTCGCCTATCTGGAATTTTTATTTTTCTGAAACCGCGCTGGGAAAATTGTCATGTTGACCGTGTTTGAGAAAATCCCCGATTTGTTCGTGCAGCACTACGATTCCTCGTTTCAGGTTTGGGCGCGGGAGTTTCGGACGCGGGGGCATGAGTGTGCGATTCCGTTTGACCGGGAGCCCGGGGTGCCGGTGATCCTTGGGCCGGACGGGAAACCGTCGTGGCGCGGGGCATGGCTGGTGGCGGAGGTGGATCGGACGCAGCCGCAGATGCCGCGGATCGTGATCAAGCCGAAGGATGATGCCGCTGCGGAGGCGATCGAGCGGCACACGCGGCGGATGGCGGGGTATTGGCTGTCATGACGCTGACCGTCGTACCATTGCGTAATTCGCCGTCCCTTCAGGACATTCCTGCGCTATTGCGTAATCTCGCGGCCGAGATCGAAAGCGGCGAGACAGTGGCGCGATCAATGTTCATCGTCATTCCCAAGGAAGGTGACTACCCAGAACTGCGCGGTTGGGGCGATGTTGAAGGTGAGCGCCGGCCGATTGAACAACTGGCGCTTACCCAGCATTGGCTACTGAGCCGGCAGACCGCGCGATGATCGAGAGCGACCCGCAAACTGGCTTTCCCATTTTCCGACCTGACGGCGCGGTGCTCAAAGCCTTCATGCGGGACCAGACGTCGCGGGTGAAGATCATCCAGGGCCCGCAGGGGTCAGGCACGTCGTCGGCGTGCTGCATGCATATTTTCCAGCAAGCCTTGATGCAGCCGAAGCAGGCAGACGGTCGCCAGCGATTTCGGGCCCACATCCTGCGCGAGACCTATTCGAAGCTGGAGGAAACAACCATTCCGACCTGGAAGGACTGGTTCCGGCCCGGGACCGGCGCGGCGGAGTTCGGGATTTTCTACGAAACACGGCCCTATCGGCACGAGATCCGGGTGGGGGCGCTTGAGCTCGATGTGACGTTTATGGCGCTGGAAGATATCCGGGATGCCAAATCGTTCTTCATGTCGCTGGAGACCTCGCTGATCTGGTTCAACGAGGTGCAGTTCGCGCAATACGAGGTTTTCTCGGAAGCGGTCGGGCGCGTCTCGCCGCCGCGCTATCCCGCGATGAAGGATGGCGGCTGCACGCTGGGCGGTCTGATTGCCGACACCAACGCTCCGCCGGCAGACCACTGGCTTCCGATCATGCGCGGCGACGTGCCGCCGCCAGATTGGATGACCGAGGAAAAGCGCGAGGCCCTGAAGAAGCCGGCAAATTGGGGCTTCTACATGCAGCCACCGGGGCTGATCGAACAATTCGAGGAATTCACCGATGGCGATGGCCATACCTCGCGTCGGCTGACCGGCTATTTGCCGAACCCAGACGCCGAAAATCTGAAATATTTGCCGAAGGGGTTTTACGAGGAAAAGATCGCCGGCAAAACCAAATCGTGGATCGACGCCAACATCATGAACCGCTCGTCGGTGGTGACCGATGGCAAGCCGGTTTACCCGCAGTTCCGACGCGAGGTGAACGTGTCACAGCGCCCGCTCGAGATCGTACCTGGCGTGCCGGTGACGGTGGGCCTCGATTTCGGCCGGCAGCCTGCTGCCTCGATCGGTCAGATGCTGCGTAACGACTGGTTCATCCAGCGCGAATATATCGGCCGCGACATGAGCGCGGTAGAATTCGCGCCACTGCTGAAAACCTATCTGGCCCAGCAATATCCGGGATTCACATTCAATTTTTGGGGCGATCCCGCCGGAAATCACCGCGGCGAGGCCACCGACAAAACGCCGTTCCAGGTGTTTTCCGAATACGGCATGACCGTATTGCCGGCGCCGAATCCGCAGAACATGCGGTCGATCCGATGGGAGGCCGTTAATGGTGTTCTGATGCGCCGTTCCCAGACTGGACGGCCGTCGTCGCTGTTGATCGATCCGGGCTGCGTGACGCTGATCACCGGGCTATCCGGCGGCTACTTCATGCGGCGCTTACGGATATCAGGCGAGCGATACGCGGATGAACCGGATAAGAACCAGTATAGCCACGTTTGCGAGGCATTCGAGAATCAATTGCTCGGCGGCGGCGAGGGGCGGGCTGTGACCATGGGCGGCCAGCCGACGAAGGGCATGAAGGTCTGGGCCGGCCGCAAGACCATGCGGCGGGTGACGGCGTGAACGCGATCATGCTTCGGGCTTCCGAGCCGACGCGATGGACTATCGTTTTCCACCGCAAGGCCGAGCACTGGCTGTTTGCACTGATCGCGATGGGGCGGTTCAAGCACGTCTCAGCGTTTGCCTGGCTGCCGGATACGCGGGTCTGGCTGATCTACGACATGGGATTCCGCCGCACCCGGATCATGGTGCTGCCCGATACGGTCGAGGCCAAGGCGTATCTCGGTGCACTGATCACCGGAAATGCCATGGTGACCATGCCGGTGCGCGATGACGCGCTGCCGCTGTTGCGGATCGGCCTGTTCTGCACCACCGCAGTTAAGCATCTGGTCGGCCTGCGCTGCGGTGCGTTGCGACCCGATGCCCTTTTCGCGTCCTGTCTGCGCCACGGAGGCGAATTGTCCGACGATGCAGGCCAAAACAATCCAGCAACCCGCAGATCCCAATCTGGCTATTCAACAGCAGCAGGCCCAGCAGGAACAACTGAAGGCCCTGCAGACCCAGGCCAGTGGTGACACCGCAGCGCTGATGGCGCGCTATGGAACGAAGCTCGCGCTAGCTGGCATGTCATCGCCGTCGACCCCGAATCCGTCGTCAAATCAATTCGTGGGTAAAGTCTGATGGCGAAGCTCCCAAAGCCGGCAGAGCCCGAAGAAAGCCCGCTGCAGAAGCTGGCGCTTGAAAAACTGGCTGAGTGCCGGTCGAAAAAGGCCTACATCGAACTCGATATCAAGGAGTGCTATTTCTTCTGCGCGCCGCAGCGGCAGCGCACGATCTCGTCGATGACCGAACCGGCGCAGCAGCGCATGCTGGACGCCGCCGAACTCAATACCGATGTCGCCTTTTTGCTGGCTCAGGATTTCGTCACCGAGGTGATCAACACATTCATGCCAGAGGCGCAGCCATGGTGCGAGCGCGGACCTGGCATGGACCTTCCGCCCGGCGCCTGGGATAAGGTGAAGGACGACATCAAGAAGGATGACAACAAGATTTTCGATGCGATGAAGGCGTCGAATCTGTACCCCGAACTGGCAAAGGCCTTTTACCCTGACCTGCCGATCGGCACCGTGGCGGCGTGGATCGATCGTCCGCATCCGTCCTCGGTGATCACGGTGTCTGCGATTCCGTTGCGCGAACTTGAGATCAACCTCGGGCCATACGGTGAAATCGATGACCGGTTCGCCGTGCGCTACACCCGGAATTCCTACGTCCGCGAGCTCGTTGGCGAGGAAATCTGGAAGGGTATGCGCGGCGACCTGAAAGAAAAAATTCGGAAAAAGCTGACCGTGCGCACCCAGGTCATCTGGGGGTTCTGGCGCATCTGGGAAGATATAGGCGATGAGACCTGGCAGCATGTCGTGCTCGTCGGCAACGAACTGGTGCACCAGTCAACCTGCAAGGGTGAGGGCTCTTGTCCGCTATGGGTGGCGCGGTTCAATCCCTCGTCGGACTGGCCGCATGGTATCGGTCCGATGATCCAGGGCCTGCCGTCGTTCCGGCAGATCGACGAACTCGAATCCATGCTGATCGAGAATGCCGAACTGGCACTTGTTCCGCCGATCACCTACCCCTCGGAAAGCTTCACTAACATCGAACAGGGCCTTGAGCCGCGCATGGCCTACCCGATCATGCCCGGCCACGAAAAGGCAGTGCAGGCGATCTACACCGTTCCGCCGGCGAACCCGGCAACCTATGCTTACGAAGACAAGCTGAAAAAGCTGAAGAAGCTGTTCTACGTCGATATGCCTGAACAATCGGGCGACACCCCCCCGACGCTCGGGCAATGGCTGGACGAGATGGCGCGCGCGCAGCGCCGTATCGGCACCCCAGGTTTGTCGTTCTGGCGCGAGGGACCGGCCAAGATATTCCTGCGGTTCCAGCATCTGCTCGAGCAGTCCGGCGCGATCAAGCCGCTCAAAGTCGACGGTCGCGCGGTCGCCACGATGCCACGCAATCCGGCGCAGGCCGCCGCCGAGCAGCAGGAAGTCGCGATGACCATGAAGGCGGTTCAGTTCCTGGGGCAAGCCTTCCCCGAAGAATTCAAGATGTACGTCGACGGCGAAAAGAGCATCACCAAGATCCTCGACAAGATGCGGGTCACGCTACTCGTCATGCGCGACGCCGATAAGGTGAAGGAAGCCGTGGCCGCGATGGCCCCTCTGGCCGGAAGCCGCCATGTGGCCGGTGCTCCCGACCAGCCGCCAGGACCGGCCGCATGACCGTCGACGAAAAGGTCCTCAGTTTCACCGAACAGGAGACAAACGCAATCAAGGCGATTGCGCGTACCGACGATGGAGCCTTGCTGCATCGCTATTTGCGGCGGGTTTTGGAAGCGGTTATGGACCTTCAAGACGACGGTGCGTTGCGCCAACAGAACGGTCGCCGCAGTTTGGCACGAGACCTGATGAGGCTTATGGCCGAGGGAATTGATGACCGACGCGACAGCACCAACGACTCCATCCTCAGCCGACCCGGCGGTCCCGCCGCCGTCGCCCCCCGTCGCGGCGCCGGCCGCCGTATCACCGCCGACACCCACGTCGCCGGATACGACGACCCCGACACCTCCCGCTAGCCCGGTCGCCGCGGCTCCGCCGGCCGATCGCCCCGCATGGCTGCCCGAGTCGTTCAAGGCGCCGGAAGAACTGGTCGAGAAATTCAACGAATATGCTACCCGCGTCGCCGCCGAGGACTCGCGCAAAGCGTCCTTGCCGCAAACGCCGGAAGCCTACGAGATCAAGCTGCCGGAAACATTCACGGCGCCCGAAGGCATCAAGGTCGATCTCAATCCGAACGACCCGCTCTACAAAATGGCACGCGAGATGGCGCACGCCAAGGGCTGGTCGCAATCTGATTTTTCCGAAGCGCTCGGCGTTGTCGCCACCATGCGCGCTGGCGAAACTGCTGCCTATGAAGCCGCAAAGACCGCAAATCTCGCGGCGCTCGGCGCCAAGGGGCCGGAGCGCATCGATGCGGTGACACGCTGGCTCATTGCCAATGGTTCGCCCGAAGAGGTCAAGCCGATCATCGCCACGCTCGCCACATCAAATCACGTCACGTTTTTTGAGAAGATGATCGCGAAGCTGTCTTCACAGGGCGCGGCGAACTTCCGACGCGGTGGCGAGGATGTCGATACCGGCAAGGTCACGCCGGAGGTCTACGAAAAAATGTCCTACGGAGAAAAGAAGGCTTACGCCGAACGTATGAGCGGCAAAGCGGCCTGATTTGAAAAGGAACCTGAACGATGCCTGTCAATAACCTGATCACCGTCGCCGAATACGCAAAGTCGTTTGCGCAGGAAGATATCCGGCGTCCCGTCATCGAAATGTTCGCCAAATCGGTGGACTTTTTCGACGTACTGCCGTTTGAAGGCCTGAAAGGCTCGGTGTTCGTTTACTACCGCCAGGCTGTTCTACCGACCCCACAATTCCGCGGCATCAACGAAGCGAGCTCGTCCGGCCACGGCACGATCACTCCGCTGCAGGAATCGACCGCGATCATCGATCACGACATTGACGTGGATCGCGCGATCATCGACCGCCACGGCCCTGAGCGTCGCAATTACGAAGAACAGATGGGCATCACCGCCTTCGGCCAGTTGTGGGCGACCACGCTGATCAAGGGCGATCAGTCCACCAACCGCCGCGTGTTCAACGGCCTGCAGAACCGTTGCAACAAGTACTCGCGCGACATCCACAATTCGGCCGCTTCCGGCGGCGCCGCGCTGTCGCTGGCGAATCTGGACACCGCGATCAACGCGGTGAACAACCCGACCCACATCCTCGCGCCCTACGCCTCCCGCCCGCTGTTCATCCAGGCAGCGCGCAATACCACGCTGTCCGGCTTCGTGATGCAGACCTGGGACCAGATCGGCACGCTCAAGATGAGCTACGCCGGGCTGCCGATCATGTGGGGATATCCGAAGGACGATCACCCTCCGATGCTGGACTTCACGGAAGTGGCTTCCGGCGGCGGTTCGGCCGTCACCGCCTCGCTCTACATCGCCTCTGTCGGCGAAGGAAAGCTGCGCGGCCTGCAGGTTCGCCCGATCGAAGCCCGTGACATCGGTCTGCTGCAGGACGGCAAGACCTATCGCACGCATTTGTCGTGGGACGTCGGCATGGTCGACGAACACAAATACTGCCTGGCCCGGCTTGATAGCTGGACCAACGCAGCCATCGTCGCCTGATTTTGAAGGGATAGGACCATGAGCTTCCCGAGCGATCGCGTTTATAGTTTCGACGCCAATCTCGTCCTCGCGGACGGCGCGGCGGCACAGACCGCCACCGGCTATTCGCAGGTGGGCGGCGCCAATGCCATCCTTGATCTCGGTGGCAACCAGAGCACGTCGCCGAAACAACAGGCCCGTATGGATGCGGTGCTGATCGTTGATGTCTCGGCGATCGATATTTCTTCCAGCAACGAGACCTACAAGTTGATCCTGGTCGGGTCCAACGATGCAGGTCTGGCAACGGGCAATGTTGTCCTCGGGGAGATCATGCTTGGCAAGGGCGCCTCGCTCGACATCCTCAACGGTGCGGACAGCGTGGTGGGCCAGTACGAAATCCCGTTTTCCACCAACCAGGCAGGAAACCTATACGAGTTCCTGGGCCTCTACGCCGTACTTGGGGGAACGACGCCATCGATCACCTATACCGCCGATATCGGCGTGATGATGGAGCCCTGATCATGTTGCATGGCAAGAAGGTCTGGCATCTGAACGATGAGAAGGGCTGGCATCAGCTCACGATGGAGGCGATCGATGCCAACCATGCGGTGAGCGCTGATCCCGAGCATTGGTCGTTTGAAAAGCCGGTCGAGGAAAAAGTCGAGGAAGCCTTCGGCGTGAAGGTTGAGACCGAAACCGATGAGGAAAAGGCTGCGCGCGAGAATGGCGCAGGCCCCCAGCCGGGAGAGTCCGCGTGAGCGTCCGCATCCATCCGAAGTATATCGACCCTACCGACCATGTTCTTGTGTGGGACATCGGCCCGGTCAGGGTCGAAGCTCCGAAGGCCCCGGTCGAACCCGTCGAAAGTAAGGATCTCAAGGGCGCCGATTTCGCGCTCGCAAAAATCCATTACGAAGATGCACTCGAACAATATCGCACCGACCTGCGTGCCTACGGTGAGGCTAAGAAGGCCTATACCGCGTGGCATCAGAACAACGGCGGCCCGATCAAGCTCAAGCAATGGTCGACCGATGCGGTTCATTCACTGACGGTCGACCCTGAACGCTATTTCCTGGAACTGCCGAAAGGCCTCAAGCCCGGCAAGGCCCAGGCCGAAGCCGATCGCATCGCGGAAATGACTGAAGCGGAAATGCAGGAAGCGCGGGAGAAAGACCCGCAGTTTGGAAAAGGAACCGAACGATGAATCGCCTTTTAACCTCGCTGCTGGGCGCTACCCGAGCGCTTCTGATCGCCTCGCTGGTCGCCCTTCCGTTCAGCCTGCCAATACAGAAGGCAGAGGCGGCCGCGACAACCCAGACGCTGCACGCCTATCTGTGCGCACCCCGCCCCGTGGGTGCCGCCGCGGGCCCGCAGCGAGTCGTCAATACCTCGACCACGGCTGCTACGGCCTACACCCTCAACGGTCAGGGCTGCGCCCTCTTTGCGGTGGCCGACGTCGGCTTCTTCCTGTCGCAGGGCTTTACCTACGGCCCCTCGACCTTCGTGCTGACCCAGACCGCGATCACGGCGACCACGACGTCCTCGACATCGACCATCACCTTGCCGGCCTATGCTTACATCACGGCAATCGTTCTGGAAGAGACCGCGGGCAACGCCATCACCGGCGGCGTCGATATCGGCGATTCCGGTTCGGCCACTCGGTATGCCTCGGCAGTAGCACTCGGTGCCAATGGCATCGTGGCGGTGGCCGACTCGGCCCTGACCCGTGTTTTCGCAAACTCCGGTGTTCCCGTTGCCGATCAGGTGCTGGTCGCTTGCCACACCTCCTGTAACTCCGGCTCTATCAACATCACGATTCAGTACACCTATTACTGAGGGAACGGTCTTCCCGATTTAATGGCCATTTGAGTGTCCTCCCAGACTTAAGCCGTCCTTCGGGGCGGCTTTTTTCGTGGTGCGTTGCGCCGACTTGTTGATGGCGGAAGGTGAGGCATGGCAGCATTCGAATGGCCTTTATCGAAGCTCGAAATCATCAACTCCGCGCTGTCCCAGTGCGGAGATAATACAATCGCGGTTGCTGACGACGGTTCAGACGAATGGAATACCTGCTCGCCCGCCTATGAGCGCGCACTGGCCTATATGATCGAGTCCCATGGATGGGGGCAGGCAACCGACGTGCGAACGTTGCAGCCCGCCGCCAACGCCCCAGACGACGATCAATATGATACCGCCTACAACCTGCCCTCCGATCTGGTGCATCTGATCCTGGTGCGGATCGACGACCGGCCCTGCGTTTGGGATCTGCAGAACAACCAGCTTCTGGTTAACGCCCAAGGTGGTCCGCCGCCGCCATCACTGGCCCAGACGCCCGCCGTGGTCACGATCAAGGGTGTTTTCTCGACCAATTCAGATCCGACGTTTGCCACGCCGACCTTTGTGGTGGCACTGATTGCCTTCGTCATGTCCGGAATTTACCGCGGCCTGCACGAGGATGTCGGGCAGGCCGAGCGCATGTGGAATTCCGGCAAGGCTATGCTGCTCGAGGCGCAGGCCCGTCACGATATGCAGAAACCCAAACGATCGATGTTCAACTCGCGCATCACGGCCTCGCGCCGCATTCGCCGCCCGTGGCCGCCGGTCCCCGGTGGCTGGGGTGGGACGAACACGCCAGGCTAGGGGTGGGCCATGGCGCAGAAAATTCTCGGAGCCCAGCGCGACTTCTCGTTTGGCGAGGTCGACGTCGCCCTGAAACGGGCTGACGATCATCCCGCGCGCAAGGGCGGACTTCGCCAGATGGCGAATGCCCGCATCCTGAATTCGGGTGGCCTGCAGGATCGCTCAGGACGCCGCGCGCTCTATCCAATCACGAATGGCGGCACGCGTACCGAGCGTTTTACGATCTCGGCCGGTAATATCTTCGACATCCAGTTCGCAGTAGGCCGCCTCAAAATCATCGACAGCACCGGGACGACGGTCGGCAATTTCACGCTGCAGGGGAACGGTGCCGCGCTGCCGTGGGCCTCGAGCGCCGACATTCAGTCGATCGTCTACACGGTATTTGGCCTGGCGATCACGGTCACGTTCGGTCATTCCATGCGCCCCCAGGTCATTACCTGGGACGGTGTGTCGACGTGGAGCATTGCCGACTATACCGAGTTGCTGATCGGCAACCAGAAGCGGACGCCGTTCTATCGGATCAGCCCGCAGGGAATTGCAATCCAGCCATCTGCGCAGACCGGGGCTGGCATCACCATTGTTGCGTCGGCGCCTCTGTTCACGGCCTCATGGGTCGGCGCCCGCATCCGGTTCGTGTTTCGGCAGATTTTGATCACCGGCTATACCAATTCGACGCATGTCACCGCGACGGTGGAGGAATCGCTGCCCGGCAGCCAGGTGCTGACCTATGGTGTTGACCCTTCGACCAGTTTCAGCATCGGCGACGTCGTGATTGGTTCGGTGACCGGATCAAAGGGCGTTGTCACGGCCATCAATGCCGGCGCCAAGACGATTACAGTTCAACTGCTGACGACCAGTTCATCGTCAGCAACGTTTAATCCGGGCGCCGGTAGTCAGACCGTGGCTTTTACAACCGCCGACACCGTCGCCGGACCAGGCGGAGGCCTGACGCCATCAAGCGTGGCTGCAATCGGAAATCCGCAATCGGTAACGATCTGGGACGATGAAGTGATGAACGACTTTCGCGGCTATCCCGCGTCCTGTTTCAACGACCAGTTTCGCGTCGGCTTTTGCAATTTCCCATCTGTTCCTGGCGGGATCGGTTGGACGGCGATCAATTCAACGACTGATTTCTATGCCAATGATGCGTCATCGCCTGACAATGCAATATTTGAGATCGCGCCAGGCAAGGTGCAGGTCTATTTCGTGGTGCCAGGGCCAGAGAGCAACGAGTTCGTGTTCTGCGACCGGCGCATTTATTACATCCCGATCTCGCCGACCAATCCGCTCAAACCGGGTAGCGTTGGGTTTCAGATACTGTCTGGGGATGGGGCCGCGCAAGTACAGCCTCGATTGGCGCAGGAAGCAATTCTTTACGCGAATGCCGGCGCAAGCAGCATGATGGCGGTGATCGCAACCGGCGCATATCTGCGCCCATTTAACACCAAAAATCTGAGCGATTACCATTTCCATCTATTCAACTCGATTCAGGCCATTGCTGCGCCATCGGCTGACGGGCAGTTCAACGAGCGCTATGCCTATGTGCTGAACGGCAACGGCTCCATTGCGGTGGGAAAATACGACACGCAAAGCCTCGCCGGCAGTTCGTCGGTGATTGGTTGGGGCCCGTGGTCTGGCTCTGGCACTGTCTCGTGGATTGCGGCGCATCAGGCCGATGTGCTGTTCACGACGAGCTATTTCGCCTCGGGCGTGGTCGAGGCTTTGGACGATAGTCAGTATCTGGATTGCGCGTTTCCGGTTAATGCTGCTCCGACAGCATTTGCGCCACCAGGCGGCAAGGGACCGCTCTGGTTCATTCCGTCGCAGTCGGTTGCGCTGATGGATCAGACCACGCGATTCATGGGCGTCTACCAGATCGATTCCGATGGCTTTATCGTGCCGCAGTTCAATGGCGGTGAAGATCTGACGGCGATGTCGCTGGTTGCCGGACAGCCATGGACCATGATTGTCGAGCCGTTCTGTCCTGACGCTTCTCCTGGCAGCGATGTGGGCCAGCGCATGTTCAAGCGGCGCGTGTCGCGGTTTGCTGCCTATGTGATCCATTCCACCGGCTTCCTGATGGCGCGGTTATTCTCGGGGCCGCTGACGCCGACGTCGCCCGCGCTTGGAACGGTCATGAACCAGCGGCGCATGACGGCCTGGAATCAGGGCGACGATGCTACCTTGCCTCCGCCGCAGCGCGAGACCGCAGAACGGTGGCGGCCCCTGGGGCGGGCGTTCGACCCGCGCGTGGCGATCATCAAGGATACCCCCGGGCCGTTACTGATTGCAGAGCTCGGAATGGAGGCGTCGATATGAACTCGGGATCATCTGGCGGCGGCGCGTCGGGCGGATCGATCGCAAGCATCGGACTGCAGACCTATGCCACCCTGCTCAAGGCGCAGGGTGTGGCGACAGCGGACCAGTATCAGGCCGACCGGCTGGAAAAGGCCGCGCAATATGGCGAGGTGAAAGCCGCCCAGACCAGCGCGCAGATGACTCGTAGTCTGACCACCACACTTGGCAATATCGACGCTGTGCGCGCTGCGGCAAATGCCGATCCATCGTCGCCCACCGGCGCCGCTTTCCGCGACAATCAGGAAATGATCGGAAACGAACAGCGCGGCATCGCGGTCGGCAATATTGAAGCCCAGGTGGCGCAGGATCGCGCCGATGCGGCCTATTACCGGCAGGCCTCGTCGGATGCGATGCTATCCGGGTATATCTCCGCCGGAGCAAATGCCTTTTCATCGATTGAGGGGACCGTAACCAAAATGTTCACGGGGGCCTGACAATGGTTGATCTTCCGACCGTCGGCACCCAGGGCCAGACCGCCGTCGCCCCGCATTCCGCTATCACACCCGGCGTAATTGAGCAGAGCGCCACCATGCGCGCGGATGCGCTCGGCAAGGTGGCAGATGACCTGATGGATGTCTCGACGGACCTTGCCAAAAAGCAGGCCGCCGATGACCTGATGAACCAGAAGGTTACCCGCGATGCCGACGGTAACGTGGTGGTGCAGAACCCCGCCACCGCGCCGCTGATCTTTGGCAAGGCCGGCGAGGCCTATTCGGATGCCGTAAAGGTCGGGACGCTGGCGCAGCACTCGAATTCCCTGTCGATGGATTTTGCCGATCTTCATCAGAAGTATCCGACCGATCCTGCTGCCTTCAAGGCAGCAGCCGAGGCGCACCTTGCTTTAACGGCTCAGAAGGTTACGGGTCCGCTCGGCGAGGCAGTCCAGGCGCAGGGCAATCAGCTTCTGACGCAGCACTATAATTCGATCACATCGACTGCCGCGTCGAACGATCTCGAAAATCAGAAGAAGTCGATCACCTCTCAGATCGAGGATCAGAAGAACACCGCCATAGCTCTTGCGCGACAAAACGGCGTGGATTCCCCGGAGTTCAAGCAGGCGGTCGAAAAGATGAATCTTTCCTATGACGCCTTGGGCAGCAATCCGCTGTTCAAGATGCCACAGGACCAGATCGAATTTGAAAAGAAGAATACCGCGGCCCTGCTGCAAGGCGAGGCCCTTGTCGCTCATGTCGACGACAGCTTCACCAAACGCGGCAAGGCGGAAGCCCAGAAGGTTCTTGACCAGAACATTTTGCAAAACCCAAACCTTCGCGAGGTCGACCGGTCGCGGCTTTATACGCAGGGCCTGTCGCGACTTGCCTATCTGACTAGTGACGCCAAGGCGACGATCGACGCGAACCGCCAGATCACCACCGAACTGGAAGGTGGCTTGTCGAAGGGGACAGTCAAGGCCGAGGACCCTGCGGTCGGGCTCGCAATCCAGCGCGCTCGTGATATTGGCGACACTGAAGGCGCGCAGCGGATAACGGCAGCGGCGGCGGTCCAGCAGCATTTGCGTGGCGTCAATTCGCTGCCGGATGCGATTAGAAGTGAGGCGCTTGGCGTGCCCGGGGGGGCAGTCAATAAATCTCTCCCGCCCGAGGCGCGCGGGCTCCTCGATACCATCGCCAAAACGGAATCTGCCGGCCGGTACAATGTTCGATATGGCGACAAGACGTTTCAGGATTTTGCGGATCACCCGCGTATGCCTGAGCCGATCACCTCTGGCCCCGATGTCGGAAAGACATCCTCGGCGGCTGGGCGATATCAGTTCATCGCGCCGACATGGGATGCGCAGAAAACCAAACTAGGCCTGAAGGATTTCTCGCCTGAAAATCAGGATGCGGCAGCGTGGGATCTGGCGCAGACGACCTACAAGCAAAAGACCGGAAAGGATTTGCTGACGACGCTGAAGTCCGGCGATACGGCCGACGTTCTGCCGGCACTGGCTGGTCAGTGGTCGTCCCTTCCAGGCGGCCGTCAACCAGCAAAAGAGTTCGGCGGCTTCACGCCGGAACAGGTGCATCAGAATCCATTTCTGATTTCGGCCTATGTCCGCACGCTCGCGGCCGACCCCGAACTGCGTGTCCAATCGGCCAAGCAGACAGCGGCAGCGGTGGGCAAGGCGCTCGATAACGGCATTTTGCCGCCGCCAGAGGCGATCGCCGAGATCAATCAGGCGGCAAGCCTCTATCCCGAAAAAATGGGCTCGACGGCTGATGAGATCAACGGCCGGCTACAAGGCCAGAAGATCGCGTCACTTCCGCAGGAACAGCAGGCGCAGGTCGAGGAAGCCTACCGCCGGTCAGCCGATGGCCAGGACATCCATACCATCAACATTGCTTCCGCCGCCCTTAAGCAGGTGCAGGATTCCAACAAGAATATGGTGGATCATCCCTATGAGGAAGCGGCGCGCCGGGGATGGGCGCAGCCCGCGGCCCCGATCGACCCAGCCCAGCCCGGTGATATTCCGGTGGCGCTGGCGCAGCGCGCCGCGCTCAGCGCGCGCATTGGCACCTTGAACCATACGCCGCCGCCGCCGCTCGTCGACAACGACGAAATGCCGAAGCTGCAGGCCGCATTGGAGGGTCCTCAAGGAGCGGCGCTGCTCGGCGGGATCGCCCAAAGCCTCAAACCAGAGGAAATGAACACGCTTCTGTCCGACAAGGGCTTTGTAAATAGCGTGACCAGCATGATGTCCAGCAAGGACCCGAACCGGATGTCCTCGGCAATGTCGGTGGTCGACAGCGTTTGGCGGGTCAACGCCGCGAATGCAGAAGGCAAATTCGGCTCGGCCGCGATCACGAAACTGCAGGCATGGCAGGCACTCAAGGGCAGTTTCAATGGCCCTGAATTAGCCGAAAAGCTGAATATGTCCGACGACCCTTCGACGGCGAAGGCGCGTGTGGAAGCCAAGACGGCGGCGGAAGCCGAGACGAAATCGATGACGCCTTCCGACATGGCCTACAAGCTCGGTTCATCGTGGGGCATCCCGATCCTATCGCGGGTCGCCAACATGGTGACCGGAGCTACGCCAGCGGTCCCGTTCGACAGCATCACCGGCGGGGCATTGGTGGCCGATTACAAGGCCACCTATACCGCGCTGCGGTCCTATGGCGTCGATGCTGACAAGGCGTCCGATCTCGCTGTGCAGCGGCTGGGCTCGACCTGGGGAGTATCCCAGACGGCCGGCAACCAAGTCATGCGCAATCCGCCCGAGCGGTCCTATCCGGCCATTGGCGGCAACCACGACTGGATGCAGACCAATCTCACGAAATTCGTTGAGGGAAAGGTCGGACCGCAATTCACGGACGGCATGCGCTCAATCGAGGCGGGCATCGGGGTGGCCGGACGAAACCAGAACTGGTCCGTCGCCGGCATGATCGCCGACAAGCAGACCGAGGCGGAAATTGCCGCCGGCCGGCCGCCGTCCTATCAGGTCGCGGTCAAGAAGGCCGACGGTACGCTGGACATCATCCCGAGCCGGATTGCATTCGATCCTTCGAACCATATCGCCGAATATGGCGCCGGGCTCGAACAACGGCGGCAGAACGTCGAAGCCAGCCGTAACAGTATCATGAGCGGGATGCCGCAGCCATGACCGCAATCGACGTCGCCCCGGACCCGGCCTTCGGACTTCGAACGGAGCAGGGTGTGCCGCCACAGGCCCAGCCACCGATCAATGATGGCGGCGAGGCGGTATTCGGCGCGGCCTTCCGGCAGTCGAACAGCGTGGTCTCGGCGATCCAGTATATGCGGAATTCCGGCTCGTTCACTCCGCAGCCGGATTACAACCCGCTGGACGACATCAAATCGTGGAAGCAGCCGGACTATTTTCTCGAACACGGCGACAAGTTCATCGGCTCTCAGTCGCCGGCGGAAACGCAGTCGATCAAGGCGCAGATCGATACCGAGACGGCTGACCAAAAGCTCCTGGCTGCCAATGGCAAGATCGGATTCATCGCCCAGACCATAGCGGGCACGCTGGACCCGACCATGCTGCTGCCTGGCGGCGTCGCGTTGGATGCGGCCAAGGGTGGGCTGACATTCACGAAAGCGGCGGTCGAGCTCGGCAAGGCGGGGCTGATGCAGACCACGGCCCAGGAGGCGCTACTCCACGCCAGCCAGCAAACCCGGACCTTCCAGGATAGCGCACTGAACGTCGCCAGCGGCACGCTGCTGACGGCGCTGATCGGAGGGGGTGCCGCGTCATTGCTCGGCGCTGGCGAGCGGGCAGCCATGGAAACCGCGCTGCACGCCGACCGGTCCGAGATGAACGCGCACGCGGGCAACCCGTCGACCGGAGAAGCCCCGCCAACGGCCAGAGAAGCCCATGGAGAGTCGCCCGCTCCTGCGGCCGCCAATGTCAACGAGTCGGCCGGGGCCGCTCAGGCCGCCTCTGTAGGCGCAGCGGCGGCCGATACCCGCAAGATCGAACTGGTCGACTTCGGGCTCAACCAGATACCTGGCGTCCGCAAGGTGGTGGAAACGACCTCGCCGATGCAGCGGCTGTTCGGTGCCGAGAGCGTTACCGTGCGGCGGACGGCCGCTGATCTGGCCGAAACCTCGCTGCTGACCAAGGAAAACGTTGAGGGCAAGGTGACGACCGCGGGCCCGGCGGTTGATCGTGAAGCCCGGCTGCACATCCATCAGGGCCAAGTCGCGGTCGGGGACGAGCTTTCCCGCCTATTCTCGGAATATCGGTTCGGCGAGCAAAAGACGACGCCGAGAGCGCGCGCCGGATTCGAGGACATAACCGGCCGAGCCCCGGACGGCAAAATGTCGTTTGACGAATTCAAGGAGGCGGTGACCGAGGCCGGCCGCAACGGCGACGTGCACGAGAATCCTCAGGTGCAGATGGCCGCGCAGACCGTACGCAACAAGATTTTCGAGCCATGGAAGAAACGTGCCATCGAGGCCGGACTGCTGCCCGAGGACGTGAGCGTCAAGACCGCCGACAGCTATATGATGCGCCTCTACAATAAGCAGGCGATCGCGGCCAAACGTCCGGAATTTGTGAGCCGGGTGACCGACTGGCTGCAAGCCGACCAGGCCGAGAAGGCCCGCGGTCAGGAGAAGATCGGCCTCTATCAGGGCGCGCTCGAATCCCACCGGGCGACGATCGCCAAATACGAGGACCGGATCGCCAAGCTGTCCGTGGATGCGGACGTCATTGCCGCCCGGCAGGAGGAAACGACCCGGCTGAACAAGGCGGCGAGCCGCCGCGCGGAGACGCTGCGGACCCGCGATCAGGAAAATCTGCCGCTTCAAAATGCAAAGGGTGGCGCGGTATTCGAGACGCTGGCGCGCAACCGCGGCAACCTGCTGGCCGACCGCGCCTCGGCGAAACTGGCCGAGATCGAAAGCCTGCAGGAAAAGCTCGCAACGGAAATCCAGAGCCATGATCAGATGCGTGGCAAGATCGAGGAGGAAATCGCCAAATGGGAAGGCAAATCCGCCAAGGAGGCCAAAGCCGCGCTGAAAGCCCGCGCCGAAGCCGAGAAGGCGCGCGCCGAACAGAAGGCCGCTGGAACCTATAAGGGCAAGGATGAGCGCCTGTCCGCCGCCGACAAGGCCGTGGACAAGGCCGTCAAACGCATCCTCGAATCCGACCGCGGCATGGAACGACAGGAATTGGAAAGCCGGGCCCAGGAGATCACAGACCGCATCATCGGTTCGCCGGACGGCCGTCTGCCCTATGACCTTGGCATGGAGCACGGGCAGGGTGGCGGAGGCGGTGGCGAGCAGCCGCGCGGCTCTCTGGCGGCCCGGGAGTTCAATATCCCGGACAAGACCATTGCCGATTTTCTCGAAAACGATATCGAGCACATCGTGGCTTCGCATCTGCGAACCATCGTGCCTGACGTGCTTTTGACTGAGAAATTCGGCGACACGCGCATGTCGGAAGCGTTCCGCAAGATCAACGATGAATATGCCGCGCTGGTTTCTGAGGCCAAGACCGAAGGCGCGAGGACTAAACTGGAAAAGGAGCGGCAGCGGGCGATCGACGATCTTGCGGCGGTGCGGGATCGGATCAGGGGCATTTACGGTATTTCAAGCGACGCGCCGATGCGCAATGCCGCACGCGCGATGAACGTGCTCAAGAATTACAATGTGCTGACTTCGATGGGGTCGGCAGCGTTGTCCTCTCTTCCGGACATGGCCGGATCGGTCCTGCGCCACGGCCTGACCTCGACCTTCAATGACGCCTGGTCACCGTTCTTCTCGTTTCTAACCCGCCAGTCCGACGCTTGGCAGGAAGCAGGGCGGCAATACCGCGCCATGGGGATTGCCGTGGAATCGGTGCTTGCCTCGCGCCACCACGCCCTGACCGACACGCTGGACACGTACCATCCGCAAAGCCGGGTCGAGCGGACGATGCAATGGGCGACGGGCAAGTTCCAGTTTGTCAACTTGCTCGCGCCGTGGACCGACTTTGCCAAGATCAATGCTTCGATGGTGGCCGGTTCGGAGATTTTGCGCGCGGTGAAGGCTGCGGAGGCGGGAACGCTATCGGCGCGCCAACTCCGCAACCTCGGCGAATCCGGGATTGAACCGCACATGGCCGCTCGGATCGCCAGGGCGTTCGAGGAGGGCGGCGAGATCAGGGACGGCGTGCATCTGCCAAATACCGCCGATTGGACTGACAAAGAGGCGCGGCGGGTGTTCGAGGGCGCGGTGGCCCGGGACGCCGATATTGCCGTGGTCACGCCAGGGCAAGAAAAGCCGCTGTGGATGAGCCATCCACTGCTATCGGTACTGGGCCAGTTCAAGAGCTTCACCGCGGCGGCAACCGAGCGCGTGCTGATCTCAAACCTTCAGCGCCGGGACGCCCAGGTGCTGCAGGGCATGATCTTCTCGATGGGCCTCGGGATGCTGTCTTACAAACTGAACAGCCTTACCGGAGGGCAGCCCGTCAGCGACAAGCCGCAGGACTGGATCAAGGAAGCGGTGTCGCGAGGCAACCTTCTCGGTTGGTTTGAGGAAGCGAACGCGCTGGCATCGAAGGCAACACGGGGTGGGGTGGACGTCTACCGCATGATCGGTGCCGACAAGCCGCTGTCCCGATATGCCTCCCGGTCGGCGATGGATCAGATCCTCGGCCCGACCGCCGGGAAGATCGGCGGAATCCTGTCGGTGGCGTCGGCCGCTTCAAAGCCGTCGGAATGGAACGAGGCGGATTCCAAGGCGCTGCGGCGGCTCGTTGCCGGACAAAACACCTTCTACCTTCGTCGGATGTTCGATCAGGTCGAGCAATCCGGCAATAATGCCTTTGGCATCGAAATGAAGAATAAGCCCGAGAACCGCTGAGGTGCGTTGCGACACGTTCCTGTCCGCCACACCCTGCCGGCGGATCACAGGGACAGCCACCATGATGAAACGCCTCTTCGCCGCCAGTCTTTTGCTCGTGCTGTCGTGCCTCGGGGCGATGGCCTCCACCTGCAATGTCACCGAATTTCGGCTTTATGCTCCGAGTGGGGTCCAGGTCGCCGATCTGGATGCGCTGGTGACCGACCAGTCTCCAATCACCACTTCGGCTTCATCCGCTCAATCCGCCGCCTTTTCCGGCGATGCCCAGATGATCCAGATTTCCTGCGACACCCAATCGGCGATGGCTTACGGCACGAGCCCAACAGCCACCACAAGCAACATGACCATCCCGGCCGGCTTGCTCGTCTACTACAAGGTCACAGGCGGCAAGAAGGTCGCCTTCATTCTGAGGCCTTGATGATGCGGCGCCGCAATCTTCTTAGCTGGGTTGCAGCCCTCGCGGCGCTTGTAACTATCGCGGCTTACACCGCACTAGGCCAGCCGGTAGCCGCTCTCGGACTCGGCGAACTAGGAGCAGGGTTTGGCAGGTCCGGCGCCATTGCGGGAGTGCGCGCAGGGGACTTCCGGTATCCGTCGTTCCCCTACACGACGCTGGCCGATTTCCGCACGACGGCGGACATCCAGAACAATTTTATCGGGAGTGCGGCCGACGTTGCCGACCCGGACAGTCCCTATGGGTCGACCTCTATTCAGGAGACGTTCAACGGCGGCACGAGCACGCTTGTCTCGAAAACGATCTTGTCGACCCCGGTGGACGTCACCAACGGGATGATCCAATGGACGTTCAAGCCTGAAAACGCAATCTTACCGACAAGCTCGCCTCTCACCACCTTCAATATCCGTCTTTATTCGGCAGGTACGCCAGCCTCCCCAAGCGCGAACTACCATCAAGCCTTTTCGGCCACATGGCTGAACACCGCGTCGACCGCCGTCACCGGATCAAATGGGCGCTGGCAATCGCATGGCGTTCCCACAGGTCAATTTGTTATCGGTGGCGGCACCGGGGCCGACCTTACGCAGATCAAATACGCCCTCAT
>Ga0207702_10001556_pt1 | contig 22697 bp, 19 predicted proteins | sample KBSCornC62_FD_184302 | JGI IMG/M metagenome (GOLD analysis project Ga0207702, IMG submission 184302) | Corn rhizosphere microbial communities from Kellogg Biological Station, Michigan, USA - KBS Corn C6-2 (SPAdes) (version 2) | ecosystem: Host-associated > Plants > Roots > Rhizosphere > Soil ...
TGCGCTCGAACGTCGGCGCGCACCGAGCGCGTCACTCGGCGCCCGTTGCTCCGGGCTGGGGCGGCGACGACCCCGGCGCGCCGTGGCCGGCCGGGCCGTGCTCGTGGTGCGGCCGGGGCTTTCTCGCCAGCAGCGTGAAGAAGAGCGGAACGAAGATCGGCGCGATGAAGGTCGCGACGATCATGCCGCCGAAGACGCCGGTGCCCATCGACTGCCGTGCCGCGGCGCCAGCGCCGGTCGCGGTGACGAGCGGAACGACGCCGAAGACGAACGCGAGCGAGGTCATCACGATCGGGCGAAAGCGCAGGCGCGCCGCGTCGCGCGCCGCTTCGGCGGCGCCCTTGCCGGCTTCCATGCCCTGCATCGCGAACTCGGCGATCAGGATCGCGTTCTTCGCCGCGAGCCCGATCAGCACGATCAGGCCGATCTGGAAGTAGATGTCGTTCTCCATGTTGCGCAGCCAGACGAAGAGGAGCGCGCCGGTGAGCGCGAACGGCACCGCGAGGACGACCGCGAACGGCACGCCCCAACGCTCGTAGAGCGCCGACAGGATCAGGTAGACCATCACGATCGCGAAGCCGAACGCGAACAGCGACGCGTTGCCGGTGCGCTTTTCCTGGTAGGCCTGTCCGGTCCACGCCATGTCGTAGCCGGGCGGCAGCGCGGTCTTCGCCGTCTCCTCGACGGCGCGGATCGCCTGGCCCGAGCTGTAGCCCTCCTTGGCGCCGCCAAGGATGCGCGCGCCGACGAAGCCGTTGTAGCGCTGGAGTTGCTCCGGACCGATCACGTTCTCGACGCGGATCAGCGCCTTCAGCGGGATCATCTGGTTGGTCGTGTTCGAGCGCACGTAGATCGCGCCGAGGTCCTCGGGTCGCGAGCGGAACTGCGCATCGGCCTGCATGGTCACGCGGTAGGTGCGGCCCGACTTGTTGAAGTCGTTGACGTAGAGCGACCCCATCTGGGCCTGCAGCGCGCTGTAGACGTCGTCGGTGCTGACGCCCAGCGTCAGCGCCTTCTCGCGGTCGACGTCGACCTGGAGCTGCGGCACCGTCGGGCGGAAGAACGTGTTGACCATGCCGATCTCGGGCCGCTGCTGCAGCGCCTGCATGAACTGGCCGGTGACCTGCGCGAGGCGCTGCGGATCGGGGTCGTTGCGCGCCTGCACGAACACCTCGAAGCCGCCGGCCTGGCTGAGGCCCTGGATGGCAGGTGGGTTGAACGCGAAGGCGATGCCGTCGTTGAGCGCGAAGCCCTTGCCGCTGACCTCGGCGGTGAGCTGCTCGGAGCTCTGGTGGCGCTTCTCCCACGGCACCATCGGCAGGAACATCGTCGCCGAGTTGGCCTTGCTGCCGCCGCCGATGAAGTCGAAGCCGTTCACGCTGAAGAAGTTCTCGACCGCCTTGTTGCCGTCCATCATCCGGCGCAGCTGCTCGGTCGTGCGCGTCGTGCGCTCGAGCGTGGCGCCGTCGGGCAGCACCGCGACGGCGACGATGTAGCCCTGGTCCTCGGGCGGAACGAAGCTGTTGGGCACGCGCAGCAGCAGCACCGAGGCGATCGCGAGGATCGCGACGAAGCCGAGCAGCGCGAGCAGCCGGTGGTGCAGCACCAGGCTGACGCCGCGAACGAAATGCTCCGTGATCCAGGTGAACGTGCGGTTGAAGGGCCTGAACATGCGTTCCTGCCAGCCGCCCGCGTGGTCGCCCTCGGGCTTGAGCAGCAGCGCGCACAGCGCCGGCGTCAGCGTCAACGCGACGAGTCCCGAGAGCAGCACGGCGACGGTCACGGTCACCGCGAACTGTCGGTAGAGCTGCCCGGCGATGCCGCCGAGGAACGCGACCGGAACGAACACCGCGCAGAGCGCGAGGACGATGCCGATCACCGCGTTCTGCACCTCGCGCATCGCCTCGATCGCTGCGTCCATCGGCGTCATCTTCTCGGTGCGGATCAGCCGCTCGACGTTCTCGAGCACGACGATCGCGTCGTCGACCACGATCCCGATCGCGAGCACCATCGCGAACAGCGTCAGCGTGTTGATCGAGAAGCCGAACAGCCACAAGCCCGCGAAGGTGCCGATCAGCGACACCGGCACCGCGAGCATCGGGATCAGCGTCGCGCGCCAGGTCTGCAGGAAGACGAAGACGACGATCAGCACGATGACGGCCGCCTCGAGGATGGTGAACATCACCTCCTTGATCGACGCCGAGACGAAGCGCGTCGTGTCGTACGGGATCGAGTAGTCGAGGTCGGGCGGGAAGCGGTCGGACTTGAGCTCGGCCATCCGCGCCTTGACGGCATCGCCGACCTGCAGCGCGTTCGCGCCCGAGGCGAGGAAGACGGCGATCGCGATCGCCGGCTGGCCGTTGATCGTGTTGGTCGCCTCGTAGCTCTGCGCGCCGAGCTCGACGCGAGCGACGTCCTTGACGCGCAGCACGCCGTTCGGCCCGCTCGCGCGCAGCACGATGTCGCCGAACTGCTCGGCCTCGAGAAGGCGCCCGCGCGTCGTCACCGTGTATTCGAGCTGCTGGCCCTTCGGCGCCGGCTCTGCACCGATCTTGCCGGCAGCGAACTGCGCGTTCTGCGCCGAGACCGCCTGCTGGATGTCGCGCGTCGTGATGCCGAGGCGCGCCATCCGGTCGGGCTGCAGCCACAGCCGCATCGAGTAGTCGCGCGCGCCGAAGATGAAGACGTCGGCGACGCCGGTCACGCGCTTGATGTCGTCGACGACGTTCTGAGTCGCATAGTTGGAGATGTAGATCTGGTCGTACGTGCTCTTCGGCGAGTTGAGCGCCATCACGAGCAGGAAGTTGTTCGAGCTCTTGCGCACCGTCACGCCCTGGCGGCGCACCTCGTCGGGAAGGCGCGGCGCGGCGAGCTGGACGCGGTTGTTGACGTCGAAGGTCGCCTTGTCGACGTCGGTGCCGACCTCGAACGTGACCGTGATGTCGCTCTGCCCGTTCGACGCCGACGTCGAGCTGTAGTACAGCAGGTTCTCGATTCCCGAGAGCTGCTCCTCGATCGGCGCCGCGACCGTCGCCGCCAGCGTCTGCGCCGAGGCGCCGGGGTAGATCGCCGTCACGTTGACGGTCGGCGGCGCGATCTCCGGGTACTGCGCGATCGGCAGGATCTTGAGCGACACCGCGCCGGCCATCAGGATGATGATCGACAGCACCGCGGCGAACACCGGCCGCTCGATGAAGAAGCGAGAGAACACTGCGAGGCCCTTCAGCGTGCCGGCGCGGACGCCGCCGCTGCCGACGCCGGATGCGGCGCGACCGGCGCGCCCGGGCGCAGCTTCAGCAGGTTGTCGACGATCACCGCGTCGCCTTCGTTCAACCCCTTGCGCACCGCCCAGCCGTCGCCGACCCAGGCACCGACTTCGACCGGCGCAGGCAGCGCTTTGCCGTCCTTCACGGTCCAGACCGCCTTGCCGCGCTCGCCGTTGAAGACCGCGGCTTGCGGCACGACGACGGCGCGCTCCTCACCGGCGTGGACCTGCGCGCGAACGAACTGCCCCGGCAGCACGAGCAGATCTGGGTTCGCGAACTCGGCGCGCAGTTGCACGGTGCCGAGCTGCGCGTCGACCGTCGAGCCGGCGAAGTTGAGCTTGCCGGCGCCGCCGAGCGGTCTGCCCTCGGCCGACAGCAGCTTCACCGCGCCGGCGGTGCCGCTGCGCAGTTGCGCGAGCTCGCCTTCGGAGAACGAGAAGCGCACCCAGATCGGATCGGTCTGCGTCACGCGGGTGAGCAGGCCGTCGCTCGGGCTGACGAGGCTGCCCTGCGACTTCTCGGCGCGACCGGTGATGCCGGTGATCGGCGAGACGACGCGCGTGTACGAGAGGTTGAGCTCGGCTTGCCGCAGCTGCGCCTGCGCCTGCGCGACGCTCGCCTCGGCGACGCGTTGCGCCGAAGCGGCGTCGTCGAAGTCGCGCTGGCTGACCGCGTGCTGCTCGATCAGCGGGCCGAGCCGCTTCGCCTCGCGCCGCGCCTGCTCGAGCCTGGCGGTTTCCTGCAGCAGCGTCGCGCGGGCTTGCGCGAGCGCGATCTCGAATGGCGCCTGCTCGATCAGGAACAGCGGCGCGCTCGCCTTCACGCGATCGCCTTCGTGGTAGCGCTGCTGTTCGATCAGGCCGGTGACGCGCGCGCGCACCTCGACCTCCTTCGAACCCTCCGCGCGGCCGACCGACTCGATGACCACCGGCACGTTGCTGATGTGCGCCACGACGACCGCGACCGGCATCGCCGGCGGCGCGCCGCCGGCGCCGGGACCGTGGCCGCCACCCTGGGCATCGGCCGGGCGGCCGCAGCCGGCGAGCCCCGCCGCCACGATCGGCAGCAGCGCGCAGGACCAGAGGAGCAACGGTGCGTGCTTCGTCTTCGCCATCAATCGTTCTTTCTCCCAACGCGCCGGGCCGGAGGGCCCGCTCGTCGGCGAGCCCGGTTCTTTGCCCTCGGCCTCCGCGGCGCGACCCGCAGTTGTAGCCGGAAACGTCCTACATCGCCCGACGGCGTCTCCCGTCGCCGCAGCGTCGCGTCCGGCGCGATGCTGCCGGATCCGGCGACAGGAGAACCTGATGATCAACGAGTCGAGCCCTGTGCAAACCATGAGCACTGAGCGCCAGGCCGAGCGCGGCGACGAGGTCATGCAACGGCTGACGCGCGAGCTCGAGCGCGGCCGCAGCGTCGCCGACGACTCCAGGATCGGCGAAGCCGCGAGCTGGGCGGTGGAGAAGGCCAGCGGCGCGCTCCAAGCAGCCGCGCTGTACCTTCGCGACCAGGCGGCGGCGATGGTCGCCAGGCCGATCCGCCGCGATCCGGTGCGCGCGGTGCTGATCGCCGCCGGCGTCGGTGCGGTGGCGATGATGCTTGTCTCGATGAAGGTGCGCTCGGGCGCGCGCACCGTCGAGCGGCGCGTCCGCGGCTGACGTCTGCGCATAGCATTCGGGCGTCATGCCCGAAGCACTCCCGATCATCGACGTCTCCGCGCTGGTGCGCGCAGCGCCGGAGCGCGACGACGTCGCGCGCCGCATCGGCGAGGCGTGTCGTGCGCACGGCTTCTTCTACGTCACGGGGCACGGCGTCGACCCAGCGCTGATCGCAGAGCTCGAGGCATCGAGCCGGCACTTCTTCGCGCTCGACGAGGCGACCAAGCTGCGATGGCGCATGGCGCTCGGCGGGCGCGCGTGGCGCGGCTACTTTCCGCTCGGCGGCGAGCTCACTTCCGGACTGCCGGATTGGAAGGAAGGCGTGTACCTCGGCAGCGAGCTCGCCGACGACGATCCGCTCGTCCAGGCCGGGACGCCGCTGCACGGCCCCAACCTCATTCCCGACCTTCCCGGCTTTCGCAGCACGCTGCTCGACTACATGGACGCGGTGACCGCGCTCGGGCATCGGTTGATGGAAGGCATCGCGCTGAGCCTGGACCTGCCGAGCGACTACTTCGCGAGCCGCTACACGGCCGACCCGCTGATCCTCTTTCGCCTCTTCAACTACCCGTCGCGGCCGGTGCCATCCGGAACCGACGCGCGTTGGGGCGTCGGCGAGCACAGCGACTACGGGCTCCTCACGATCCTGCTGCAGGACGACGTCGGCGGCCTGCAGGTGAAGACGCCGGGCGGCTGGATCGACGCGCCGCCGGTCGACGGCAGCTTCGTCTGCAACATCGGCGACATGCTCGATCGCATGACGGGCGGCCTTTACCGATCGACGCCGCACCGCGTCGCGATCAACCGCAGCGGTCGCGATCGCCTCTCGTTTCCGCTCTTCTTCGACCCCAACTTCTTCAGCCGCGTCGAGCGCATCGGGGGGCTCGCCGACCGGCCGCCCGTCGACGATGCCGCCGAGCGCTGGGACCGCGCCAACGTGCACGCGTTCAACGGGCGCTACGGCGACTATCTGCTCGCCAAGGTCGGCAAGGTGTTTCCCGAGCTGCGCAGTCAGGTGCTGTAGGCGAAACTAGGTCAGTCGATGCTGCGCAACGGCCGCGTCGTCCCACACCATGCCGGCGCCCGGGCGATCGGGGACGACCGCGCAACCACCGACGATCCGCAACGGCTCCTGCACCAGGACGTCGGCCCAGTCGACCCACTCGAGCCAGTGGCATGTCGGTGTCGCGGCGAGCAGGTGGGCGCTCAGCTCCGGCATGAGGTGCGAACTCATCGGCGTGCCGCGCGCCGCGGCTGTCGCGGCCGCCTCGATCCAGCCGCTGACCCCGCCGATGCGCGCGACGTCGGGCATCACGAGGTCGCACGCCTGCGCATCGAGCGCCCGCGCGAGCTCGTGCGGGCCGTTGAAGTTCTCGCCGATCTGCAGCGGCAGATCGAGCGCGGCGGCGATCGCGGCGTTGCCGCGCACGTCGTCGTGGCGCACCGGTTCTTCGAGCCAGGCGACGCCTTCCGACTGCAGCGCGCGGCCGCGCACCAGCGCCTCGTCGACCGACAACGCCTGGTTGTAGTCGACCATCAGCTCGACGTCGTCGGGCAGACGCCGCCGCACCGCGCGCGTGACGGCGAGGTCTTCGTCGAGACTCGCGTGGCCGAGCCGCAGCTTGACCGCCCGGAAGCCGCCTTCCAGCAGCCGCTCGGCCTCGTCGGCAGCCGCTTCCGGCGCCATCAATCCCAAGCCGCACGAGTTGTAGGCGCGAACGGGACGCGGGCCCGCGCCGAGCAGCGTCGCGAGCGGGACGCCGGCGGCGATCGCGACCGCGTCCCACAACGCCGCATCGAACGCCGACAACGCCATCCGCACGATCCCGGTGACGCCGATCAAGGCGTAGCGGCGCTGCAGCGTCGCTGCCAGCGCGGCCGGTGCGACGGCCTCGCCGACGACGAGCCCGGCGGCTTCCTGCAGCACCCCCGCGATCGATCGCGCACCGCTGCGCCGATAGCAGAAGACGTAGGTGCGGCCGACGATGCCCTGCTCGGTCTCGACGTCGACGAGCAGGAGCGGTGCCGCGCGCACGGTCGCCGCACTGGTACCGAGCACGTAGCGGAGCGGGACCTCGACGGCGACGGTGCGCACGCCGCGCAGCGTCAGCGCCGGCAGTCGCGCCGACGCCGTGCTCATGGCGCCTTGCCCTCCGCGTGCAAGGCGAGGATGTCGGCGATGGCACGGTTCAGCGGCGTCGCGACGCCCTTCGCCTTGCCGAGCTCGACGACACCGCCGGCCAGCCAGCGCACCTCGAGACGGTTGCCGCGCTCGAGGTCGTGGTGCATCGAAGACGTCATGTCGTAGGCGACGTCGTCCGCGAGGCGCAGCCGCACCTCGGCGTAGTCCTCGGCGAGGTCGACGCCGTGCGCGCGGCCGACCGCGACGACCTCGCGCATGACGTCGAGCAGGAACGCGCGCGTCTGCGGATGCTCGCGGATCGGGCCGATCGGCATCCGCGTCGTCGTCGTCGTTCCCGACAGGCCGACGAGGAACACGTACTTCTGCCAGATCTCGCGAACGATGTCGTCGCAGAGCTCGGCGTTGATGCCGCCGGCACGACACGCCTCGAGGAAGGCCACGCCGCGGCGCGAGCGCGAGCCGTCGAACTCGCCGAACAGCAGCCGCTGCATCGGGCCGGTCTGGCGGATCACGCCCGGTTGCGCGATCGTTGTCGCGACATAGCCGACGCCGCCCATGATCTGCGCCGGGTCGTACGCGGCGCGCAGGCTGCGATCCTTGAGGACGCCGTTCTGGAACGAGACGATCGCCGTTTCGAGCCCGACCAGCGGACGGATCTGCTGCAGCGCCGCCTCGGTGTCCCAGAGCTTGACGCAGAACATCACGAGGTCGACGACCCCCACCTCTGCCGGATCGTCGGACGCGCTGATGCGGGCGACGTGCATCGGATCCGGGCCCTCGATGCGCAGGCCCGCGCTGCGCATCGCCTGCAGATGCGCGCCGCGAGCGATGAAGCGCACGTCCGCGCCGCCCGCCGCGAGGCGCGCACCGAAGTAGCCGCCGACGCCGCCCGAGCCCATGACCGCGATTCGCATCGTCTCGCCTCCGAGGCCCGAGCGTAGCAAGGATGGCGCAGCGATCTCCAGCCGGGCGGCGGCGGACGGCGCGCCTCGCATCGACGGGCCATCTTCGTTGGGAAGCGGCGGCATGGGCACCGCTCCTCCTGTGGATGGCGCCTGGCATCGGCGCACCGGCGGACTCGACCGCACCCCGCGGCTCGCGTAGCCTCGCGACGGGCCGCGTGCAACGAAGCCGCGCGCCGTGCACCGTGAGCGACGAACGCGCCCTCCTCTTCACCGATCTCGTCGAGAGCACGAGGCTGACGGAGTCGCTCGGCGACGCCGCGGCAATGGCGCTGTGGGCGGCGCACGACCGCGCCGCGCGCGACCGGCTCGACGCCTGGCGCGGCCGGGAGATCGACAAGAGCGACGGCTTCCTGCTGCTGTTCGACCGCGCCGCCGATGCGCTCGGCTACGCGCTCGACTACCACCGCGCGCTGGCGGCGATCGACCCGCGCGTGCGCGCGCGCGCCGGCCTGCACGTCGGGCCGGTGCGCTTGCGCGCGAACGACGCCGCCGACGTCGCACGCGGCGCCAAGCCGTTCGAGCTCGAGGGCGTCGCCAAGCCGCTCGCCGCGCGCGTCATGGCGCTCGCCGCGGGCGGTCAGATTCTGCTGACGGCGGCTGCGCGCGCCGCGCTCGGCGAGCTCGCGCCGACGATCCGCCTCGAGCCCGTCGGCCACTGGCAGCTGAAGGGCATCGGCGATCCGGTCGCGCTCTACGCCGCTGCCGCCGACGGCGACGTCGACGCGCTCGCGACGCCGGCCGACGGCGACAAGGCCTGGCGCGTCGTGCTCGAGAACGGCCGCTGGCGGCCGGTGCGAGAGACGCCGCACAACCTGCCGCCGACGCCGTCGTCCTTCGTCGGCCGCGAGCGCGAGCGCGCCGACGTGCTCGCCAAGCTCGGGTCGTCGTGCCTCGTCACGATTCTCGGCACCGGCGGGCTCGGCAAGACGCGGCTCGCGATCGAGGTCGCGAACGCGGCGTTGCACGACTTCCCCGACGGCGTCGGCTGGGTCGAGCTCGCACCGATCAGCGACGGTGCGCTCGTCGGCCAGGCGGTCGCGTCGGCGTTCGGCGTCGCCGAGTCGGCGTCGACGTCCGTCGTCGAGGCGATCGCGCAACGCCTCGACGACCGGCGCGCGCTGCTCGTGCTCGACAACTGCGAGCACGTCGACGCCGCGTGCGCCGAGTTCGTCGACGCGCTCCTCAGGCGGCTGTCGAAGCTCGCCGTGCTGACGACGAGCCGCGAGCCCCTGCACGTCGCCGGCGAGACGGTGCACGCGCTGCCGGGGCTCGCGCTGCCCGACGAAAGCGGCGACATCGCCACGCTCGCGCGCGCCGAGTCGGTGCGGCTGTTCGTCGAGCGCGCGACCGCCGCGCAGCCGGCGTTCGCGCTCGACGCGTCGAACGCGGCCGCCGTCGCTTCGATCTGCCGCCGTCTCGATGGCATCGCGCTCGCGATCGAGCTCGCGGCGGCGCGCGTCGCGACGATGCCGGTCGAGGCGATCGCCGCGCGTCTCGACGACCACTTCCGCATCCTCGACCGCGGCCCCCGTGCCGCGCCGGCGCGCCAGCGGACGCTGCGCGGGCTGATCGACTGGAGCCATGACCTGCTCGACGCACGCGAGCGCGCGCTGTTCGCGCGCCTGTCGGTCTTCGCCGGCGGCTGCACGCTCGAAGCGGCGGAAGCGCTCGGCGCCGGCGACCCGCTCGCGCGCGGCGACGTCCTCGACGTGCTCGCGGGGCTGGTCGACAAGTCGCTCGTCGTCCACGACAGCGCACGCAGCCGCTACCTGATGCTCGAGACCATCGCACACTACGCGCGCGACCGCCTCGCCGAGCGCGGCGAGGAGGCAGCGATGGCGCGCCGGCTGCGCGACTGGTGCCTCGAGCTGCTGGCCAAGGAACGACCGCACGTGCACGGCGAAGACCAGGCGGTGCGGCTGGCACGCGTCGCTGCCGAGCACGACAACCTGCGTGCGGCGCTCGCGGCTGCGTTCGCCAGCGGCGACGGCGACGGCGCGCTGCGGCTCGCGGTCGAGTGCCACGGCTTCCTCATCGTGCGCGGCTTCGTCCGCGAGGCTCGTCAGGCGTTCGCGACGGCGCTCGAGCGGTCGCCGGCCGACGCCGACGCTGACCTCATGGCGCGCGCGCTGCGCGGCGCCGGCATCCTCGCCTTTCGCCAGGCCGACTACGCGGCGGCGCGCGACTTTCACGAGCGCAGCCTCGAGATCCGCCGCCGCCAGGGCAACCGCGCAGGCGAGGCGGCCGCGCTCGAGAGCATGGGGCTCGTTTCGATCGAGAGCGGCGACACCGCGACCGGCCTGCCGCTGCTCGAGCAGGCGCTCGAGCTGCACCGCGCCGAAGGCGTGCCGCAGCCGATCGCGCAGTCGCTGAACAACCTCGGCACGGTCCTGCACTACGAGGGGCAGACCGAGCGCGCGACGGCGATGCTCGAGGAGAGCCTGGCGATCAAGCGCGGCATCGGCGACCGGCGCGGGATCGCGATGACGCTCGACAACCTCGGCGACTTCGCGTTCACGCGCAACGACGACGCCGAGGCGCGTCGCCTCTACGAGGAGAGCCTCGCAACCCGGCGCGAGCTCGGCGACGCGCTCGGCATCCAGCGCTGCGTGATGGGGCTCGCCGACCTCGCGGTGCGGCGTTGCGACCTCGCCGGCGCGCGCACGCTGTTCGCCGAGGGCGTCGCGATCGCACGCGACGCCGGCGATCGCGTCGCGCTGCTGCACGCTTGCGAGTCGCTCGCCGACCTCGCCCAAGCCGAAGGCGACGCGGTGCGCGCCGCGAAGTTGCGGGGCCACGCCGACCGGCTGCGCGCCGAGACCGGATACGCGCTGTCGATCTCGAGCGTCGCGACACGCGAGCGCACCGTCGCGGCGACGCGCGCCGCGGTCGGCGACGACGCCGCGTTCGAGCGGGCGCTCGCCGCCGGCGCCGCGATGTCGATCGACGAAGCGATCGCGCTCGCGTTCGCGGCGCCGGGTGCCGGCTGAGCGATCAGCGGCCGCGGCCCTTCATCGACGCTCGCGCGTTCTCGTTGCACAGCTGGAGCGCAGCGCTGTCCGCGGCCGCCTGGACGCAACCCTGCAGCGCCTGCAACGCCTGGATTCGTTCGGCGATCCGCGCCAGCTCGCGTTGCTTGTGCTGCGCGAAGTCGCCTCCGGGGCCGGCCGCGGCCGCAGGCTGCGCCGCCGCACCGAGAGGCGCGGCTGCCAGAAGAAACACCAACATCGTCGGCACTTGCAGCAACTTCATGAGGTCTCCGATCGTTGTCCGGCGAGACCCCCGTGGCCCCATTGGACATGCGCCGATCTTGCAACGGCGCGGCCGGACGATGGGTGAAGCAGCGTAAAGACGCGATGCAGTTTCTCGCGTGCCGCGCTCGCCATCGTGTCATCGAGTGAATTCGGAGTCCGTCCTCACGCGAGCGTCGGAGCCCATCGCGCGCCGGGCGAGCACGCCGAGCAGCGCAGCGCCGAGGCCGGCCGCCGCGCCGACGACGAGCGCCCAGCGCGCGCCGGCGACGTCGGCGACCCAGCCGACGATCGGCGCGCCGAGCGGCGTCGTGCCCATCGCGATCGCGAGATAGATCGCCATCACCCGGCCGCGCATCGCCGAATCGGTGCCGAGCTGGATCGTGCTGTTGGCGCTGGTCATGAAGGTCTGCGATGCCGCGCCCATGACGACGAGCGTCGCGCCGAAGAGCCAATAGTCGGGCATCGCCGCGGCGACTGCGCAGCCGGCGCCGAACACGGCGGCGCCGGTGAGGAGGACGGACGTGCGCGGGCGATCGCGCCGGGCCGCGAGCAGCGCGCCCGTGACCGAGCCGATCGCGAGGAGCGACGTCAGCAGGCCGTAACGATGCGCGCCGGCGTGAAACACGCTCACCGCCATCGTCGCGATGAAGATCGGAAAGTTGAGGCCGAAGGTCGCGATCAGGAAGAGCATCGCCAGCACCACCTGCTGGTCGGGCCGGCTGCGGACGTAGTGCCAGCCTTCGGCGATGCCGCCGCGCGGCGGTGCCGCGTCCGGGTGGCGGCCGCGGTCGGCGATGCGCAGCTTCGCAAGCGCGACGATCATCGCCGCGAACGACGCAGCGTTGGCGAGGAACGCCCAGCCCGACCCGAACGCGGCGATGACGACGCCGCCGACCGCCGGCCCGATCATCCGCGCCGCCTGGAACGACGTGGAGTTGAGCGCGACCGCGTTCGAGAGATCGGCGGTGCCGACGAGCTCGGAGACGAGGGTCTGCCGCGCCGGTGCGTCGAACGCGGTCGCGCAGCCGAGCAGGAACGCGAACGCATAGACGTGCCAGAGCTCGACCGCGCCGAACACGGTCAGCAGCCCGAGGCCGAGCGCGAGCACGCCCATCGCGCTCTGGGTGAAGAGCAGGAGCTTGCGGCGGTCGAAGACGTCGGCGGCGAGCCCGGTGAACGGCAGCAGCGCGAGCGAAGGCCCGAACTGCAGCGCCATCACGATCCCGACCGCCGTCCCGCTGTGCGGCGTCAGCTCGGCGAGGACGAGCCAGTCCTGCGCGGTGCGCTGCATCCAGGTGCCGACGTTGGAGATGAAGGCACCGATCGCCCAGCGGCGATAGTTCGGGTTGCGAAGCGAGCGGAAGGCGCTCGCCGAGGAGAGGTTCGCACTCGTTGACACGTTGGCGGCGTGGACCGGCGGGCGACTCGATTCTGGCCTGCGCGCCTGGCGCCGTGCCGGCGCCGCTTCGCGCCGCGCTCCGCCACTTCGTCGCAACGCCGTCGCAGCGGCGGCGACGCGGCAGCAGAGTCGCGGCACCGCGCCCCGGCGCGCACTTCGAGCCTGCCATGCAATCCCAGCCGCTGTCGGCGGTCATCGCCGCCATCCTGTCGCACACGCCCACCTACGTCTGGGCGATCCTCGCCGCCCTCGTCCTCCTCGGCAGCCTGCAGCTGCGCCGGCAACGAATGTCGCGCGGCCGCCTGCTCGTCGCGCCGGTCGCGATGGGCGCCCTCTCGCTCTGGAGCGTGACGGCAGCGTTCGGCGCCAAGCCGGCGGTGGTCGCCGCCTGGCTGATCGGCATGGGCCTGGCATGGCTCGCCAACCGCTCGCTGCGTTGGCCGCGCGACGTCGGCAGCGACGGCGACGCGTTCGTCATCCCCGGCAGCCCGTGGCCGCTCGCGCTCATGCTCTCGATCTTCGCGCTGCGCTACGCGGTCGCGGTGTCGCTCGTCTTCCACCCCGAGTGGCGCGCCGATCCGGTCTTTGCCTTGCCGATGGCGCTCGTCTACGGCACGCTTTCCGGGATGTTCACGGCGCGCGCCGTGCGAATCCTGACGAGCGGAGCGCGCCCGCGCCGGCCCGCCGCGCGCGACGACGTCGCCACTGCCTAGACTCTCGACCATGCACGTGCTCGCCCACCTCAACGGCCTCGACAGGTTCCTCCTCCTCGTCGCGCTGCCGACGGTCATCGTCGCGTCGCTGCTCGAGGCGATCGTCCTGGCGCGCATCCGCGCCTACGACTGGCGCGCGACAGCGGTGTCGCTGTTCGACCTCGTCGCGCGCGTCGGGACGCAGATCTTCCTGCCGTTCTCGATCGCGACGCCGCTGATCGTGCTCGCCTACCAGCACCGCATCGGCGTCGTCGCGCTCGACGGCTGGACCGCGCTGCTCGCGCTCTTCATCGGCCAGGAGCTCTGCTACTACTGGTTCCACCGCGCCGCGCACCGGGTGCGCTGGTTCTGGTGCAACCACGCGGTGCACCACTCGCCGAACGAGCTCAACCTCTCGGCGGCGTACCGGATCGGCGTCCTCAGCCGCGCCAGCGGCAGCTCGGTGTTCTACGTGCCGCTGATCTGGCTCGGCTTCGAGCCGCGCGTCGTCTTCGAGATGCTCTCGCTCAACCTGCTCTACCAGTTCTGGATCCACGCGACCTGGATCCCGAAGCTCGGCTGGCTCGAGCTCGTCCTCAACACGCCGTCGGCGCACCGCGTCCACCACGCAGCCAATCTCGAGTACCTCGACGCCAACTACGGCGGCGTGCTGATCGTCTTCGATCGCCTGTTCGGCACCTACCGCGCCGAGCGCGACGACGTGCCGTGCCGCTACGGCCTGGTCGTTCCGATGACCGGCTACAACCCGGTCAGGATCGAGCTCTACCAGTGGCGCGCGCTGCTGCGCGATCTGTCGGCGGCGCGCAGCGTGCGTGCCGTCCTCGGCCATCTGTTCATGGCGCCGGGCTGGAGCCCGCACGGGCCGGGCAGCACGACCGAGGCGCTCCGCGCCCAGGCGGCCGCCGCGCGCGCGACGGCGCGACCGGTGAACGGCGGGGTCGCAGCGCCGGACGTCGCCGCCGGAGCGCTGCGCGCCGCCGCACTGCCGTGACCGAATCGCAGCCGCCGCTGCACACCGCGCTCCGCCACGGCGCGATCGTCGCCGGCTTCAGCGCGTTCATCGCGATCGCTCTCAGCATCGCGCGCGGCGACTGGGCGCTGCAGTTCGTCTACGCCGAGGCGATCGGCATGTCGATCTGGGCGTTCACCGAGCTCGGCCGCTACGGGCTCGGCGTCGATCCGCAGTCGGGCTGGCGCTGGGCAGTGCTGCAGGTGGCCGCGGTCGTCGCGGGGTACGCCGTCGGCACCGAGCTCGGCGATCTCTACTGCGGTTGCTCGAGCTTCGAGTTCTTCCGCCGCTCGCCGCGCACGCTCGCGAGCTACCTCGTGCTCTCGGCTGCGATCACGGGCGCGATCTCGTACTTCTTCATCTCGCGCGGCCGCGACCAGCGCCGTCAGCGCGAGATCGCGACCGCGCAGCGCGACGCCGCCGAGGCCCGGCTGAAGTTGCTCGAGTCGCAGCTCGAGCCGCACATGCTGTTCAACACGCTCGCCAACCTGCGCGCGCTGATCGCGGTCGACCCGCAGCGCGCGCAGGCGATGCTCGACCAGCTGATCGCGTTCCTGCGCGCCACGCTCGGCGCTTCGCGCGTGCCGTTCCATGCCCTCGACGCCGAGTTCGCGCGGGTCGCCGACTACCTCGCGCTGATGCAGGCGCGGATGGGTGCGCGGCTCGAGACCAAGCTCGACCTGCCGCCCGATCTCGCGGCGTTGCAGGTGCCGCCGCTGGTGCTGCAGCCGCTGGTCGAGAACGCGATCAAGCACGGCCTCGAGCCGCACGTCGGCAAGGGTCGCATCGAGGTGCGCGCCGCGCGCGACGGCAACCGCGTCCGGCTGACGGTGCGCGATACCGGCGCCGGCGTCGGCGCCGCGAGCGATGCGAGCGCGCTCGCGAGCGCGCGCGACGGCAGCACGAGCACGCGCTTCGGCCTCGAGCAGGTGCGCGCACGCCTGGCCGCGGTCTACGGCAGCGCCGCATCGCTCGAGCTCGCGCCTGCCGACGACGGCGAAGGCGGCAGCCGCGCGGTCGTCACGCTGCCCGCGTGACGATGGACGCGACGGCGCTGATCGCCGAGGACGAGCCGCTCCTCGCCGACGAGCTCGCGCGCGCCCTCGCCGCCGCCTGGCCCGAGTTGCGCGTCGTCGCTCGCGCCGAGCACGGCCCCGCGGCGATCGACGCGGCGCTGCGCCTCCACCCCGAAGTGCTGTTCCTCGACATCCGCATGCCCGGCTGCAGCGGCCTCGAGGCAGCGCAGGCGATCGCCGAGGACTGGCCCGACGACGCCACGCCGGCGCCGCTCGTCGTCTTCGTCACCGCCTACGAGCGCCACGCGCTCGAGGCCTTCGACCTCGCCGCGGTCGACTATCTGTTGAAGCCGATCGACGCCGCGCGCGTCGCGCGCACCGTTGCGCGCGTGCAGTCGCTGCTCGGCGCGCGCCGGGCCGAGCGCCGCGAGACGACAGAGACGTCGTCCGCGCTCGGCGCGAACCAGGACGGCACCGCATGGCAACGCCTGCTCGGCTCGCCCGACGCCATGCGCGCGCTGCTCGGCGCGACACTGGCGCCACGGCTCGAGACGATCGCCGCCGGCAGCGGTTCGGCGGTCCACCTGGTTCCGGTCAACGACGTCGTCTACTTCGAAGCTGCCGACAAGTACGTCCGCGTGCTGACCGGCGATCGCGAGCATCTGATCCGCATTTCGCTGCGCGAACTGCTGCCGCAGCTCGACCCGGCGCGCTTCTGGCAAGTGCACCGCGGCACCGTCGTGCGCGCCGACGCGATCGAACGTGCCGAGCGCGACGACGCCGGCAAGGTGACGCTCGTGCTGCGCGGGCGCCCCGAGCGGCTCGTCGTCAGCCGGCTCTACGCGCACCGCTTCCGGCCGATGTAGCTCAGAGCCGAACCGGAGCGCAGGGACATCCTCCGGCCCGCGGAAGGCCGTCATCGCGCAGCGGTTAACCTCCGGGCCCCGCGACGTGCCGCCCCGGGCGGCGGCAGCGCCGCGCGCGCCGACACCGACCCACTCGCTCACCGCGCCTCGTTGCCCTGCTCCCTCGCCGATGTTCGGATCCTCCAAGCCCATCCCCTTCAATCCCTATGGCCGGCGGCGCCAGCGTCGCGGCGTTCCGCGCTGGCTCATCCTCTTGCTGCTCGGGATCGCGCTCGGCGCCGGCGGCGTCCTCTTCGTCCAGGAGCGCTACCTGCCGCCCCGACTCACCGCCGAAGCGTCGGCACGCCTGCGCGACGCATTCGAGCGCGCGGATGCCGAGCGGAAACGCCTGCAGGGCGAGCTGGCGGCGACCTCGGACCGCCTGCGCGGCACGCTCGACGACAACAAGCGCCTGCAGTCGGACGTCGCCGCGCGCGCCGAGACGGTGCAGCACCAGCGCGACGACATCGCGTCGCTCGTCGCGGCGCTGCCTGCCGATCCGCGCAACGCGCCGGTGGCGGTCCGTGCCGCACGTTTCGAGGTGCAAGGCAACGCCCTGGCCTTCAACGTCGTGCTGTCGCGCGACCGCGCGGGCAAGATTCCGTTCGGTGGCGTGCTTCAATTGGTCGTCGCCGGCGCGTCGGGTCGCGCCGAAGACACGGTCACGTCGGCGCCGTTGCCGGTCTCGGTCGGCCTTTACGACAGCGTGCGCGGCAGCCTGACGCTGCCACCGGGGTTCAGGCCGCGGCAAGCGACGATTCGCGTCCTCGACAAGGTGGGTGGCAAGCTCATGGGTCAGCGCGTCATGAACGTCACTTGAAGCGAGCGGCCCGTCGACCAACGCGACAGCGAAACGGCGGCACGCTCTGAGCGCGGCGCAGCGACGCGCGGGCCTACGCATAATCGGCCGCTTGCACGGGTTCGGGCAGCAGCAATGAAGATTCGCGACGTCGTCTATTCGATCGGCCAATCGGGCTACCTCCACCGCGACCTCATGGCCATCAAGGCCGGGGCGCGGGCGGACGGCTTTCTCTTCCACGGAGCGCCGGTCCTGCCGGGCTACAAGTCGATCGTCGAGCCGGGGACGACGATCTCGGTGATGTTCGTCCTCGACGACGACCAGGTCGCGTTCGGCGATTGCGCCGACGTGATCCTCGCCGGCGCCGCGGGCCGCGACCGCGTGTTCAACGCCGATGAGCACATCGGCCTGCTCGAGGGCGAGCTCCGCAAGCGCCTGACCGGCCTCGACGTCAGCGCGTTCCGCGCCAACGCCGAGACCTTCGATCGCCTGCAACTCAACGGCAAGCCGATGCACATGGCGCTTCGCTACGGCATCACGCAGGCGCTGCTGCACGCCACTGCGCTCGCCCGCCACGAGACGATGGCCGAGGTGATCGCTCGCGAGTACGAGTCGACGATCTCGGAGACGCCGATCGCGATCCTCGCCTCGGGCCACCGCGACGACCCGCTGCAGCTCGACCGCACGATCCTCAAGCGCCCCGAGTTGCTGCCGCACGCGAGCTTCACGACGGTCGAGCACATCGGCCGCTCCGGCGAGAAGCTGCACGCCTTCGCCCACACGGTGGCGACGCGGCTGCGCCAGATCGGCGGCGACGATTACCGGCCGCAGATCCACCTCGACGTCTACGGCACGCTCGGCGAGCTGTTCGCCAACGACACCGACCGGATCGCCGGCTACCTGGCGACGCTCGTCGAGACGACGAAGCCGTACGGCTTCATCATCGAGTCGCCGATCATCGCGAAGACGCAGGGCGAGCAGATCGAGCTGTTCCGCAAGCTGCGCGAGACGCTGCGCAAGAACGGCACCAGGATCGGCGTCATCGCTGATGAATGGTGCAACACGCTCGAGGACGTCCGCCTCTTCACGGACGAGAAGGCCGCCGACGTCCTGCAGATCAAGACGCCCGACCTCGGCGGCATCAACAACACGATCGAGGCGGTGCTCTACTGCAAGCGGCACGGCATGGGCGCCGCGCTCGGCGGCACCGCCAACGAGACCGACCAGTCGGCGCGGATCTGCACCCACATCGGCCTCGCGTGCCGGCCAGACTTCATGCTGTCCAAGCCCGGCCTCGGCGTCGACGAGGCGCTGATGATCCAGCGCAACGAAATGCAACGCACGCTCGCGCTGCTCAAGGCGAAGCGCAACAAGAGCCGACCCGGAGGAGACATTCGATGAGCGCAATCTCGACGCGGATCGGCGCGTGCCTCGCGCTCGCAGGCGCGCTCGCCGCCGGGCCCACGTTCGCGGCCGGGCCCGAGAAGCCGCGCTACGGCGGCACCGCGGTCACGGTGCTCGGCGCCGATCCTGCCGTCCTCAACGCCGGCATCAGCGTCGGCGTTCCCGACGTGTTCGTCGGCTGCATCCTGTACGACTCGCTGATCCGCTTCGGCAAGAACTTCGAGATCGTTCCCAACCTCGCCAAGTCGTGGGAGATCTCGAAGGACGGGCTCACCTACACGTTCCACCTCGAGCAGGCGACCTTCACGGACGGCAAGCCGGTCACCTCGGAAGACGTCAAGTTCTCGCTGACGCAGGTCTCGGCGAAGTACGGCCCGAAGTTCAACGCGCCCGGCAGCTTCATCCAGACGATCGAGACGCCCGACCCGCTGACGGCGGTGATCAAGCTCTCGAAGCCGTTCGGTCCGTTCCTGTTCTCGCTCGCGTGCGAGCAGAACGCGCCGATCCTGCCGGCGCACGTCTTCCAGGGCACCGACGTCCGAAGAGCGAAGCGACGCTGTCGAAGCCGGTCGGCAACGGCCCGTTCATGCTGCAGGAGTGGGTCCGCGGCGACCACCTGACGTTCGTCAAGAACCCGAACTACTGGCGCAAGGGCCAGCCGTACCTCGACAAGATCGTCGTCAAGATCATGCCGGACTCGGCGGCGCGCGTGCTCGCGCTGCGCGCGGGCGAGGTCGACTTCATCGACGAGTACTACTTCCCGCTGAGCGCGCACGCGCAGTTCGCGAACGACAAGAACTTCGTCCTGCAGGACATCAGCTATCCGAGCGACGACCTCGCGATCATCAACACCAAGAAGCCGCCGCTCGACAACGCGAAGGTGCGACAGGCGCTGATGACCGCGATCGACCGCGAGTTCCTTCACAAGGCGGTCTTCTACGGCATCGGCGGCGTGCCGCAGAGCGCGATCGACACCCGGATCGCCTGGGCGCACAACCCGGCGGTCAGCTACTCGAAGCTCTATCCGTACGACCCGAAGCGTGCCGCCGCGCTGCTGGACGAGGCCGGCGTCAAGCCCGGCGCCGACGGCAGCCGCTTCACGCTCCGCCTCTCGTTCGACGCTGGTCGGCCCGAGTACACCGGGCTCGCGCAGGCGCTGCAGCGCTACTGGCAGGCGATCGGCATCAAGGTCGTGCTCGAAGGCGCCGAGCGCCCGGTCGTGCTGAAGAAGGTCTACACCGACTACGACTTCGACGTCACGCTGCAGAACTACACGACGTCGGGCGATCCTGCGCTCGGCATCGCGCGGCTCTACGTCACGACGTCGATCAAGCAGGGCTCGACGTTCAACAACGCGAGCCGCTACTCCAACCCCGAGGTCGACGCCCTCTTCTCGCACGGTCAGAACGGCTTGACGCGCGAGGATCGCGCCAAGGACTACTTCAAGGTCCAGGAGATCCTCGCGCGCGACCTGCCGGTGCTCGTGCTGCACCAGCAGGCCGAGATCGACGCCGCGACCGTCAAGCTGAAGGATCTCTTCCTGACCGCGAACTACGTCTGGTGGGGCAGCGTGTGGATGTCGGAGTAGACGAGACCGGCACGCTCACCGAGCGCGCCGCGCGCTGCTGGGTCAGCGTCCGCTACGACGACCTGCCGCGCGATGCGGTCCGCCTCGCCAAGCGCTTCCTGATCGACACGCTCGCGGCGGGCATCGCGGGCGCGCGCACGGACGTCGTCGAGAGCACGATCCGCGCCGCGCAGACCGGCTTCGAAGGGAGCAGCGGCGGCGCCGTCGTCTGGGGACGCGACCTCCGCCTGCCGATTCCGCAGGCCGCGCTCGTCAACGGCACCGCGGCGCACGCGCTCGAGCTCGACGACTTCGGCGGCTGCGGTCACTCGGGCGCGGTCGTCGTCCCCGTCGTCTGCGCGTTGGCGGCGCGCGGCGGCGTCTCGGGGCGCGAAGCGCTGGTCGCGATCCTTGCCGGCTACGACCTCGCGGCGCGCGTCCTCGAAGGCGCCGGCGGCTACCGGCCCCACAACGCGCTCGGCTGGCATTCGACCGGAACGTGCGGCAGCTTCGGCGCCGCCGCGGCCGCTGCGCGCATGCTCGGGCTGGATGCCGAGCGAACCGCCGACGCGCTCGGCATCGCCGGAACGTTCACCGGTGGCGTCTGGGCGTTTCTCGCCGACGGCGCCGACACCAAGCGTTTCCATCCCGGCAAGGCCGCGGAGAACGGCCTCGCCGCCGCGCTGCTCGCGCAGGCCGGCATGAGCGGCCCGCGCCAGATCCTCGAAGCCGAATGGGGCGGCTTCTTCGGCACCTACTCGCACGGCATCGCGACTCCCGAGCTGACGCTCGAAGGACTCGGCACCGCGTTTCGCATCGACCGTTCGGGGATGAAGCCGTATGCGTGCTGCCGCGGGCTGCACTACACGATCGACGCGCTGCTCGAGCTGATCGCCGAGAGCGGCTGCAAGGCGGGCGACATCGACGCGATGATCGTGCACGGCAACGCGCAGACGGTGCGCCAGTTCGACCGCCAGCAGATCGCGACGCTGCTCGACGCGCAGTTCAGCATGCCGTACGCGCTCGCCGTCGTCGCCGACAGCGGCCGCGCGACGATCGACCAGTTCTCGCCCAGCCGCGCCGACGAGCCCGAGATCCGGCGGCTGATGCGCGCGACGCGCGTCGTTGCCGACCGCACGCTCGCCGTCGGCGACTACCCGCCGCTCGAGCTGCGCCTCAAGGACGGCCGCCGCTTCGAGCGCGCGATCGCGTTCGCCAAGGGTGCACCCGAAAACCCGCTCAGCGACGGCGAGCTCGCACGCAAGGTCGAGAGCCTGATCGCGCCGGTGCTCGGCACGCAGCGCCACCGCGAGATCGTCGCCGCCGTCGAGCGGCTCGACGAAGCGGCGGACGTCGCAGCTCTCGCGAACCTGCTCGCCGACAGCGACGCGCGACGCCGGGCGGCGTGACGGATGGGACGGTTCCTGCTCGCCAGGCTGGCGTGGACCGTCCCGATCCTCATCGTCATCCTGATCGTCAACTTCCTGATCATCCACCTCGCACCGGGCGATCCGGTGCAGGCGCTGGTCGGCGACTTTCCTGCGCCGCCCGGCTATCTCGAGCAGATCCGCCACGACTTCGGACTCGACCAGTCGCTCTGGGTCCAGCTGCTGCGCTACGGCCAGAACCTGCTGCAAGGACATCTCGGCTTTTCGTTCGCCAATCGGCAACCGGTGCTCAGCCTCCTCCTCGCGCGCGCCGGCACGACCCTGATCCTGATGATCCCCGGCCTCGTCGCTGCGTCGGTGCTCGGCGTCGTCCTCGCGCTCGCCGCCGCGCCGCGCGCCGGCAGCGCGTTCGACAGCGGCATCACCGCGCTGAGCCTGTTCGGCTACTCGGTGCCGATCTTCTGGCTCGGCCAGCTCCTCGTCATCCTGTTCGCGGTCGACCTCGGCTGGCTGCCCGCGCAAGGCATGACGTCGCTGCGCGGCAGCGCGACGGGCTGGGCCTACGTGCGCGACGTCGCGTGGCATCTCGTGCTGCCGGCGTTCTCGATCACGATCTTCTTCGTCGCGGTCGTCGCACGCGTCGCGCGCGCGAGCATCGTCGGCGTGCTGTCGGAAGACTTCATCACGACGGCGATGGCCAAGGGCCTGTCGCGGCGCACGATCCTGTGGCGGCACGTGCTGCCGAACGCGATGATCCCGGTCGTCACCGTGATCGGCTACAGCTTCGGCTATTCGCTCACCGGAGCGATCCTCGTCGAGACCGTGTTCGCGTGGCCGGGGCTCGGCAGCCTCTTCGTCGCCTCGATCGGCAACCGCGACTATCCGGTGCTGCAGGGCATCCTGCTGCTGTCGGCGGTGATGGTCGTGCTCGCCAACCTCGCGACCGATCTCGTCTACGCGCTCCTCGATCCGCGCGTGCGGCGCGGCTACGGAGTCGCGCATGCGTGAAGCGTGGGCGCGATTCGCCGAGCAGCGGGCCGGCGTCGTCGGCCTCGCCTTCATCGCGCTGCTCGTCGTGGTCGGCATCGCGGCGCCGTGGGTCCTCAGCCACGACCCTGCCGCGCTCTCGAGCGACGTCATGACGTCGCCGTCGCGCGCACACTGGTTCGGCACCGACGAGCTCGGTCGCGACGTCTTCGCCGGCATGAGCCAGG
>Ga0207702_10001557_pt1 | contig 22691 bp, 17 predicted proteins | sample KBSCornC62_FD_184302 | JGI IMG/M metagenome (GOLD analysis project Ga0207702, IMG submission 184302) | Corn rhizosphere microbial communities from Kellogg Biological Station, Michigan, USA - KBS Corn C6-2 (SPAdes) (version 2) | ecosystem: Host-associated > Plants > Roots > Rhizosphere > Soil ...
AGGGGCCAAGTCCCTCCCGGCGAGGAAATCCACCAGGCACTGGCCGGTGATACGATGCCGATTTCGAAGCGCCCCGATGACGCAACGAAGCCGGCCTATGGCGACTGGGGCCCATTCGTCGGCAAGGCGGCCTTTTATTCGCTGCGATATGGCGACTATCTCATCGGAATGAATACGACGGAGAATCACTCCTACATGCTCAATGTCCCGCCTGGATTCACTTGTGCACGGGATCTCATTTCCGGCAAGAACGCGGACCTCTCCAGCGGCAGCGTCACGGTGCCCGCGCTTTCAACGATCGTGCTCGATTTGGGGAGCAGGGCCGCCGGCCATTGAGGTCGCATGGAATCGTGGCGCGCGATCTCCCAAGGGATCCACCCGCGGCATCGGCGCAACTCCGCTCCGGAAGTCTGGACAACATCAGCATAGGATTGTGCATATCCGGCGCAGCCGGGGGACTTCCGCATTCCTAGACTTCCGGTCGATGGAGGCACCAGCCGCGGGATCCAAGGGCCGCAGGCACCTTCCCGGCAATGCGAGACCGCTCCGATTGCTGGGCGTGGATTACATCCACCTGCCGACCTCGGACGGCGGCGATCTTTACGTCACATGGTACGGGCTCCATCTCCTGGAGCAACTCCGGCCTGAAAATTGGTACGAGGAGGAATGGTTCCGCGCAAACCGCGTGCGCCTCCCGGGCACGAGCGCCGTGTATCGAGTGCCAAGCAGAAAGATTCATGGGCGCGCCGCGGATCTGGTCGTGAAATTCAGCCGTGTCGGTGAGGACATTCCGATCGACGCCGTAACCTATGGCCGCTTCGCCGGGGTGGAGTTCAATACGCCCTACGAGGAATTCTCCAGGGTGATGGACCTCAGGAGCCGCCGTCGCGGGCCGCGGCTTTTGACGCACCGTCCCCTGGCGATCTACGTCCCCGCCGCGACTTTAGAGCTTTGGCAGAGCGGTCGCAACGAAGCACGCATCGCGGAAAAGCAGGCGCGGCACATCGACGTCGAGCTCGATCTCTTCCGGCAGTACGTGCTCGTCTATGAATGGATAAAGGGAATCAGCGCGAGCGAAGCCTTCCTCGACATCCCGGAGCCGCGACGGAGCCAGATCATCGCCGAGCTCACGGAACGCGCCCGGCTGGACATCGAGCGGCAGGGATACCAGGTCGTCGATCACAAGCCCGCGCACGTGATCGTCCGCCCCCGCGGCGATGGCTCCGTCCTCCGCGCCCCGACCGACGACTTTGCCTACGCGCTCGTGGATTTCGAGCTCCTCGTCCGCACGCCTGGTTACCAGCGCGATATCCAGCTTTCCCGTCGCGCGGTGTACCTCGAGCGGCAGCGCGAGCGATTCGAGATCCCGCTTCGGCCGGAGACATTTCCGGAGCATCTGAGCCCGGCGATGGTCCTCGGGGTGGACTATGTGTTCGGCCATACCGAGAGCACGCGAGGACGCCTGTGGGTGGCGGGGCGCGATCCCGCTCTTTTCGACTATTTCCTCCCGGAACGGTGGCGCCACACACCGGACAAGCCATTGTCGGAACATGGCGGCACCCACTACACGCTCACGAAAGATAATGTGCATGTCGTCTGGAAAGTCTCCCGCGTAGGCGAGCGACCCGACACAGCCGAATGCGCAGCGCATGGCTTCAACAGCCCCTTTGAAGAAGTCGCTATCGCACTGGATCTCGCACGCAAGGGAGTGGCTGCCATTGCGCCGCGCGCGATCTACATGTCCGGCCACGAGTCATCGCGCGCAGGTCTTTATGTGCATGACCTCCGGCGCTTCAAGGCTCTCCGCGATCTGCTCACGGAAAATGGACGACCGCTTTTTCGCGCCGACCACAATTACATGACGATCTGGGGCTACTGGAATGGCGATGTGGAGCCGGGCGAAGATCAATTGGAAACGCATCTCTCTCCCATTGATGCCGCCCTGGCCCTGAGCGAAGGACGCATCACTGCGTCCGCGGTGGAAGTCCTCATGGAGCGCGCCGCCGCGCAGTTGAAAGCCGCCGGGTACCGAAGCCTTAAACCGTCCCCGGCTCATCTGCTCCTGTCGATGCGGCATGACAGGAGCTTCGTCCCAGGCGCCGATGGCCTGCCCGCAGCCGGCATCTGCAGCTTTGCACTCATGCAGAAGCTACAAGCCTGATTCGCCGTAGCATCGCGACTTGACTCACTCGAGCGGCGACAGAGCTCCGCGGCTACAAAAATATTCAAGATACCTGTCCCGGAAATTCGAGAATTCGTCTTCGCCACATCACGTAGGAAATCCACGGCGGTCGGCGGCGCGATGCGCCCTACCACCCAAAACGAACCCGGCAAATGCCGGGTGTCCCCGGCGCGAGGTATTCCCTGGAAGGCAGGGCGAGGCTCCGTCCGAGCCGTGGATGAAAAAGTCAGCTCAGCGGGAACTTCGCCTCCCATTTTCACGCCGCTCGGAGTCCCTCCTCGGGGCATGGCAATTCAGCCCGGATTTTGAAAAATCCGAGCTAGCAAATCCGGGGAAGTTGTTCACCCGCGAGCATATCCACGATGCGGCTGCCGCCGACCCGTGTTTGCATGAAAACCATGCCGGGGTGCTCGGCGGTGACTTCGCCGATGATGGAGGCGTCGCGGCCGAGGGGATGCGCCCTCATGGCCTCGAGTACGGCGGGCGCGTCGGCTTCCGGCACGAAGGCCACCAGCTTGCCCTCGTTTGCGACATGAAGCGGGTCCAGTCCCAGCATTTCGCAGGCAGCCTGGACGTCCTCGCGCACAGGAATCGAGGTCTCTTCCAATTGGATCCCCTGCCCTGAGCTGCCGGCGATCTCGCAGAGCGCGCTCGCCAGGCCTCCCCGTGTCGGATCGCGCAGCACGCGCACATCGCGAGTGGCGGAAAAAATGGCATCCACGAGACCGTTCAGCGCCGCGGAATCGCTGGCAATGACGGTCTCGAACTCGAGCCCCTCGCGCACCGACAGGATCGCGATGCCGTGGTCGGCGATGGTGCCGCTCACGATGATGCGGTCCCCAGGGCGCGCGCGTCTCGGGTCGATCTCGACGCCCTCACGCATGGCACCGATGCCCGAGGTGCTGATGAAAATTTTATCCACCTTTCCCCTGTCCACCACCTTCGTGTCTCCAGTGACGAGGGCGACTCCGGCGGCAGCGGCCGCGTCGCGCATCGACCGGACGATGCGGCGAAAATCGGCCTGCGGCAGGCCCTCCTCGAGGATGAATCCCACAGAAAGATACAGCGGCTTTGCGCCACACATCGCGAGGTCGTTCACGGTGCCGTGCACCGCGAGGCTGCCGATGTCACCGCCAGGGAAGAAGATCGGATTGATGACATAGGAGTCCGTCGAGAACGCCAGGCGGGTGCCGTTTACCGAGAAGGTCGCGCCATCGTGGAGCACCTCGAGATGGGGATTCGCAAATTCCCGCACGATGATCTCTTCCACGAGCTGGCGGCTCATCGTCCCGCCACTGCCGTGGGCGAGCACGATTTCCTGATGCGCCATGACAGGCGTCGGGCAGACGAAATTAACAACGGTTTGGTCGCTCATGCCGCTTGAACGTGGTGCCGTCCGTAGGCGTAGTAGGCGGCGCAGGCTCCCTCGGCGGAGACCATCGTGGCGCCGAGCGGATGCTGGGGGGTGCAGGTCTTTCCAAAGGCCGGGCAATCGTGCGGCTTCTTCACCCCCTGAAGGATGAGGCCGGCAATGCACTCGGCTGGCTCCTGCGCGGAAATCTCCTCGACTGCGAAGACACGCTCGGCGTCGTGGAGGCGAAATTCGTCGCGCAGGCGATAGCCGCTCATGGGGATATTGCCCACGCCGCGCCATTTCCGATCGCAGGGCTCGAATATGCGGTGAACCAGCTCGACCGCGGCAAGGTTTCCATCCCGCTGCACCACGCGCGTATATTGATTCTCCACCTCGGCCCTCCCCGCCTCGAGCTGCCGCACCGCCATGAGCGTGCCCTCCAGCAGATCGACGGGCTCGAAGCCGGTCACCACGATCGGCACGCGATAGCGTTCCACCAGCGGCTCGTACTCGCGATAGCCCACGACCGTGCAGACATGGCCGGGCCCGAGGAATCCCTGCACGCGATTTAGCGGCGACTCGAGGATCGCGCTGATGGCGGGCGGCACGAGCACGTGCGAGACCAGTGCCGAGAAGTTCCGGATCCCCTGCTTGTGGGCCTGCCAGACGGCCATGGCATTGGCAGGCGCCGTGGTCTCGAACCCAATGGCGAAGAATACGACCTGCTTGTCCGGATTCTCTCGCGCGATCTTGAGCGCATCGACGGGCGAATAGACGACCCGTATGTCGGCGCCGCGGGATTTGAGCACCAGCAGATCGCTCTCCGATCCCGGCACGCGCAGCATGTCGCCGAAGGAGCAGAAAATCACATCCGGCCGCCTCGCGATCGCGTGCGCCTTGTCGATCGTCTCCAGCGCAGTCACGCAGACCGGACACCCCGGGCCATGTACGAGCTCGATCCCCTCGGGCAACAGGCGGTCGATCCCGTACTTCACGATCGAATGCGTCTGACCGCCGCACATTTCCATGAGCACCCAGGGCCGGGTGACGGTGCGCGCGATCTCCGCCGCGAGCCGCTGCACGATCTCGCCGCGACGGTATTCGTCTAGGTATTTCATATTGGAGGGAAAATGGGGCAGGCTGCCGGAGCTGGGGGTTCAGCCCCCAGGAGTTCGTCGAGCGCGCCGATCTCCTCGAGCAGCTTGTAGGTGCGAAGAGCTTCTTCCTCATCGACCTTTCCAAGCGCGAAGCCGACGTGGACCAGCACGTATTCGCCGAGGTTCACATCGGGAGTGTACTCGAGGCAAATCTGCTTCACGATTCCGCCGAAATTCGCGCGGCCCATGCGCATGCCGTCCGCGCCGTCCGCGATTTCAATCACTTTTCCAGGAATGGCAAGACACATGGGCAGTGGAACTTATTTGAAGCGTATCATAGCTCGCGTATGGCCGCGAGAATTTGCCCAAGCGCAATTCCGCCATCATTTGGTGGGATATTTCGATGCCAGAGGGGTTCGAAGCCATCCTCACGAAGCCGTTGCACGGCGCGCTCGAGCAGCAAGCCGTTCTGGAAGCAGCCTCCAGTGAGTGCGATCCGGGGCTCTCCGGCGTAGTGCGCAATCGCAACGACCATCTCGGCGAGCGTGTTGTGGAATTTCGCTGAGATGACGCCCGGGCTGACGGCATTCCGGAGATCCTCGAGAACGGACACCACCGTCGGCTCCCAATCCAGAATGCAGGGCCGCCCATCCGTGAGGCCGAATACGTAACTCTCCTCGACTCCCGGCGCTGCAAGGAATTCCAGTTCCATCGCGGCCTGGCCTTCGTAGCTCGCGATCTGCCGCACGCCAATGAGGGCGGCAACCGCGTCGAAGAGCCTCCCGGCGCTCGACGTCACCGGCGACTGAATTCCCCGCTCCAGCATTCGGCGGAGGAGCGTGAGGTTGCCGGGCGAGAATTCCTGCACCGGCGCGAGGCTCCGATCCTCGAACAGATCGCATTCGAAGAGGAGCCCCACCGCAGAACGCCTGGGCTCCCGAACGGCCCCATCGCCTCCAGGCAACCGGAAGGTCCGCAGATGCGCAACTCGCTCGAATGATTTGCCCCGAGACCGCAGGAATTCTCCCCCCCAGATGGTGCCGTCGGTGCCAAAGCCCGTGCCGTCCCAGGCCACCCCGAGGGCCGGACCCTCGATCCCGTTGTCTCCAAGACAGGAGACAACATGTGCCCAGTGGTGCTGCACGGCGATCTTGCGTCCCTCCGCCCCCATCGCGAAGCGCGTCGAGACGTAGTCGGGATGCAGGTCGTGCGCGACGATGGCAGGCGTCGTGTCGTAAAGCCGCGGCAGGTCCGACGCCGCACGGTGGAAGGCGGCATGCGCCTGGGCGGTGGCAAGGTCGCCGATATGCTGGCTGATGAAGATCTCCGATCCGACACTCAGAGCGACGGAGTTTTTCAAATGCGCTCCGACCGCGAGGATGGGCGGAAGCTGCCCCATGGAGTGAATGGGACGAGGGGCGTATCCGCGAGCCCGTCGAAAAACCATCTCCCGGCCCGCTACGACCCGCACGATGGAGTCGTCCATGTGGCGCACGATGGGGCGGTCGTGAATGAGGAAGAAATCGGCAATGCCCTCCAGACGTTCAAGCGCCTCGTGCTCGTCGATACAGATCGGCTCGTCGGTGAGGTTGCCACTCGTCGCCACGATCGGAAAGCGAAGCTCACCGAGAAGAAGGTAATGAAGCGGCGACGAGGGAAGCATGACGCCCAGGAGCGGATTCCCCGGAGCCACCGCGGGCGGCAGGGCCGCCTCCTCACGACGCCGCAGGAGCACGATCGGCGCCTCGGGCGAAAGCAACAGCGCCTCCTCCATCAAAGAGGTGTGGCACTCGCGCCGAACGTCCTCGATCGAGGCCATCATTATGGCAAAAGGTTTCTCTTCGCGGCGCTTGCGGTGACGAAGAGTCGCAAGCGCAGCCTCATTGCGCGCATCGACGATGAGCTGGAACCCTCCCACGCCCTTGAGCGCAATGATTGCGCCGGACCGAACCGCATCCGCCGCCTGTCGCAGAGCGTCGTCGCATTCGGCAAGGGTCTTCCCCTTCGCATCCCATAGCGCGAGACGCGGGCCGCACACCGGGCAGGCGTTTGGCTGAGCGTGAAAGCGCCGGTTCGTCGGATCGTGATATTCGTGCGCGCACTCTGGACACAACCCGAAGGCCTTCATCGAGGTGGCAGGCCGGTCGTAGGGAAGGCTCTCGATGATGCTGAACCGCGGACCGCAGTTCGTGCAGTTGATGAATGGATAACGGTGGCGGCGGTTCGCGGGGTCGAACAGTTCGCGCAGACAGTCGGGACAGGGCGCGATATCGGGCAGGATGGCGGCCGTCTTTGCCCCGCTGGAATCGCTCGCCCGAATCTCGAAGGTGGCATAGCCCTCTGGATCGAGGGTCTCGTGCCGGATCTCGCGAATCTCCGCACGCGGGGGCCTCTCCGTCTCCAGCCGGGACAAAAATCGGCCAAGGGCCTCGCCTGGGCCCTCGACCTCAATCACGAGGCCCTGGGAGGAATTTTGCGCCCAGCCCACGAGCCCGAGCTCGGTCGCCAGCCTGTGCACCAACGGGCGGAAGCCCACTCCCTGCACGGATCCCCGCACAAGAATGCGGATGCGTTCGATCGGGGCTGGCGCAGCGTGCGTCACGAATCGTCCTCGGCCAGGAGCTCGACTAACTCGAGATCGTGGGCCTCGTCCACCTCCAGGGTCGCGCCACACTTCGGGCACGAGAACATGTGGCCAATGAGATCGTCGCTGGTGATGACCTGCCGGTGCCCGCAGGCGCAATCGAAGTCCCGATTCACGGTCTCGATCTCGACGGGCGCTTCCTCGAGGAGCGTGCCGGATGTGAGCGCACCGTAGGCCTGGCGGAAGGCATCCTCCGAGAAAGCACTGCCGCGGCGGAACCGCACGGAGACGACTTTGGTCGGGTTCTGTTTCTGGATGGCATCGAGCATCGAGCTGACGATCGATTCGACTATGGCGTATTCATGCATGGGAGTAATCCGGTTTCGCCGCATCGATCCGATTGCGAATGTCTCGCACGACATCCGGAACAATGGCTTCGATGCAGCTTGTGAGAGTTTCCTGACAATCAAACGACTCCGCCACCGCCGAGACTAGCAGAGTCGGCGGGCATGCGGAGTAAATTTCACGGGCCGCTGCGAGGAGTCCGCAGGCTTCGAATTGATGCCCCAATGCCGGGCCCTCAGCCGCCGGCACGACCTCCGTGACCCTCCATGTTCCGGGCTCGCCGTCACGGGAGACATCCACGAGGATCACCTGCTCCGCCTCGCTCATGGGCTCAGCGAACTCGGGCGTGAGCTGGTGAGCGGCAAGAACCCTCACCGACTCGTCGCCGGCAAACTCTTCGGAGAGCCTGTCGGCGACTGCCCAGCCAAAACCATCGTCGCCCCGGAGCGGATTTCCGTAACCGATCACGAGGCAACGTGTTTTCATTAGCGGCGAATTTCGTCGAGGACTCCGCCTGCGGGGTCGCGGAGCTGGATGTGCAACGGCATGTGGCCGATGGCGTGAGTCGAGCAACTCAGGCAGGGATCGTAGGAGCGGATGACCGCCTCCACGCGATTGAGTACGCCCTCGCGCAGGCTGTCGCCGCGGACGTAGTGCTTCGCGACCTGCTTTACGCTTTCGTTCATCGCAAGGTTGTTGTGGCCCGTGGCGATGATCATGTTCACCCAAGTGATGAGACCGTTCTCGTCGATCTTGTAGTGGTGCATGAGGATGCCTCGCGGCGCCTCGGAGACTCCGATGCCCTCGAAGCGGCTGGGCTTCGCGATGGCGTGCACGTTTGCATCGAGGATGTCGGGCTCGTTGAGGAGCTGCTCGATGCGCTCGATGCCATAGACGATCTCGATGAGACGGGCATAGTGCTGCTGGAAGGAGCTGAGAACATACCGGCCGCAGGTGGCGCGATATTCCTCCAGCTCCGCATCCGCGATGGGCGTGCCGCAGCGGTCGATGATATTGAGACGTGCGAGCGGACCGACCCGGTAGATGCCTGCGGGATATCCCGCCGACCGGTAATACGGTGACTTGAGGTAGCTCGATTCCTCAACGGCCTCGGCGATATATTTCGGATAATCGGCCGAGTCGATGTCGTCGGCGACGATGTTGCCTGCGGCATCCATGAAGCGAAGCTTGCCGTCGTAATGCTCGAGGAGAGCTTCGCCATCCGGGCCGCGAGAGATGAGTCCCAGGAACATGCTCGGGAAGTTACCGAAGACATCGACCTCTTCCTTGAAGTTCCCGAGGACGCCCTTGAACCACGACAGCGTGCGCGTCGCGATATCCATGGCGGACGGAATCATGGCGAGCATGCCCTCGCGTTGCTCGCGCGTAAGCGGGACATTCACGCCGCCGGGCACCACCCAGCTCGGATGAATGCGGCGCCCGCCAAGCAGCTCGATGATTTGTTGGCCAAACTTGCGGAGGGCGATGCCGTCCTTCGCCAGGGAAGGATGATTCTGCGCCACGCCGATGATGTTCCGCGTCGCGGGGTCGCCGTCCATGCCGAAGAGCAGATCCGGCGACGAGAGGTGGAAGAAGCTCAGCGCGTGCGACTGCACGATCTGCGCGAGATTCATGATGCGCCGGAGCTTCGCCGAGACCGGCGGGATCTCGAGCGCCAGGAGCGCGTCGCAGGCCTTGGCCGAGGCGATGAGGTGCGAGACCGGGCAGATGCCGCAGGTGCGGCCCGTGAGCGCGGGCATCTCGCTGAATGGACGCCCCTCGCAGAATTTCTCGAAGCCGCGGAACTGGGTGACGTGGAACGCGGCGGACTGGACGCTGCCGGCGTCATCGAGGTCGATGGTGATTTTCGAGTGACCTTCGATTCGGGTAACAGGGTCGATGAGGATTTGCCTAGGCATTGGGGATCAGGCTCCGAAGTGGGTTTTGCCGGAAAGGTCGGGCATGCGCCCGGCGAGCAGTTCCGAGAGGGCGAAGAAGATGGTGTCTGCCGAAGGCGGACACCCTGGGACGAAGACATCCACATGGATGCACTCGTGCACGGGTCGGGATTTGGGAAGCAGCGGCGGGATCACCTTGCAGGGGACCGACTGGTTGTAGTCGGCATTCTCGATGTAAGCCCGGGCGGTGACTTCGGAGACCGGGAAGCGGTTGCGCATGCTGGGGACGTTGGAGGTCACAGCGCAGTCGCCGAGGGCAACGACGATCTTCGTGCGAGAGCGAATGTGCCGGATTTTCTCGAGGTCCTCCTCGCTGCTTACCGCTCCCTCGACGAGCACGACATCCACATTCTCTGGATAGTCCTTCGTATCGACGAGCGGGCTGTAAACCAGGTCTATGAGAGGCGCGAGATCGAGCAGGCGCTCATCGATATCGAGGAATGACATGTGGCAGCCGGAGCACCCGTCCAGCCAGGCCGTGGCGAAGCGTACTTTACTCATGAGATTGTTCCTTTCGATTGCGGACGAGATAGGGAAGGAAGTCGCGCCTCTTCTCCATTTCGCCGACGGCCTTGCCCTTGATCGACAATGCTCCGGTGGGGCAGACGTTCACGCACTTGCCACAGCTCGTACAGTACTCCGACTCTCCCCATGGCTGATTGAGGTCGGTAATGACGCGGGAGCCCACACCGCGACCCATTACATCCCAGACGTGCGCACCCTCGATCTCGTCGCATACCCGCACGCAGCGCACGCAGAGGACGCAACGATTCTGGTCGAGCACGAACCATGGGTGAGAGGCGTCGACAGAGACATTCGGGAACTTGTATGGGAACCGGACGTGAGTGACGCCGAGGTCGCCGGCCAAGTCCTGCAGCTCGCAGTGGCCATTGGTCACGCACACGGCGCACACATGGTTCCGCTCCGCGAACAGGAGTTCGACGATCATCTTCCGGTACTTTTGCAGGCGCTCGGTATCCGTCTGGACCTCCATACCCTCGGCCACTTTGGTCGAGCAGGCGGGGAACAGCTTGGGGCTGCCGGCTATCTCCACCAGGCACACCCGGCAGGCTGCAACCTCACCAAGCCCATCGAGGTGACAGAGAGTGGGGATCTCGATGCCCGCGTCCGTTGCGGCCTGGAGGATGCTTTCCTCCTCGTCCGCGCTGACCGGCACTCCGTTGATAGTAAGTGTTTTAACGGCCATAATCAGGAATGGGCTGGCTGAGCGGCCTCGGTTTCGGGTTTGAGCAGGGCGAGGTATTCATCGCGGAAATAGCGCAATGTGCTGAGCACCGGATTGGGGGCGGTCTGACCCAGACCACAGAGACTGCAGTGCTTCACCATGTCGCAGAGCTCCTCGAGGGCCTCGAGGTCCCTGAGGGTGCCGTCGCCTTTGAGTATCTTACTGAGCAGGTCGAACATCTGCACCGTGCCGTCGCGGCATGGGATGCATTTCCCGCAGGACTCCTCCATGCAGAACTGCATGTAGAAGCGCGCGACATCGACCATGTTCGTGCTGTCGTCCATCACGACCATGCCGCCCGATCCCATGATCGAGCCCACTTTCATGAGCGACTCGTAGTCGATCTGCGTGTCGAAGAGTGCAGCTGGGATGCAGCCGCCCGAGGGGCCGCCGGATTGCACGGCCTTGATCTTCGCTCCGTCCGGCGCGCCGCCGCCCATTTCCTCGACGATCTCACGGATCGTGATACCCATGGGGACTTCCACCAACCCGTTGTTTCGGACCTGGCCGGTGAGAGCGAATACCTTCGTGCCCTTGCTCTTTTCCGTGCCCAGCCCTGAATACCATTCGGGACCCTTGGTGATGATCGGGACGATATTGGCGAAAGTCTCGACGTTGTTGATGAGTGTGGGACAGCCCCACAGGCCGCTCTCCGCCGGAAATGGCGGTCTCGGCCTCGGCTGCCCGCGCTTGCCTTCGATGGAGGCCATGAGCGCCGTCTCCTCGCCGCAGACGAAAGCTCCTGCCCCGATGCGCAACTCGACGTTGAAGTTGAACGATGACTCGAAAAGCCCCTCACCCAGCAGCCCGTGCCGCTTCGCCAGCTTGATCGCCGTGTTCAGGCGGGTGATGGCGAGCCCGTATTCGGCGCGCACATAGATGTAACCCTGGTTCGCTCCGATCGCGTATCCGGCGATCGCCATGCCTTCGATGACGGACTGGGGATCGCTCTCCAGCACGCTCCGATCCATGAATGCGCCGGGGTCGCCCTCGTCGCCGTTGCAAACGATGTATTTCTGCTCACCGCGAGCCTTGGCCACGGTCGCCCATTTGAGGCCAGTGGGGAAGCCCGCGCCGCCACGGCCGCGCAGCCCGCTCTTGCTGATGGCCTCGACCACCTGCTCGGGCGTCATCTCATTTACCACGCGGCAGAGGGCTTGATAGCCGCCGACCTCGATGTAGTCCTCGATGCGCTCGGGATCCACGCGCCCGCCATGTGCACGCACCGATAGAACCTGCTTGGTAAAGAATGGGTGCTGCAGGTCGCCTTTCCTGGCCTCGACCGGCTCTCCCTCCAGCCCGGCGACGATCGACGCCGCATTCTGGGGCGTGACGGTCTCGTAGAGAATCCCTTCCGGCTCGACGCTCACCACGGGGCCCTGGCCACAGAAGCCCATGCAGCCGACCCGGCGGACTTCCACCTTGTCACCCAGATTCCGGTCTGCGACGGCCTGTTCAAGTACCTTTTCAATTTCTTCCGATTGCGAAGACTGGCAGCCCGCGGAGGTGCAGCAACGGATGCAAATCTGCTTCCGCCCTGCGCGCTCGCGGTCCGCCCATTCACGAAGATCTTCAAGAAGCATGGGTCAAACTCTCCTTCACTTTTTGTACGGCTTGTTCCGGGCTCATCTGGGCGGCGACATTGCCGTCCAGAACGATGGTCGGAGCAATGGCGCAAGCGCCGATGCAACGAGCCGTGAGCAGGGAAAGCTTCTTGTCCGGCGTCGTTTCGCCGGATTGGATGCCGGCGAAGTCCTCGATAGCCGAGAGGACCTTCGACGCGCCCTTCACGTAACAGGCAGTACCAAGGCACACGACGCACACGTGCTCGCCCTGGGGCTTGAGAGTGAAGAAATTATAAAACGTCGCGACGCCGTAGACCTTGCTCGGCGGGAGTTGAAGCGATTTCGCGACCCACATGAGGGCCGGCGTGTCCAGGAAGCCGAATGACTCCTGCACGGCATGGAGGGCTTCGATGAGCGCATGGGGTTTGTAGCCCATTTTGCGCATCTTGGTGTCGATGATCTTCCAGCGCTTGTCCGCGGATGGGAGGGGAGGCTTTACGGTTTTCATGACGCCATCGCGACGCTGCAAAAATGGTGAGGATGAGGGGATTTCACTTTGAGAAAGTCCTTTTGCTTTACGGCTCCAACCTACGAGCTGGCGCGAAAGGGGAGCTTTGCGCGAATTGCCCAAAATCGGCTTCAGATTGTCCTCCCGATGGCCCGTCATGACCGAAGTCATGCTGGCGAGGCCACGCTTTCGCCGCGCTCGCAGCATGGTGGGTCCGATATTCCACCGAAGAGCGCATCGAGGGATGGGCGCCCGCCATCGAGACTCTCGCCTTTCTTCATCTGTGCGCGGATCCGGCGACTGGGAGCAGCCGAATGAATTTGCACCGATCTGGGCTTTCGGGTGTTTGATACGAAAGCCTCGGCGAGTCACTACAAAGGGGCTCGCCCGCTCTTCGCTGCCGATATGCTCCTCCCATTCCCGTTCCCCCGCTCATTGACTCTGCTTACGGCCATGGTCGCTGCATCGACCATCCGCATCTCGTGCGGTGCAGAATGGAAGGATGCCCTTGCCCTTTCTGCACCGCACGAGGTGCAGACGGAACTGCTTGATCCGCGGACATATCCCGGAGACGCCCGCCGCTGCGTGAAGCCGCCCGATTGGAGCGTCTTTGGTAATGAGACGCACTTCACGGCGTTGCGGTATTTGCCCATGAAAAATAGGCAACTCGAGGGCTACTCTGCGGATTTCGAGCGTTATACGAAGACCTTCGATCTCGGTGATGTCATCTGGCCAAACTGCGTGCTGCTCACTGCGGCAAATCTTCCCGATGTCGTCGCCGAGATGAGGCGGCGAAATCTATTCCTATTCGACATCTGGGGCTACGTCCCAGGATCCGGCCCAGGCAAGGCCTGGCCGCAGTTTCGTCTGTCGCCGGAGACCTCGTCGCTTTTCTCGGATCAGCTCGGAGACCATTGGCTCGGCATGGACATGGGCGAGCAAGACGGGCGCTACGTCCTGGGCTTCGCAGCGAATCGAACGGATATCTCGGACGATCATCTTGCGCAGTACCTGAATTTCCACCGCTATATGGAGCGGATCGGCGATGATTCTGGAAATCTGATGGCGGGGCTCGCGGCGATTACGTTCCCTCATTATCTGGCCAAGGAAGGCATCTTCACATTGCTGGGGGCAGAGACCGCGCAGGAGCATCCGAACGCGCAGGTCTTCTATGCATTCATCCGCGGAGCGGGGAAGGAATATGGCGTGCCGTGGTTTGGCAATGCCTCGATTTACAATCGATGGGGCTGGAAGACTTACGAGGATCGGAAGGGCGGGAAGGATCAAGATCATAGTGGCCCGACCAAAGGCACGAGCCTCGCGCTGATGAAACGACTGCTCTATAGCCACATCCTTTACAACTCGATGATCGTGGGCTTCGAGGGAGGATGGCTGAAGAAAGACACCCTCACCCCGATCGGCAAGATCCAGCAATCGGCCCAGCGCTGGCTGCGTGCAAACGGACAGCCCGGCGTGATGCAGACGCCGATTGGCGTGCTTCTGAATTTCGATGCGGGATGGATATTCCCGAGCTATAACTCGGTCCTTTATCGCGTGTGGGGGAATATCCCCTATGGGCCGGGAGATTACCTTACGAACAATGTCTTCGGCATGATTTATCCGGGCTATCAGGATTCGTCGTTCTTCCATGACGAGACTGGATTCCTGACTCCCACGCCCTACGGCGATGCCGCCGATGCCTTGCTGAGTGATGCTCCGAACTCGGTACTCGATCGCTATCCGCTGCTGGTGGTCGCAGGCGATCTCGCAGGCGGAGCTGAAATTCGAAACAAGCTTCAGGCCTATGTCGAGCAGGGTGGCCAGCTCTATATCACTGCCGGCAGCCTGCAAAACCTGCCCGGGGGGGTCGCCGGCATATCCGCGACAGGATCTGCTCTCGCATTCCATGCAGGCCAGGAGGTTGCGTTCACGGGAGACCGGACGGTTACTGAATCGCATCCCTTTGACCTCCTGCCATTGCACCTCCCTCCTGGAGCTCAGATCCTGGCGTCGGCCGGATCGGTGCCGGCCGCCGTGGCGGCCACGGCTGGCAAGGGTCGGGCCGTTGTTCTCGCCAGCCCATTCGGCATCAGCACGGAATCTTCGCTCAATGGCCCCGTGGAGCGCCCCGTGGATAGCACTCTGCCAAACCCGTACCCGATGCTCGTCCATGTGCAGCGCATCCTCGATGCTGCATTGCGAGAGCAGTCGCTTTTCGAGGTCGGCGACCAGCTTTCCTTAATCACCTGCCGCCGTGGAAAGGGTGATTACCTGCTCGGCATCGGAAATAATGCGCTCGCCCCGCATCCTTTCCAAATCGTTTCGCACATCGGCGCCATCCAGGCTGTCTCGGAAATCCCGCTCGACGAATCCGAAAAATCGGCCGTGGGCTATTTACCGGAAGGCTTCGAGCGAGCCGGCATCGGCACGAGCGATGCTCATACCATTGCAGGTGGCGATTTCCGGATTTTCCATGTCACGGTAGCCGAGGGTGATGTCGTGGCGGCCGGATCCTCGGGATTCTCAATCGCACCTCGAGGTCGTTACCTTGCGCTTGGCAATCCCGTGAACATCGAAGATGCACTGCTCGCCCGTCCCACCTTCTTTCAGCATTTCGACGGTATCACGCTCGACTGGAAATATGTGGCCGATCGCGATCGCGCGGCATTGGAGTGCGAGGCTCCCTGGCTGATTCGCCAGAAGGTTCGTATCATCGTCGATCTCTCCTCCGGGGTGGATCTCTTCCCCGGCTTCCGACTGCTCGACAATTATGATGTCGAGTACAAGCGAAGCATGAGCGGCATAGGCGACGTGATCAGCAAAATGCCCTCCTTGGGGGCTCATGATCTCATCCTCACATTACATACAGGAGCCGGCTATTTCTCGAAGGAAGAACACTGGAAGCGATTCGCCATCACGCTCAAAGACCTGTGCCGCCGAGCACATGATATGGGTGTAACCCTTTATCTGCGCAATGCGACCGGGAAGCTTGGCACGCTCGACGAACTTCTGGGGCTGATCGATCGGGTGGGAGCATCGAATCTCAAGCTGGCGGTGGCAACAGGCCCGCTTTTAGCCAGCGGCCAGCTACCGCCCGCCCCCAATGCCAAACTGGTGGACAAAATCGGGATGTGGCTTGTCAGCACCCCGCGGAAGGACATTGCCGGCCGCGTCTGGACAACCGATGCGCCGCTTGCCGGGTCGGATGATCGGAAGAAAGTCGAAGATTGGGTGGTCCTTGCGTTAACCGCGCCAATTGTGGCGGATGCCGTCTATCCGACGCAAGATGACGAGTACCGCGAGGCGATGGCGATCATGCAACTGCCGAGAAGATAACGCGCCCCTATGAAGCGTTCCGGGATGGAGTCGCCTCTTCTGCTCGAAACTCCTCCTGGGGCTGGGTGGTTTGGTCCTTCTCCGCATGGGGGAGACGCGCCTTGCGGCGTCCTCCGAAGGGCAAAGCCAGTGCGGTCGCCAGTGCGATGAGGAGCAGTCCGGGAATTGAGAGGAGATAGCCCATGATGAGCGGGGGTGAATCTGAATGGAGTTCGCCCCGCAGCATGCTTCTTTACGTCGGACCTCTCCCCCATTGCGGGATCGGGGCTGCACGACTCCCCCCCGCTTCGGGAACCGCTGAATCGTCTACAGATTCTACAGATTCTACAGATTCCGTAGCGTTGCTGACCTCGCCCGCAACTCCAACCTGAGCAAACCCGGGAAGCAGACGGATAAGCCCTTCACTGGATTTCTTCAGTATTCTCCTATGACGCGCGGTCCTTGCCCTTCTCTTCTGCGGCGACGTCGGGATGCTGCTCGATGAATTGCTCCGTCTGCCGCGGGTGCTCGTGGACGAATTCCTCCGCGACTTCATCCGTCGGCTGGCCTGCGGCAGCCTTCGCGAGTCGACGCTCGTCGAGTTGGTGTCTCACGACAGCGGCTGCCGCCTCGTTCATCGGGAACATGAGCGTGAAAATGACCGCCAGGACACTGAAGAAGATGCTCATGATCACCGGCGCCCAGCATAGCCGCTGGAGCATCTCGCCGGTCGGCGCGGTGGCGCCATTGTGCGCATCGAGGCCGAACCATACGAGGAGATAGCCCATGACGAGCGTACTGAGCGAGATGCCCATCTTGTTCACAAGGCCCATGACGGCGGTGAAGAGTCCCTCACGGCGGAAGCCAAACTGCAGCTCATCCACGTCGCAAATGTCGGGCACGATCGCGTTGATAATGGTGAAGCAAAAGGGCGCGAGAATGGTGAAGATCAACTGCGGGGCCAGCAGCAGCCAGGGGTGACCATGAGAGATGGTGAGCGGCAGGATCAAAGTCGTCAGCAGCATGCCGCCCGAGCCTGCAAGTAAGGCGCCTTTTTTGCCGATCCATTTCGAGATTGGCTTCATAAGCGGGAGGACGCCGAAGACGAGTAGCGTGCCGATGGATGTGCCCCATCCGATGACCTCTGTAGCGAGCGCCTTGTTGCCCGAGCAGACGTAGAATGTGCCGATATAGACAAGGAAGCCCACGACCCCCAGACGCTGCGCAAACATCTGGCTGACATTGATGAGCTGAAGGATGACGAATGGCTTGTTCTGTATCGTCTCCTTGACCGCGGTCCAGATGGGCGGGTGCTCGCGGTTCACGTGGGTGAATCGCTCGCGGCATACGAACGCGGTCACCGAGGCCGCCGAGATGATGATGATGCCCACGCCGACCGAGATCCAACGCATGCCCCAGATCTCGCTGCGGCTGCCCTTGACGGTGTCGTGGAATGCGGTCCCGAGCACTCCGGAGAGATGCGACCAGTCGAATCCCGCGTGCCAGATGGAGGAGACGACGACAGGCACTCCCTCGTGGAAGCCCTCACGAAGGGCCAGCCAGTACATCCAGCCGGCGCTCAGGGTCACGATCGCCAGGAAGAAGCTGCCGATGGCCTGGACCTTCGACCGCTCATTGTAGTCGTCGGTCAATTCGTATCCGACCGCCGACCACGCCATGGAGTACATCCCCCATGCGACATAGAAGAGGCTGCACAGCACGAGCAGATAGATAAATTGCACCGTCTGGCTCCAGGAAGGATTCGCCCACCAAATCCCGCACAGGAAGAGAGAGCCGAGCACCGCGCCGAGGATGAGGTAAGGTTTACGCCGCCCCCATCGCGAATGGGTATTATCCGACAGGTGAGCGATGAACGGATCGGTGAATGCGTCCAGAATACGCGGCAGCATCATGCACCAACTCACGAGCACCGGACTCAATCCAAAGCCCAGGGTAAAAATGATATAGGCCTGACCGTACGTCTGGACGAGAAGGTGAGTGGCCAGTGCTCCAGCGCCCCATGCCCAAATTTCACGACCAGGTGCTGTATATGCCTTACCGCCTGTAGCGGTCGTGGTCGGCTCGGAGGGGAAAGCGGGGCTGCTCATTGAACGTCGTTACAATTGGGATCGGAGTGCGGGTGATGTGGCGGAAGCTCGGGGTGATCATGCGACACATCACGCAGGCCGTAGCACAGATAAAGTGCGATGCCTGCCGCGTCCAGCCAAGCCTGCCGTGGCGGTTGATTTCATTCCTTGCCGATTCGCAAGTCTGGCGGCTGGACCCGGCGAAATTACAGAGGTACCTCCGTGGCACCTCCTTCCCCCCAAGGACATCGAGTGGGGCGCTTGGAATTGTTTCCACTGGAAAGCACCCTCGCCGAATCAGCGCGCCCAGACGTCGTCCTCACCGGGAGCGAACCATCGCGAGGTCGTCACCTTCTGCTGGGTATAGAAAGCGATCGCCTCCCGCCCCTGCAGATGCAGATCGCCAAAGAACGATTCGTTCCAGCCGGTGAAGGGAAAAAATGCCATGGGTGCCGGGACGGCGACGTTGATTCCCACCATGCCGGCCTGAATGCGATGTCGGAACTCCCGCGCAGCGCGGCCAGAGTTCGTGAAGATCGCCGCGCCGTTTCCGTAGGCAGAACGGTTGGCCAACTCGATCGCGGCATTCAGATCGTCGGCATGCATCACATTGAGCACGGGACCGAAGATTTCCTCCCGCATCGCGGTCGAGTCCCAGGATACGCCATCGAGAATCGTAGGCCCCACATAGAATCCTCCGGGGGCGTCGCTCACGCTCACGGCGCGGCCGTCTGCAGCGACGCGCGCCCCTTCGCTCTCGCCCGCGTCGATAAGTGACCTCACGCGATCGCGGTGCTGCGCCGTGATGACCGGCCCCATGTCCGCAGATGTGTCTCGGAATGCCGCTCCCACCCGGATACGGCCCGCAGCTGAGACCAGCTCCGGCAGCACGATATCGCGCGCCTTGCCGACAGCGATCGCCGTCGAGCCGGCCATGCATCGCTCGCCCGCACAGCCAAATGCCGCCTCAACCAGCCCACGCACCGATTCGTTCACCGTCGCATCCGGCATGAGCAGGATGAAATTCTTCGCCCCGCCAGCCGCCTGCACGCGCTTTCCGTTCCGTGTACCGGTCTCGTAGATATGCCGCGCCACCGGCGTCGAACCAACAAATGAGATGGCGCGGATTTTGGGATGCGCCAGCAGCGCGTCCACGGTATCGCGACCGCCCAGAACGAGATTGAGCACTCCTGCGGGCACGCCGGCTTTCATCGCGAGCTCGGCCAGCCGGGTGGCAGTGAGGGGCACTTTCTCGCTCGGCTTGAGGATGAATGTGTTCCCGCAGGCCAGAGCGAGCGGGAACATCCAGAGCGGCACCATCGCGGGGAAGTTAAACGGTGTGATGCCGGCACATACGCCGAGCGGCTGGCGGATACTGTCGCAGTCGATGCCTCGGGCGATATTCTCGAGCGACTCGCCCATGAGCAGCGACGGAGCTCCGCAAGCGAACTCTACGACCTGAATCCCACGACGCAGGTCCCCCCTCGCCTCGGGCAGAGTCTTGCCGTGCTCGATCGAGATCGTGAGCACCAGCGAGTCGAACTCCTCCTCGAGCAATGCCCGGTAGCGGAACAGGATGGCCGCCCGATCCGCCGCGGGCGTGTCGCGCCATGCGGGGAAAGCGTCGCTCGCCGCCTGTGCCGCCCGGTCGACCAGTGCAGCTCCCGCAAGCGGAACCTCGGCGATTACTTCACCGAGCGCGGGATTGAATACAGAAGCGGAGTCCGCGGCATCCGCGACGATCCACTCGCCGCCGATCAGGCTTTTACAAGGATTCATGATGGTGGGATGCGGGTTTATTTAGAAATGGAGAGCAGATTGCTGTGAGGAATCCACGGCGGTCGCGGCGCGACACGCCCTACCAACAGAAGGGCAACTGGCCCTTTCGGGGTTCGTAGATCGGCCTTTGAAGTCAGATCGCCATGCCCCCGAGTAGCGGGCTCCACGCGGCATAAAAATGAGGGAGAGCGAATGCATTTGGTGGAGCGCGTTGTCCCTAACGCGCTTTCGTTAAAGGGCATCCCGCGCTACGCGCGGCAATATGAACAAAACGCGTTAGGGACAACGCGTTCCACCTTTTCGTCCATAGCTCAGATGGAGCCTTGTTCCAGTTTCCTCGAATTTTCGAGTCTGTGCTCGTCATTTGCTATTCACGCGCCAGCGCATTCGACTGGGCGATGAATTCATCGCCGCTCCACTCGCCGTCGGCCTTGACGACCTTATGAGCCGCGGCGGCCTTGCGCTCACGCTGCAGGCGGACGAGTTCCGCGTGCGTGGTGAAGTATGGCAGACTCGCGCCTTTGAAATCCGCGAGCGATTGGAAGCTGTGCTTCTCCATGAATGCGAGCAATTGCTCGCACATCGGCTTCACGCATTCATAACCGAATTTCATTACTCCCGTGCAGACCTGCACCGTGTCGCAGCCCAGCAGGATGAACTGCGCGGCATCTTCGCCGGACTCGATACCACCGAGGCCGGAGAGGCTCCGACCCGGGAACTCCGTCTCGATGAGCTTTGCGATCTCCATGCACATGCGGAGGGCGATCGGCCGGACCGCCTTCGACGAATAGCCGCCGGGGGTGGTATAGCCCTCGACTGTCGGCTCGGGACGGAGGGTGTCGAGGTTCACCCCGATCACGCTGCGGATGGTATTGATAGCGCTCACCCCCTGGCAGCCCGCCGCCAGGGCAGCACGCGAGGGCTCCTCGATGTGCGTGATATTTGGCGTCATCTTCGCCCATACCGGCTTCGTCGCGGCGCTCATCACCCATTTCGATACCTCGCCGAGGATCTCCGCATTCTGACCCATCGCCGACCCCATGCGCCGCTCGGGCAGCCCGTGCGGACAGGAAAAGTTCAGCTCGAATCCATCCACTCCGGCCGCCTCGCATCGCTCCACGATCTCGATCCACGAGTCCTTGCGAAACTCCTCCATGATCGACGCGATCAAGACGCCGTCCGGGTGCGCGTCCTTGATCTTCTTGAACTCCTCGATCCAGATCTCCAGCGGCCGGTCGCTGATCAGCTCGATATTCTCCCAGCCGATCACCTCCGCGCCGTCCGCGGATTTGAGCTTCCCGTAGCGCGGGGTGACATTGATGACCTTCGAGGCATCGAGGCTCACCGTCTTGGCGATCACTCCGCCCCATCCCTCACGGAAGGCACGGTTGATGACATTCATGTTCGTCCCGGGAGGGCCGGATGCGATCAGAAAGGGGTTGGGAAGCGTCAGTCCGTCAACGGTCGTCGCGAGAGTGGCCATACATCCAATGGGGTGATTACAAACAGTCTAGGCCCGCGATATCGCAATTTCGAGGCCAAGTGGGGGAAAAATGATGCTTCGATTTGCAGTGCGCGGCCGCCGATCGACGGCATTCCTTCATTTCGCGCGGACACTGACTTCCCTAAGAATCCGCGTGACTGCGGCCTTTTCGTATGGCTTGGCGAGGAATCCGTTCATGCCGGCCTCGCGGCAGCGGGCGCGATCAGACTCGAGAGCGTTGGCCGTGAGCGCGTAGATCGGCAGACTCTCGCGCCCGGGAAGCTGGCGGATGAGTCGCGTCGATGCGATGCCATCCATCACCGGCATATCGAGATCCATGAAAATGGCGTCGTAGTCGGCATTTTTCACCATCTCGAGGGCCTCGCTCCCGTTTTCTGCGGCAGCGGCCTCACAGCCGAGGGAGTTCAGCATGCGGATTGCAAGCAATCGGTTCACGCGATTGTCTTCCACCACCAGGACACGTGCATGGGCGAGGCTCGACCCCGGCACCGTATCCGCCAGCGCGGCAGAGCCGTTCCGAAGCTCTCCCATCGACGCGGAACTCTGAATCCGCGGAAGACGTACCCTGAAGGCACTTCCCTTGCCTGGGGAACTCTCCACCTCGATCTCACCGCCCATGAGCTCGACGAGGCGGCTGGTGATGGCGAGTCCAAGCCCCGTGCCGCCATATTTACGAGTGACGCTCATATCTGCCTGGGCGAATGGCTCGAAGATCGAGCGCAGATTTGCGGCCGGGATTCCGCTTCCCGTATCGCGCACCTGGACTGTAAGCCAGGGCTGCCCGTCGGCGCCGATATTGTCCACCGTGGTGACCTGCACCTCACCCACCTCGGTGAACTTGATGGCATTACCAATGAGGTTCAGCAGGATTTGGCGAAATCGCAGACTATCTCCGAGAAATCGGTACTGCCCGTTCGCACGCGCGGGGCACTCCAGAGCGATCCCCTTTTCACGGGCCTGCGGACGCATGAGATCGCAGACCTCCCAAATGGCATCCACAATGGAGAAGTGCTCCTGCGTGAGTTCCAGCGCGCCCGACTCGATACGCGAGAAATCCAGGATGTCGTTGATGATCGCGACGAGAATTTTTCCGCTGCCCTGAATCATCTCCAGACACTCGCTTTGCATCGGGTCGAGCTGCGTCTCGCCCAGCAGGCTCGCAAAGCC
>Ga0207702_10001561_pt1 | contig 22677 bp, 28 predicted proteins | sample KBSCornC62_FD_184302 | JGI IMG/M metagenome (GOLD analysis project Ga0207702, IMG submission 184302) | Corn rhizosphere microbial communities from Kellogg Biological Station, Michigan, USA - KBS Corn C6-2 (SPAdes) (version 2) | ecosystem: Host-associated > Plants > Roots > Rhizosphere > Soil ...
TTTGTTCACACTGCTGAAGTTCTTCCTGGTGCTTGGGCGTCAGACCTCCATCGCGTCCTCGCCCCCATCGGCGCCATCCACGCCATCGACCGCATCCACGCCATCGACCGCATCCACGCCATCGACGCCCGTGCACGCTTGATGGCGTGCGCTGCGATTCAGAGGCTCACCTCACTCGGCGTCCGCCCTTGCCGGTGCAATGGCCGTCTGCGCGGCCCGCTGAGCGCGCTTTCGGCGCGGGTCGGGAACCCAGAAAACGAAGCAGAGCGCGGTGAGCGCCCCGGCGAGCGCCGAGAGTATGAAGACTGGTTGGTAGCCCCACACGTCAGCGAGCCAGCCCGCCAGCAGCGGCGTGCCGACGGCGAACGGCGCAAAGGCCACGGACGACAACGCACTGTAGGTGGGGCGCTTCACCTCCGGCCCAAACTCGGCGATGAAGGTCAGACCGGCAATGAACGTCGCCGAGAGATTGAGGCCCATCAGCAGGAAGATCAGCGCGTACGGGACCACGCCGTGTGCCCAGACGGCCAGCAGCGCGGCCAGCCCCGCGCACGCGGCCCCACACGCCAGGACGAGCTTGTGTCCCAGCGCGTCGCCCAGCGGTCCCCAGAGGAAGTAGCCACCGGCCGAGGCCAGCGCCAGCACCGTCGCCTCCGCGCCAGCCTCGGCAGTCGAGAGGCCACCGAGATTGATCGCCGAGATGGCAAACAGGGCCGCGGCCATCGTCGCGAACCCGCCGAGCGCATTGGTGATGAGCAGACGACGGAGGTTGCCGTCCTCGCGCAGCAGCGCCCAGAGCGCGCCCATCCGCGCCGGGCGGATACTGGCCTCAGCCTCAGCGGGGATAGGAGTGCCAGAAGAAGGGCCAGACGGCAGCGATGCATCCGGCTCCTCGCGCACGCTCTCGCTGTGGGACTGTGCGACATCCGCGGCTGGCAGCTCTCGTGCATTCGGCGTCTCATCCTCGCCGACCAGCGTACGTGGCGGCTCACGCCCGAGCGCGAGCAACACGAACGAGATGGCCATCGCGACGAACGTCAGCAGGAAGCAGAGCGCGAAGTTGAAGGGCCACTTGACATGCGCGAGGACAAACGCCGCGAGCGCCGCGCCGCCGATGCCGAAAAACCCACCCAGGCCCTGCCAGAATCCCAGGAAGCGCCCAAGCCAGTTCTTCGGCATTGCGCGAGCGATGAGGTCCAGCCAGGCAGGGAAGGTCAGCCCACCGCCACCCAGTGCCAGCAGGATCATGACGAAGAAGAAGACGAGAAGCCAGTTCGGATGCGAGTCCGCGAACAACACGGTGGCGAGCGCAAGCGCGAGATACGGCACGCGCTCCAGCACGGTCAAGCGCAGGATCAAGGGCAGCGCATGGCGTCGTCGCTCGACGAGTGGGGCGACGAGCAGCTGGGGACCATAGAGTCCGAGCGCACGCAGTGCGATAATCAGCGCGACAGCCGTGTTGTCGGCGGTGAGATGGTGGACGAAGAGCGGCAGGACGACGTAGGCTGAGGCGATGTTGAGCGCGAACGTAAAGAACGCGACATCAGCCCCAAGCACCACGAAGTTCCAGCGGGCGTTGGCGGACCAGCCGCCGTCTGCGCCCTGTCTGCCTTGCCTGCCTTGCCTGCCCCTCCTACCGTTCCCGCTCTGCTCCGCCTCAACCGTCGCCGCCACACCCATCTCCTAGCGCTTGTCCCTTGTCGCTTGTCGGCTGCGCCAGGTGCTTTCCCCAGCGTGCCCAGGCAGTCCCGGTAGTCTAGCATAACATGGCTGACTCGCCAACTGTCATGGCGGCGCCATTCGACGCTGGTATTACGCGAACCGCGCGATATGCGCGCGTACTTGCTCCAGCGCTCCCTCCGGGAAGGGCTGCGCGCCTCCTACCGACTCGGCGCCCAGCGTCATCTCAGCCGCCTCTTCCATGGCGACGATCAACTGCGCGGCTGCGGCAACGTCTTTGCCGAATGCCAGCAAGCCGTGATTGGCCAGCAGCACCGCTGGGACACTGGGATAGGCTTGCAGCGCCTCACAAATGTTGCGCACAGACTCCTCCGAGCCACGCGGCCCCCACGCCGCCACAGGAATATCATCGGCAACGCCAAAGCGCAGCAGCGCCTCATAGCGACAGGGCAGGGGGCGATGGGCCAGCGCGAAGCTGGTGACGTGAGGCGAATGCGTATGGATGACCGCCTGCGCCTCTGGGCGCTCACGATACACCGCCGCATGCATCGAGATGATCTCGCGATTGGTGGAGTCAACTTCGCCTGCAACGACCTCACCCGCCAGGGTGACGACCGCGAGCTGCTCGCCGGTCAGTCCCTTGACCTGCCCATGCGCGGTGATCAACAGATGCTCCGGCTCAGGCAGGCGAACACTCATATTGGCATGGCCGCTGTGCGACATGACCCCTGCCTCAAACAAGAGGCGCGCTGCCGCAACCATCTGCGCACGGAGATCGTCATACGTCATGTTCATGCTGTTCGTGGCCTTTCTCTGGTTATCCCGACTCCATAGCGTTCAACCGCCGCCTGCATGCCTTCTTGCGACCTGAGACATTCTACATCAGCGGACTCAGACCGCGCCGCTAACCCGACATCTTGCCTCTTGACGCTCCGTGCAGCAGGCGCATAGAATGGAGTCCACTCGGCACACGCTTGCCTGGAAACGCATGCCCCGGTTGGCCCCTGGCGGTTCACAGTGTGTACCACGAACATGAGTAAGCAGGCGGACATACAAGCGTGAGAGAGGCAGGCGACGATGGCGGCCCGCTCCCAGCCCACGCTGCGCATCTTCGTCGGCTGCACCAGTGTGGACCTGAAGCACCATCGCCACTCCGTCCGCCGCCGTCCAACTCTTCGCCGAACGCTACCGCGCGCAAGGTGGCGCCTGGGACGACGCCCGCGATGCCGAGTCTACTAAACAGGTCGTCAAACAGTTGGGCTGGCTGCCACTGGCCATCGAGCTCCAGGCGGCCCGCACCGCCCGTGGTGCGATGAGCGTCGCCCAACTCAACGCCGATCTGGAACGCGACCACAGCCAGGGACTCCTCGGCGACCCGCTGGACGCAACCCATAACCTGCGCTACAGCTTCGACCAGAGCCTGCGCACCCTCACTCCCCTCCAGCGCACCCGCTTCGCCGCTTTCGGCCTGCCCGGCGGCCCCGACTGGTCCCGTGACGTGATCGTGCGAATGCTGGCCGACATCACGGAGCAGGATGCGACGGCGAGCGCCGCTGCGGCGAACGCAATAGCCTCTGCGCAAGCCGATCTCGATCTCCTGGCGGCGCTCTTGCTGGTCACCCCGGCGGAGGGCCGTATCCGGCTGCATCCGCTCCTGCGCGACTACGCCCATGAGTTGTGGCGTAACGAACCCCACGCCACCCAGGCAGCAGGTCTCTCGGCCCTGTTGGCGGGCATCTATGATCTGGCCGACGAATACGAGCACGATTTTGCCTCGCTGGCGCAGGAGGAGGAGCTGATCGTCGCGGCCCTCGATCTGGCGCAGGCAGGCCATGCAGATCCTTCGCAGATCATCGCCATCGTCAATACGCTCATTGACTATCTGAACCTGGGTGGCCACTGGAACACCGGCATTCGGCTGCATTCCTGGCAACTGGCGGCATATCGTACGGCGGGTGACCATCGTGGCGAAGGACGGATCCTCAACAACCTGGGCTATCTGGCCAAATACCTGGGGCAGCCGGAGCAGGCACGCCACTACTACGAACAGGCGCTGGCGATCTTGCAGGAGATTGGAGAGGTGGACACCACCCGCGTTGTCACTGACAATCTCACATCCCTTGATGCAGCCGCTACAGCATTTGCAGAAGCGCACGACACGTCAGCGATCCCTCAGGAGAAGGCACCATCTCCGAAGCGCCGCCGCTGGCCCTGGCAACGAAAACGCACCTACTAAGCGACCGTGCGCTGCATACCAACGCTCCCTAACCCTGAACCAGCGTGAGCGCCTTCGCCAACTCCATCAGTGCATTCAGCGCCTCTATGGCCTTCGGGTCGGGAGGCATTTGTACTGGCGCCGGAGTGGGCTGGTTGGCAAGCTGCTGCTCCAGTTGGGCCACGTGCGCATTCGCCGCAGCGAGTTGCTGCTCCAGCGCGCGGATGTCCTGCCCGACGTAGATCACGTAGACGGTGCGGCTCTCGATCCAGCCGAGCGAGGTCAGGCGGAAGCCCTGTCGTTCTCCCTGGCACACGATCTGCGTCACCGTTCCCTATCTCGGTTCATCAAGGAAGTATGCATTCAGCACAGAAAGTACGTATGAAATGGTCCGTACCCAACCACCTGAACGGATGCAAGGTAGCTCTCACACTGTGTTCACGCCATTACGTGCCACGTTGGAATCACGTCGCGCCAGGCTTCTCGCAAGACTACTCTGGGCGACCGGCCTTGTCGTCCTCATTGTCCTTTGTATGCTGGCGCATAGCAGCGCTCAATTTCCGGGCGATGCCGCGATTTCGGGGCTGCTACGTCCCTGGCGCAGCTCGATCCTCGCACCCGTCATCCTGTTTCCAAGCGATGTGAATCAGCCGACGTTGGGTGCGATTCTGGTGGCTGTCATTGTCGCGATTCTGGCTGTATTGCGACATTTTCGCGCGGCTATCACGGTCGCCGTGGGCACACTCGTTGCGGACCTCATCAATGCGCTTATCAATGGGCTTGTTGCTCGTCCGCGCCCAAATAATGTGCATGTGCCGACGATCAGTGGCCTGGGTGCGCACAGCTTTCCATCTGGTCACGTCGAACATGTTACTGTGCTTTTCGGTTTCCTCTTCTATCTGACAGTGCTTGCGGTGCATGCGCGCCCAGACCGCCGGGCATGGTTACTCCTCATCCAAATCGTCTGTGTCTACTTCATTGCGCTCATTGGTGTCGGGAGGATTGTCGAAGGAGATCACCAGCCGAGCGACGTGCTGGCTGGCTACCTCGCTGCCGCGCTGCTGCTTCCCCTGATATGTGCGTTCTACCGCTGGCTAGGCGCAGTATGGCGACGGCATCGGCGCCGCAAAGAGGTCCGGCTGGTCTCGCCATAATAGCCGCCAGGATGCGTATGAGGATAGGTTGCCTGAGCGGCGTTGACCCGTGTTTACCTGCCTATGAACAGTGCCTGGGTCAGGCACGACCCACACGACGATAGCGGGCCGAGGCGACCGAATAGATGCCATAGGCAATCAGCCCTAGGGCGACCAGAGCAAGGAGCGGTCGCCCGAACGGCTGTTGCTCCATCTGGCGAAGCGCGCCGCTGAGTCCCTGCGCATCTCCAGGATTGTGGCGCAGAGCGGCAATCACGAGAAAGAGACTGATCTCAGTGAAAACCACGCCGAGGGCGGCATATCCCACGCGTCCCAGCGTCACCAGCATGTCCTTGCCCTTTTGCCCGAGTTCCTTCGGCTGGATAAGGCTCTCGAAATCGACTTTCCATGCGCGGTAATACAATATGCCCGCGACCGCAAGAGCGGCCACGCCAACCACTATGACAAGGACGACGCCGAGAGGTTTTGTAAGCAGTTGTGCCGTGAAGTCGCGTGTTGCCGTGTCAGAGTTCTTGCCGGCACTGCCGCCGGTCGCGAGCTTGAATGCGCCGAATGCCAGTATCAAGTAGGCAATACCGACCACGGAGTAGCCAACGCGAGCGACGATGCCCTTGGCCGAGGTACCCTTGCCGTCAACATCCAGGATGCCCTGGCACAGGCACCATAATGCGTAGCCGACCAGGCCGATGCTCACTATCACCAGCAAGAACTGGCCGAAGGGGCGTTCAACAATGGTCTGGAATGCACCCTGTTGATCAGTAGGTGTCCCGCCGACGCCGAGCGCAGCACCGAGTGCCAACGCACCCATAATAAGGTAAATTATCCCCTTTGCCGCATAGCCGCTCCGTGCCAGCGGCGTGAACCACGGGCTAGTGGCGGCCGATTTCGCTTCGGACCGCGCCTCGTGCGCGACACGAGACGCCTGTGTTGCGGCATCATCGGTCTTAGCGCCAACCGTCTTTTCATGAGCTCTGCCCATATCGTTTCCATCCTCTGAACTTTCGTCAGTCATGTAGGCGTTCCTAACCTGGTTTGCCCATCAGCTGCGAGTGCTGCTTGACATATGCACGACATGTACCAGCGCATCGAGCCAGCAAATTTCCTGCTGTTTCCCGGCCAGCCCCCAGACGCCCAAAGCAATCAGGTGCTGAAAATGGTGTGCGCCAAACGACATCTGGCATGAGGCTTGCGTTTCACATCACCTGGCATAAGCGATCTACTTCAGCTCATCCGTCAACGGAGAGCGGAATACCGCACGAGGAACACAAGAGGAGTATATGAAGCGCACGCAGCCCGATGAGCAGCCCCAGACCCCAGGCGGGTCCAGTGCTCATCACGATGCGCACGATCACAATTCGGGCAATGATACTGGCGATGGAGGAACCAACAGCGACGTTACAGCCAACGCCAAACAGCGGGTCGAGCAGATGCTCGATACGGGCTCGGAGGCGCTTCATCACGTGCAGGCAGACGTTGCGCAGGAGCGAGAGCCACGCTGGCGTGTGGTGCTACGCGGGCGATACCTGCTGGCGGCCTATGTCCTGGCGCTGCTTGCTCTGGCGGCGCTCGCGGTCGCGGCGCATGCTCAGGCGGTATTACCAGGCGATTTGCCGCTTACCAGGGAACTGCAAGAGAGTCGGTCGCCCGTTGTCTTCTGGTTCTTCTCTTCGATCTCAGCCATAGGCTTTACCGTGCCATCGGCCATTATCGAAATAGTCGCCGTGCTCATACTCTGGCTTCTGCGGCTACGCCTAGAGAGCCTTTTCCTTGTCTTGTCGCTGCTTGCTGACCTCCTGGGAGGGATCCTGAAGATTGTCGTCGGACGCCATCGTCCTTCATCCGATCTCGTGCATGTGGTTCAGCAAATTCAGCAGCCGAGTTTCCCGAGCGGGCATACACTGCACTACACCGTGTTCTACGGCTTTCTTTTCTTTGTAATCGCGACCAACTTCAAGTCATCGTGGATACGTAACAGCGCGCTCGTGATCTGCGCGCTGCTGGTGCTGCTGGTCGGCCCTTCACGGGTGTACCTTGGCGAGCACTGGCCTACTGACGTTCTTGGCGGCTACCTTGTCGGGGCTCTTTGCCTGGCGCCGCTGATCGCTGGCTATCTCTGGGCAAAGGCGCATCTAACGGTTACCGCCTCTCCTCCCTGGATTCACAGAATACCACCAGCATCTGGCGAGCCATCGGCAAAGAATGAGCCATAGCAGCTCAGCGAGTTATGTAGTCGTCCCTTTATTGAAGCATTTGAAAGGTCAGAAACCATGGCAGATTCGTTCGTACGCGCACTCCTGGTAACCAATCCAAAGTCTGGACACGGCGGCGTTGATCTCACAGACGTCGTGACGATCCTACAGGCCAATGCTTGGGACATCACTGTACGGCAGAAGCTGCATGGTGATATGGCCACAGACCTTGCGCGCGAGGCCGTGGAGCAAGGTTTCAATGTCATCGTGGATTGCGGCGGCGACGGAACCTTGAGCGAGATTGTCAACGGAGTCGCAGGCACGGACATCGCCGTTGGCACCCTTCCCGGAGGCACTGCCAATGTCTGGGCCCACGAGATGGGTATCTCGGAAAAGCTCCCTGAGGCTGCCATGCAACTTGTGACGGCAACACGTCGGCGGGTGGATGTTGGGCACGTGGATGTCAACGGCAAGCATGGCACGTACTTCTTGCTCATGGCGGGACTTGGCATTGATGCCGCTGTCATGGCGCGTGTCAACAAAAAGCTGAAGAATCGTATCGGCAAATTGGCCATTGGCGTGGCCGCGATCGGCGCGCTGCCAGATGTGACGGTAGCCCCAGTGCACATCGAGCTCGATGGAGCGTACTGGCAGGGTAAGGTTTCGCAGATCGTGATCGGCAACACGCGACGCTATGCCGGTTTCACCAGCATGACCCCTGAAGCCTACGCGAACGACGGGCAGCTCGATGTCTGCCTTATCACTGCAACTACGCCATTGTTCGGCTTGCGCCAATTGGCCTCGCTCACGTTACGTGGGAAGGTCAGCCATGCCGCCGCGGAGATCTATCGGGCCGCCAACATTGTCGTGCGCTCGCCAGTGCTATTTCCGATCGAGACCGACGGCGGGGTGATCGACCTCGATGACAAGGACTTGACTCCCGATGGCGTCGTCTATACATTCCGTTCCGTGGCGCAGGCTGTCAGTGTGCTGGTTCCGCGCACGTACCAGGGCGACCTGTTTGAGCCAGCGACGATTGAGACTCGCGCGCCATTGGCTCCGCTCAAGCCGACAGCCCATCAGAAAGCGCTGGCGACCAGCAATGGCAGTCGCACGGTTGAACAACTGCGCAAAGAGGCAAAGTGGTTCCACCAACGTTACCAGGTGCTTTCGATAGGCGGCGATATGTTCACCGCCGCACGAGAGAAAGATGGCCAGGTCGTCAAGGTCGTTATCACGCCAGAAACAACGCTCAAGGCGGGCGCTGAAAGCGAGTACCGTCCGCTGTGGGGCCAGTTAACCGCGCTCAGCGCCGAGGACATCGTGCGCATCAAGGGCATCAAAGGCTCGGTTAAGCGGTCTATCATCGCCTATCGTGTCAAATGCATGGGGCCAGCGGCGCTTCGTTCGCTCCAGGCTGGATAGTTCTCACGCGGACTTCGAGCACATAGATTGAAGCTATGCAGCAACCAGCCTGAGCGCCTTCGCCAATTCCATCACCGCCGCTAGCTCCTCTACGGCCTTCGGGATATGGGTTCAGTGGCATCCTGCGCCCGCTCTGTACCCGAAACGCAGCGCGAGCCGTAGTCAACCCGCGCCGCGCGCTCATGCAGGGGTTTGATCGGGCCCTAACCTACCCCAACCTACCCCAACCTAACCTAGCCTAACGCCGCCGCCTGCGCCTGGAAGTCCTGGAACAGGCGGTTCTGCTCGTCGCCAATGAACGCACTCACGACGCCAATGTTGTGCACCACCAAACCCGCCCTGTTGGTCAGGCGTAGGAACTCCTCTGTGTAGCGCACCCGATTCAGCGCGTCGCGCTCTCCGCGCAGCAGGATAAATCCGCTGAGGTCCCCACCATGCGGTTCAAGGAACACCGACTCGAAGCTCTCGATCTGCCCCTGCTGCTGCAGGCGACCATAGTACTGGATGGCTTCGCCGAATACCTGAAGTGACTTCTGCTCACGGCCCGGCATTGGCGGGCCATAGCCGATGAATAATGCTGCGTTCGCCATACCATTCCTCCTGCGTGCCCTCTTTCCCCGTTGACACCTGTCTTCCGTCTACCGCTTTGTCTCTTCATGCCGCCCGCTGGCGGCCCACAGAGAGGGCTGCAGAAATCATGCCATTCTCGGCCCTAATAAGAATCCAGCGCTGCTTCATCCGCGCACCCCCATCGCGCCGCTGACCCTGGACGCGAAGATCCCCAAACTAGGCAACCCATCGGGATCTGCGCCATTGTCTACGCCGTCTGGCGCCTGCTCTTGCTCCAACGCTTCTATGCTGGACAACGCCATGCTACCGCTATGCAGCAACCAGTTTGATCGCCTTCGCCAGCTCCACCAGCGCCGCCAGCGCCTCGGTCGCCTTCGGATCAGCGGGCGCGGGGGCAGGAGCGGGAGCATTGGCCAACTGCTGCTCCAACTGCGCGACGTGGGCGTTCGCGGCGGCAAGCTGCTGCTCCAGCGCGCGGATGTCCTGCCCGACGTAGATCACGTAGACGTTGCGGCTCTCGGTCCAGCCGAGCGAGGTCAGCCGGAAGTCCTGACGCGACCCTGGACCGATGCTCGCATTCCCCGGCTCGATGCTGCCGCTCCTGATGACCTGTTCCCCCGCCAGCGGCCAGTTGTTGGCGTCCCAGTTACGGGCCAGCACGTACTCACGAAAGCCCATGACCACTGGCACGCCGTTGGGCGCCACCAGTGTCTTACCGTCATCCTTCCAGCCTGTTGGCACATTACTGCTCACCGTCGTCGTCACACTCGTACTCACTTTCTCTATGGCTATCATGCCGTTGATCTCCGCCGCCGCAAGCTGATTCCAGCCGTACCAGCGGCAGGGGATGATGCCCTTCCCACCCAGCGCGTTGATATCGTCGCCATTGCCGACCAGATAGCCCAGGTCGCTATCTAACCCACCGAGGGCAATGAAATGCCCATACACGCCCTTCTCGTTGTAGGGCAACGCCAGCGCCCGACCGAGATAGGTGATTACCGTTTGGCCCGCCAGCATCGCCTCCTTGATGGCCTCGTGCAGCGCATCCAGGCTGATCTTGTCCGTGTCTACGAACTTCACAACCCACGCTTTATTCGGGTCCAGCTTATGCGCGCTCCCCGTCAAGTGCCAGTAGATATGGGCAAGCGTTGCGCCGCCAGATGTATGATGTCCGGTATTCCAGTACTCGCCCCACCACAGGTTGAGCGTCGCGGCGTCCAGCGGCGAGCCATCCAGCGGGTGACGCGCCATCAATTCGGCATCCGCGCTGCAATCCTTGTTGCTGCCATGAAACTCACCATACGCCTGAAACCCAGGAACCTCGATGTGCACTTTCTGCGCGGTTGTCGCTGCCATTGTCGCTGCCATCGCCATACCTCCTCACTCACCACTCTCTAACAATGCTCGCCCGGCTTCCCTCCCCTTCTAAGGAAGGGTGGCCGAAGGCCGGGAGGTGTTCTCCCCTGGCGTGCGGACCTCACCCCCAGCCCCTCTCCTCCGAGGAGAGGGGAGACCAGAAATGGAGAACCTCTGTCGCCATCCGGCAGAATGGTCGCCTATGCCCTCCCCTCGTAGGGGAGGGTGGCCGAAGGTCGGGTGAGATTCTTTACGCGCCGACGGTCGTGTATTTGCCGGTCCAGACGACCGTGCCGGATGCCGACGCCGTCACCGTGACCTCGCAGCCGTAGGGCGTCATCGTGCCCGCCGTCACGGTTGGACCGCTGGCGACGTTGGTGCTGCTGACAGCGGTGAAGGTCAGCCCGGTCGGCGTATTCGAGAGCACCGGCACGAAGTTGACGCCGACGCCGAACCGCTGGCCCGCGCTGGCGCCCGGCGCGCGAATCGAGAAATAGCCGACCTGTTGCGCGCCGGCAGACTGCACCGGACGGTAGACACCGCGCCGCCGTTGCCGAGCCTCGTCGGCGATCTGCAGACGCGCCAGCAGCGCCTCGCCCCGGTCGGCGTAGTTATCCAGCTGGAGCGTCAGCCGCACATCCCCAGACGCCGTCTCGCGGTAGCTCGATTCGATGATGTAAAACTGATTGACGCCCGGAACTGGCCCGCTTGAAAGCTGCTGCCCGCGCACCGCCAGCTCTGGCACATAGAGATTGGCGTCAGCGCGCACATGGCTCAGCGGCAGCGGGTTGCCACTGGCGTCGCGCACCGCGCGCAGCGTGATCTCGATCTTGTTGCTGGGATTGCTATAGGTCGCCAGCCAGGCATTGGCGATGGCGGTCGCCTGCGTGGATGTCAGCGGCAAGTTGCCCAGGTTGCGCCGGAGCTTGCGGCGACGGAAGAGCGCGTTGCCCTGCGCGCCACCCGGCCCCAGCCGCGAATCGCTCACCGTGACGCTGCCTGGGCCAGCCACCGGATCGACAAACGCCACCTGCACGACGTTATAGGCTCGCTGCGCTGAGGGAGCTACCCGCCACTCGAGGATATCCGCGCCGAGCGCCAGGTAACTGGTCGTGGTCACGTCGCGCTGGTGCGCGCGCAGCTGCCAGGTTGGCAATCCAGCGGCATCCTTATGGGTCGGATGCTCGTAGACGGTCCAGACGTAGTCGCCGAGCGCGTCCGTCAGGTCGTGCAGAATCTCTTCTTCGCGAATACAACGCCGGGATTATACCGGGTAAACACCGGGTATTGTTGCTATGTTTATAGCTGAGCTTGAGGAGCCCAGGGTATAAGAGTGTCGAGGATAATGTGGATTTCTCGGATGTATCAGACATTCCCATATTGTGTCAAGCAGGTGGTGATATGGTCTTCTTGCGTCTGCTCTAGTTGATAGCCCTGACAGCCATGCTGAGTACCGCACAATGGATGTCGGTATTCCTATCAGCCGCTTAGCCATTGTCCGATGTGCACTTTGAGTTCGACGGCAACTGTCTCACCGCAAAGAGCACTCACGACCTAGGTGGCATACTCGTGGCGCTCATGGCGTTGGCCGTCTTCGTAGCCAATGACATCTGGACGGTGGTGCGCCTGCTCGCCTGCTAATCCAGCGCGGCTATTATTGATAGCCAGTCAGTCAAAACGCTAATAGGTGGAATGCGAGGCTTCAACGGGTACAAGCAGGTGGTCGGACGCAAGCGCCATATCCTGGTCGATACCGAGAACTCCTTGCTTTCTGCGGTGTCAGACCTACTTCTTCTCTGGCGGGGGCAGGCGCATCCAAACCGGCGTCAAGAGCCAGCCGGTTGCGGCCATGCACGGTCCCCAGAGCAAGACCAGGTGGGCGCGCTTTCGTGGGGTCTGACGCCGCAGACGCCGTAGTGTCTGCCCCCAGCAGAGGTCCGCGCCCCGAGAGCCGAGCCAGATCACTCCTTTCGACAATGGCATATGCTTGACTCAAGCGGGCGGCGAGGTCGGTGTGAGTTAGCGGGCGGAAAAGGAAACGGCGGGCAGATACTGAGCAGGTACCGAGCAGATACCGTGTGCGCTGGCTCGGATCGGCGGGTGGGGCAGGGACCATCCTCCCCGTCATGGGGCGAGCCAACGCCCCGCCCGCATGATCGTGGGCTGCGCAAGTTCGGCGGCAGACCACCAGGACTGGATGCGGACGGGGGTCAGCTGCAAGTAGACGTAGCCCGGCGCCTGTCGGGCATCGATGGCCGAGACGCGACTGAGCCGCTCGGCGAGACCGTCATCGAGCGCCTGGAGTTCAAGCACGGTGATCGCACCGTCAATGAGCACGATGTCATGGATGTCGTCTAGTGCGAGCCGCGCCTTGCCCGTGCGAGCCGCGTTGCGCGCTGCTGGATTGTCCCGAGCAGTGGCCATGCTGACACGCTCACCGTCCCAGACGAACGAGAACGGTACGAGATGCGCACTGCCGTCGGCTGCGGCCGTGGCGATCCACACCTTATCCTCGGATTCCAGACGGCGCAGCACATACGTTCGTCGGTCGGCTTTGCTGCGCGTTGGCCGCGCCCAGGCCGCCTGGGCCTGGCCTCCCGGCGGGAGGTCATTCAGATCGGTCATCTGCTCGCGCTCCTGTCTCTCTTCCTCATCCTCTCCTCTGCACACGCGCAACTCGTACTTGTCGGCTCCTACTCCCCGCAACGCCTATTCTCCGGAATTCTCACGTCGCGGCCTGCCTCATTCACACTACGGAATACGGGCCGGCGTTGCGCGCAGTCCGCTGTCGTCCAAATCACTGCGGGGCACAAGCCAGGTTCTCCGTGGTGTATTGGCAGTACCGTGGTTCGTCGTCGGCACGTCGGCATTGTGACGTACCTGGCACACTCCTACACACATCTCCATGCACACGACGCAACCAATACGCAATGCGCCGAGTTAATAACGAGGGCGAGGGAATACATGGTCTTAAGAATGCTTGCCCGACTAGCGCCACAGGTAGCTTTGGGTTGAAGAAGGCACGAGGAGGAGAGATCCTATGACGAGATTGCACCCCTTTCGTTTCGGCGTGATTGGCGAGCATATGTCCTCTGCCGAGGCATGGGGCACAACCGCACGACAAGCAGAGCAACTCGGCTATTCAACTCTTTTCATCCGCGATCACTTTATCCCAGACCCATTCGGCGACCAGTTTGCGCCGATGATCGCTTTAATGGCGGCAGCAGATGCCACCAGGACCCTGCGCGTAGGCAGCCTGGTGCTCGACAATGATTACCGCCATCCGGTCGTGCTGGCAAAAGAGGCTGCCACTCTCGACGTGCTCTCGCATGGGCGGTTTGAACTGGGTCTGGGCGCTGGCTGGGCGAAGGCCGAGTATCAGCAGGCTGGCATCTCATTCGATGCGCCTGGCATACGAGTGGGTCGGCTTGAAGAGGCAGTGCACGTCATCAAGGGACTCTTTGCCTCCGAGCCACTCACATTCTCTGGCACCCACTATCATATTGACCAGCTCAACGGCTATCCCAAACCCATCCAGCGGCCACATCCTCCGATCCTCATCGGCGCAACCGGGAAGCGCATGCTTGCAATCGCGGCGCGTGAAGCGAACACCATCGGTATCCTGAACAGCGACTATTCGACCGGCGTCGAGATCGATGATCCGCTCAAACGCTCCCCAGCCGCGGTGGCCGAGAAAGTCCAGTGGATTCGTCAGGCGGCTGGAGAACGCTTCGATCACGTGGAACTGAATATGGTGATCGCGCCCATCCTGACTTCGGATCGACGACAGGGCGCTGAACAGTGTGCGCGCCAACACGGTTGGAACACGATTCGCCCAGAGAACGTGTTGGAGATGCCCTCTATCTTCATAGGATCGGTCGAACAGATCAGTGAGCAAATGGACGAGCGGCGGGAGCGCTTTGGGTTTTCCTACTACATCGTCTCCGATGCTGACGTGGAGACGTTTGCGCCCATTGTCGCCCGCTTGGCAGGGTCATGAGAATTTCGGTCGGATCCGTTGGATGCTTGATTCAGAGGAGAGGTACTCCAGCGTGTATAGTAATGGCCTACCTCCACTGAACTCCTCTGAGGCGCGATGATGGTGATGGTGACCAAGGTCACGGATGGGATGGCATACGGTTGTGCGCCTGCGCGCCCGCTGATTGGACGCAGTGGGCGCGCATTATCAGAGCCGACCCTGTGAACGCTCCGCTTCGGTCCTATTCAGCGCCCACGATAGGCGATACTCAGTCCTTTGCCGACGGGTATGACGATTCGCTCGAAATCTGGCAATGCCTGCAGCGCGGCGAGATAGCCCGCGATCTCACCAGAATGGGACGGGGCGTTATCGGCCAGGAGCAACACGTCATCGCGGAGTTTAGGCAGTAGCAGCTGGATCTGCTCTGGCGCGCGACTACGGGCGCTTGGCTCACACCCTGGCGGGCCTGCATTTTCTGGCTTTTGCTTGCCTGATGTTGCATCAGTTCGTCCGCTTGACCTTGAGTCTTTAACAGGTTCTAGGTAAGGTGAAATATGTTCCTGTCATCTGACGACGGCAGAGCCAGTATGCTCCCACTGCTGGTCTGCTGCCTGTGATGCGTGCGATACGGTCGCGTTCCTTGGACCCAACTGTCTGGGCAGGCCGGCGATCCACGCCGATGACGGCGTCACTCGGCGCTAGCGAGCTCGGCGAGACTGGGGATCGTCCTGACGGTTCCCGGGAAGTGTCCGAGTCCCCACGTGGCGAGCGCATCCACGGCACGCCCCAGTTCTCTGCCGTCGCCTTGCTCCTGCTGACCCACCTGACACCGACAACGGGCTACGGCGAGATCTGGTGGCAACTTGGGCTGCTGGGTAGTGGGTTTGGACTAATGCTCAGCCCGATCACAGCGGCGGTGCTCTCTGCCACACCTCCCGCGCGAGCAGGACTCGCATCGTCAACGGTCAACACCAGCCGCCAGATCGGAAGTGTCTTGGGCATCGCCGTGCTCGGCGCGGTGATTGAACACCAGGAAGCCAGTAACCTCACGAACCATCTGGTCCACCTGCGCCTGCCCGCAAAATTAAGCGAGACCCTTGGCGCAGCGCTCGCCAACGCGGGCGCGTCCGCTGGGCGGGTCCATCTGTTCGGGAACCTGCCGTTCCCCAGATCCGTGCTCCTCTATATCATCGGTCACTCATTCACTGATGCACTGCAACCAGCGTTCATGATCTCAGCCCTGGCGCTATTGTGTACTGCCACGCTCGCGACGGCGTTTCTGGGTCGTTCGCGCCGCAGCCCTACGGCGGATGACACTCCAATCACAGAGCCCACGATCCAGCCGGCAGAGCGCTACGCTACCGTCAGCGGCAAACAGTCGCTGACGACACAAAGGTGAGAAGAGCAGGCGAGAAGAAAGGAATGCATCAAAATGCGGCGGATGCGTCAACTCGCCACGGTCTCCACAGCCGCCGCCGCGCTCGATCTGCTCCCGCTTCTCTCGCCATTGCGGGACTACCGCCGCTGACATCGGTGCACTGGGAACGGATCGTTCGTCTGCTGCCGCCTCAACGACCGCCGACCGGACGTCCGGCCACCGACCATCGTCAGATCATCGAAGGGATGCTGTGGGTCATGACAGTTGGCACGTCCTGGCGCCAGATGCCCAGAGAGTTCGGCCCTTGGCAGACCATCTACTCTCGATTTCAACGCAGGAAACGCGAGGGACTCTGGGAGCAGATTCGCACCATTCTCCTCTCCTGAGAATCCTCTGTCACTCTCGTAAATAGTAGCGTGTTTGGCAATCTGGCGCGGTGACAAAACGTTAGCGGCGTCCTCCCAAGTGACATCAGAGGGCAACAGCTCGGCAAACTGGTGTCGTCTGGTGTCGTGTGGAAATGGCACAGAATCTGCTGGCCTACCCTCCCAGTGGCATTGACGACCTCTCGGGGGACGGACCAACACTGATAGGTAAATCAAGGAGGCAGAAAAAAAAGCCAATGCTATGAGCTTTACCCAAACGGTCGAAACTTCGACGATCGAAGCGACAGCGGCACCATTCCCCAACACCAAAGGGACTGTCACGATTAAGGTCTTAAACAGTGATGAGTCCTTAGGTCCAGCAGTGGTCGTACTGAGAATGGAGCCGGGGAGCGAGATTGCAAGACACCTGCACGAGCGAACAACAGAAACGTCGTACGTCCTTGACGGTGATTTGATAAACGAGGGCGTCTCCTATCCGGTGGGCACGGAATGGAATGTCAAGCCGCTGACTGCTCACGGTCCCCATACGACGAAGAATGGCTGCACGGTCCTGGTCACGTTTAGCTATCCGGCTGCTCTCGATGATTTCAAATTGGCCTAGCCGTTTGAGGACGAAAACCGGTCCAAACGGGATATGACCGAGAACCCTGGTGAAAACGGCATTCATCCGAACAAGCGATGGACGACCTCACCAGGGTATCATTTTGGGGTACTACAGCGACGGTTCACCGTCGGTCGGTCGTCATGAGCCCAAGAACTGCGCGCCACGGACGCTGTCGCTACCGCACACATCTCGCTCGCTGTCAACCCTGATTTCATGAGTCGGCCCACGTTAAGCGTCGCTGTAGTATTAGGCCGCCTTGGCTCTGTCAGTCGGAGCCGACGACCTGGCCAGAAGGATGCCGACCGCGTCGACGAGGAGTGCAGCGAGGCGCTGTTGCGCGCGCGGGAGCAAGAGCCTGCCGACGGGCCGCTCCACCGCCATTGCTTCATTGTGCCGACGGCTGCGGAGCTGAGTCGGTTCACCGAGGAGGAACAGTGCTTGATTGCTGCTACCTGCCTGGCAGCGGTCGCCAAGCCGTTCGAGTTAACCGAACTGTTAGCGGTGGTTAGTCGGGCAGCCGCATCCCCGCGTACAACAGTGGCACGTTAGCGCGGCAACGGCGGAGCCGAGAAGCATCAATTCCCCGTAGCATCCAACCTGTGCAGGGTTGTGCACCATGTGCAGGGTGAACGACGACAAGCTTTCGTCTGCCATCGCCTACCTGGTGAGCACACCTGATGTGCTCGTGAGCACATCGCTGAGGGCATCAAATTGGGCCACGTGCGCTCACCATCCGAACATCACAGCGCCTGAATTCAACAGACTTAACGCGCCATCGCTATGTACGAGCAGCAGAGCAGAGACATCTGTAGCCTCTGCTCTGTATAGCACATAGCACTGCGCTGGTTGCCAGAATGGCGCGCTTTGCCGCTCCTAGGGCAGAGCGGTACGGTTAGCGCCGTGCGCTCGGTCGGGCTTCGCTCGGCACTGCCAAGTCCAAGATGATACTCGCGCCGATCACGATCAGGACGATCGGCCATACCTGCCACCCAAGACCAAGCCAGATCCCCACGCCCAGTCCAATCGCCGCTAGGCCCAGCACCATCGAGAACATCCGCATGCGGATTCCATAGAGGTACCGCACGCCATTGAGGCCAAGCAGAATCACACCGACCCCGATCAGCCAGACGCCCTCCGGGACATTGGGAATGAGCCAGAGTCCTCCGATCATGATGAGGAACAAGCCCCATCCCAAGCTCTCAAGGCGACGATCGAGCGTCCGTTTCTGGCTGTCGCGAGTCCCTTCTGGTGCCTGTTTCTCGGCTTCGGGAGTCTCTACAACGGGGCTATTAGCCATGATAACCACCTCCCCTGCACGTGCTATGCAAAGTTCCATGCAAAGCGCCGCTGTCTAACAGCGGATATGCCTGTAGTGTGTATGAGGCGGCTCTCTCCACGGTCACGTTCGGACGGGACATTCTCACGTAACTGTCACGGTCTCTGGGTGTTGGGCGTGGGCAGCACAACGGCCATGTGGGCGGCCTGTTCGATGGCGCGTTTGTACGCCGAGATATGCTGCTTGACGTCGTTGGTGCTGGCCTTCCACACCGCTCGCTGCCGAAGATACTTGTCTGCTTCGGCGCTATACCGTTTAGGCTCCATCTGCTTGTGCCTATCAGGAGAAGACCACCCGCATCATTCCGGTGATTGAACTGGAACCGCACAGAACCTAGCGTGGTCCCGCGCGTACGTTGCACTTCGACCAGGTGATCTACTCGCGCCCTCAGGCCCGTCACGGTTGTATCGCCGGGCGGTTTGGCCAATCCAGTACGCGGAATAGCCCGTCGCGCTGGCCGCAGCCGTCGTTGTCATGCCCCTTGCCAGGAGCCAGAGCACATGCCAGCGATCATGCTCAACCGGATCACGGGCCTTCCGATAGCGCGCTTCCAGGTGGTCAGTGGTCAAATAGGGTTCGAGGTGGATAGATGGTGACATACTGGGGTTGTACAACGGTATGCCACGACGGCGTACGACTTGGTATCAGTCTGGCATGCCGTCCAACTATGTATACAGGCAGCGGTGGCGCAAGAGACTACTCCATCGGAGAATGGGGTGATGCCGCCGCCATCTAAGCATTCACTGGTAAAACCAGGCGACATATCCGAATGAGCATCCGAATGAATAGCACCATGCGGAGTCGCTGAATAGCCGCTGAACATGAAGAACACGAACAAGCCAGACGTCCCACCGACCGAGCAGATTGGTCAGCGCAGGGGTTCACAACTCAGCCTCCGTCAAGGCATCCAGGCAATGCGCAACGTTCGCGCTTTCCTGCGGCTCATCGCGCTCTTCATCGCGCTCTTCATCGCGCTCAACCTTGCTGATCTCGTCGTGACGCTTGTCGGTCTGCGCCTCGGCGGCTTCGAGGCGAATCCGCTGTTCAACCCGATCTTCCGGCGGAGCACCATCACCGCAAGTCTGCTCAAACTCGCGGGTACGCTCCTGCTGACAACCATCCTGCTGACAACCTTCTCGACGATGCCGCGGTTGACGCGCTGGGTAGCCACATTCCTCTGCCTCATCCTGGGCGTCTTCGTGGCCAACGACGTCTGGACAGTAGCGCGCCTGCTCACCCGCTGATAGAACGCAGTGGACACCCATTCTCAGAATCGGTACGAGAAGGCTTCATGACAGGGTTCTCACAACACTCGGTGTAGCAGCAAGCGAATACTGGTGAGAGGGATGAGCGCCTTGCTGCTGATCGGCAGGCGCTCATAGTCGCGGATGAGCTTCCGGGAGCGCCCCAGCCAGGCGATGGTGCGCCATAGGTCCCCAATCGCCGATCCTTGGCATCTTGTATTCGACTGGCGAGAAATGGCCAGAATGCGTGCTACAATGGACGTCTATCAAGCGCGCCGCCATCAACGGCGCGAGCCTGCGTATTCCACGGGAGCTCCCCTACCTAGTGAACGCACTGCGATTAACACCCTGGGTTGTCTCGCTGTGAGTCATTATTGTCCGGAAAAGGAATATCGTCATGAGCGCCACGAGCATCGCACCTGTCCACCTGACGCTGAAGGGCATCACCATCGAAGAGTTGTCGCGCGTCGCCGTCGACGGCGCGCCGCTCGTAGTGGCCGCTGACGTGGACGAGCAGCTCCTGGCCAGTCGGGCTGTGGTTGAGCACGTCCTCGCGGGGAACCAACTCGTCTACGGCCTCACATCCCAGGTGGGCCACGGACGCGACCAGCGCATCGATCCTGCGGTTCTGCGGCAGTATCAGGAGCTTCTGGTCCGGACGCACGCCGGCGGCATCGGCGACCCATTGCCGGAGGCGCAGGTGCGCGCGATCATGCTGGCACGCATCGCTGGTCTGGCGCGTGGAGGAGCCGGGGTGCATCCCAGCGCATTCCGCACACTCGTCGACATGCTCAACGCCGGTGTCCATCCAGTGATCGCCGAAGGGGGATCAGTTGGGGCGTCCGACATCCCTCACCTCGCCGCGGTGGCGCTGGTCATGATCGGACGGGGGCAGGCCCATTACCGCGGTCAACTCCTCACAGGCAGCGAGGCTCTTGCGCAGGCGGGGATCGCTCCCTATCACTTGCAGCCGAAAGACGGGCTCGCGCTCATCAGTGCGAATGGATTTGCGATTGGGGTCGGCGCCTTGACGCTGTTGGAGGCGGAGCGGCTGGCCCTTGTGGCCGACAGGGTGGGAGCGCTCTCCCTGGAAGCCGTTGGCGCGAATACCAGCCCCTTCGAGGCGGAGGTAGCCGCAGCCAAGCCGTTCGCTGGCCAGGCGGCCGTCGCGCAGCATGTGCGTGAACTGCTGACAGGCAGTGCCCTTTACACGCCCGACCGCGTCGCCTCAGTCCAAGACCCGATCTCGTTCCGCGTCATTCCCCAGGTGCATGGCGCGTTGCGCGAGCAATTGGCGTTCGCCCGGCACAGCGTCGAGGTCGAGCTGAATGCTAGCGACGACAACCCGCTCGTGTCGATCGAGCACGACCGCCTGATCTCAAACGGCAACTTCCATCCCATGGTGCTGGCGCTCGCCTTTGATGCGCTCCGCGTTGGGCTGGCGCACGTCGGGATGCTTTCCGAGCGCCGCATCAACAAGGTCTTCTGGCCGCATGTCAAGCGCGTGCAATCACGAGTGGGAGCGCCAGCCACTGGCGAAGCTGGTCAGGTCAGCGACGCTTCCCACACGCCCAACACGCCCAACACGCCTGGTCAGGAGCCATTGCTTGCTCTGCCCGCCTACGCGGCCGCGGCTGTTCTTGCTGAGCTCAAGCACCTGGCGGGGCCGGCGACGCTGGAATGCCCCCCGCTCGATCTCGACGTCGAGGATCATTCCACGCTGGCGCCACTGGCTGTCACAGTCACAGGTCATGCATTGCACCAGTTAGAGACCATCCTCGCGATTGAGGCACTGATTGCCGTGGAGTCGCTTCGGGTGCAGGAAACTCACTCACAGTTGGGCATGGGAATACAGACGACCTACGAGGCCGTGCGAGCGTCCCTACAGCACCTGGGCGCTGAGCCGTCGGCGTCTGCCGCACTCGAGGCCACGCGGGTGGCCTTGCGCGAGTAAATGGGATGGCGCCGTATCGGGTCGCGCTGTATGCATCTGCATGTGGGTGCTGATGCTCAGGCGCATTCCAGTACCGCTCCGCGCCCACGATATGCCACACTCAGTCCTTTTCCGACGGGTATGACCAGCCGCTCGAAATCTGGCGACGCAATGACGCTGGAAAGGTCAAAAACTGGCAATCACCAGCTTCTTCATTTGCATCATGTGGGCATAGGCGTTCGGTCGTTGCATAAGCTCGCCCATGTTCTTTGGCACTATTTGCCAGCTCAGGCCAAACCGGTCTTTACACCAACCGCACTGCTCTGCTTCCGGCACACTCGACAGTCTCTCCCAGTAATAGTCGATCTCTTGCTGATCTTCGCAGGCAACCACAAATGACACCGCTTCGTTGAATTTGAACTCTGGACCGGCATTAATCGCGGTAAAGCCTTGGCCAGCCAACTCAAAGTCAATCGCGAGTTCTTTGCCGGCCATATCCTGTTGAAAATCAGCGAGTCCCTCGTCGGCACTGCCGGGATAATGCGCCATGGAAACCACTTTGCTGTCGGGAAAGACAGATATGTAGTACTCGACGGCCTCCTTGGCATTGCCGTCAAACCATAGGCTTGGTGTAATCTTCTGCTGCATTAATCTCCTCTTTCTTTCCCTATCCTGGCACACAGAGCGTCTAACATTGAAAATCCCGCATCTCTGATGCTACTAGGATAACGCACACAACGGGTGCAACTGCTATGTGTGGCCCCTTGTTCCATGGTGACTCACATCGGGCCATTCTCATTTCAAATTGGCACTCCGGAAACGAACGAAATCTTCTTCTTCTCGTCTCCCATGCCGTCGCTTTCGACGGCGCTCCACTTAGTTTCACCCCCGTCGTGCGCGTGCGACGCCGGGCAGCGCATGGAATACAACTCGGTTGCACTTCCTGCTATACTGGTCTCTAACAAGCCAGCGTCTAGCAGGAGATCCTTCGCCGTGGCAGACTCACTCAGCCCACAAACGTCGCTAAAATGGGGCGACTCCTTCGACCTGCTCAGCGACGAGCGCAAGAACGAACTCCGCGGTCGACTCAACGATTGGGATCCGATGACGCCTACTTATGGACAATCAGGCCCATTCGCGGGCGAACATCTCAATGGCCTGGAGGTCTTTTGGCTGGCGGCTTGCGCATTGGCGCGTAAGGACGGCGACCCGACCATAGCGGGGACGA
>Ga0207702_10001568_pt1 | contig 22642 bp, 20 predicted proteins | sample KBSCornC62_FD_184302 | JGI IMG/M metagenome (GOLD analysis project Ga0207702, IMG submission 184302) | Corn rhizosphere microbial communities from Kellogg Biological Station, Michigan, USA - KBS Corn C6-2 (SPAdes) (version 2) | ecosystem: Host-associated > Plants > Roots > Rhizosphere > Soil ...
AAGTTCCCCGCTTGCCGTTATATGGATCGTGGGAGACGACACAAGTAGGACTGAATGTTCCCGGCGGCAGAGCCTGTCTCTTGTTGAGACACGACATTAGTTGCGTGCGGAATCGCGCGATGTTCCTGTTAGCAATTTCGTTTCGAATGACTATTACAGAGGCGGGGAGCTTGGCGGTTATTCGCGGCCGAGAACATAGTTTTTGGCTAGATAAAGAGGCATGCATGAACACGTGGGTAACGGCCGGAGCTGTTTGCCTTGGCCTTGGCATTGCGGGGCTACGCAAGTCTTCGCGTCGGCACTTCCCGAACTACCTTGTGCCAGCCGGCCTTATCGGGCTGGCCCCGGTTTGCTGGGCATTGGCATTGGATATAAAGCGTGCCAACGGCTCATATCCTATCAGCCTCGGGGCCGGTCTTGTGTGGCTGGTGGTGATCGCAACGGCGTGGATCGCCCAAAATCATCCAGCCGGACGGGATCATGCGATTCTGCGGCCTGGCCATCCGCGAGCGTGGCGCTGGTATGCTGCCGCCTGGATCGTGTTGTTTGCGGTAGGCGTGGTGTCGATAGCCCTGCACGTGCGTGAGAAGACAGCTTACGAATGGCTGGAGCTGCTGGTTTCCTTTGTCGTGCTGATTGGTATCTATTCCTATGCATTTCAGCGCCAGCTTTTGCCGCGGATTTTCTGGCGCATTGTGGCACCCGCATATTGCCTCTGGGCGGGGGTGGGTCTCGTGACGCATTGGCCTGGGATGATGGCAGGGTTTCACAAGGCCCAGGGCACCACTTCGTTTGTCATAGCTCTTGTCTTTGGATTGCCAATCATCATCGGCATGCCGGTACTCAATAGCCTGGCGCTGCTCCGATTGAGCTGGCTTCCGCCAATTTCTGATGCACGACTTGCTGCAGATTAACGAGACCGTCGCCACGCCCATCGAGACGTTTGCGCTTGCTACTGATGCCGATGAACCGTCCAAGGACCATTGGTCCACGCCGCAGAACGATGGGCAGCATTGGCGCTGGCAATTACGGCCAGAGGTGATTGAAGCGCTGAGCTGAGGCGTCGGCTAAAGAGACAGAATGCAGTGCTGGCTGAAGGACGCAGCGTGGAAGAATTGGTAAAATACGCAATTGCATGTGAATGTGGCCATTCAGGCTTTCTTTGTGGTGAGAGGACGGACAAATATCACAACCTACGCGAACGATGCTTCTTGGAAGGGTTCAAATCTTCGACCTTTACGATAGGAAGCCGAGATTGGACCAATTCAGCGGCCGATCGCGAACAGTTACTGAAGATGCTGAAGGGAGTTTGTCCGAGCTGCGGCGCCCTCGGCAAAACTCGGTTCGTTTGATCGAACTCACATTCGCTTCGATGTCCAAAAGCGGGATTGTGAGCTGTCATTTCCCTACGATACCAGACGGGTGAGGGGAAAGGGGTGGGTTCCTGACAGTCCGCTTTCGTCCGTTGTGCGGCAGGAACGGTCAGTTCTCACAAGGATATTTAGTCGCTACATCGTTTAGGTGGTACATCGCAATTTCTGCGTCTTCCATGCAGAGCCCAGCGGTGAGTGGGTTTTTCCACACAATGACATCGCCGTCGTGTCGATGTTCGATCAGAAGTAGATATTCCCCTCCGGTGAAAGGACGAGCGGATGCTTGATCGTAGGAGATTGCTCTCCGGACGCGCACGCCCGCTAAGGTTCGGAGTGGCGAGAAAAGTAGTCTGAAGGAGCCATCGAACATCACCCGACCTTGATCATCACAAACGCAAGGGGCTCCCGGCTGCCCCGTAATTTCCGTCACCTTCGACAATTTGGCTTCAACAAGCGACGAGCTAACCGGCTTTGCTGAACCGGGAGGCGCAGTTTCCCCAATGGCACCGGCAAGGAGGGCTATGGCGGCGTAGCACAGCATCTGCCTTTCTTGGCTTTGCAATTTCGGATCCGCAAGGACCGCTGTGGCCCCAAACGACAGCTATTAGGTGATCGCTTTTCAACACGGAGTGGCCGTTATTGGGTCGCAGGTGCCGCTTGCCGAGCTAGCTAGATAAACCTCGCCAACGTCCGCCGCACCTGCTCTCCATGCCATTTGCCGCCTGATGGCGCAGGGATGCCGCGATCATTCAGCGCTACGGCAATGGCGCGTGCGCCCTCAACCCCCGACGCCTGTATGTCCCTGATCACATGCGCCACGGCATCGGCACGCCGTGATGCCCTCTCACCCCTCTTCAACGCACTCAGGCGAGTTGCATCGCCAGCATAGGCCAAGAGCCCCGCCGCCCCCTTCGGGTTGCCCAGCCGTTTCCCTCTGGCTTTGGCTGCCTGTAATGCGGCCTTGGTGCGTTGGCTGATCATTTCTCTTTCATGCTCAGCGATAGCCGCCAGCAGATGAAGGGTGAGCCTATTGGCATGCGGCATATCGCACGCGGTGAATTCCACGCCACCATCCATCAGATTAGCTATAAATGCGACATTGCGCGCCAGCCGATCAAGCTTGGCAATGACCAGCGTGGAGCGGTGCAGCCGGCATGCGGCCAGTGCGGCAGCAAGCTGAGGCCGATCAGCCTTACGGCCAGATTCGACCTCGACATATTCAGCAACGAGTGTGTGACCGCCACTGGCAATGTGCGCCGCTACCGCTGCCCGTTGCGCCTCCAGACCCAATCCGGAGGCGCCTTGGCGGGCTGTTGAGACGCGCAGATAGCTGATGACCAGCATCTCCGGCTTAACCCCTGCTCAAGTGCGACACATTTGCCCAAACGGTGGTTAGGGCTGCTGTGTCCGGCACCGGTTTACTGATTGCCCTCTGCGGGCGGCACGACCTCAAGGAAGGCGTTTCGGACGCACCCAGATATATAGCCCGTACACCACTGAGGGTCCTTGGGCTGCGCTTTCGGAAACGGGAACGTGCAGTCCGCCATATCAGCGATGAGATCGCGCCGGGTCATCTCACCCTTAAGCCCGACCAACGCCACGATAGATGCTGCCACGGTGTTGGGATTGGGGCTGATCCGCCCCAGCTTGATGATCTGCCCGCCGACGTCCCGGCTTGGCTTGCGATAGCCGGCAGCCTTACGGCGGGCGAGCAATGCGCGGAGGTCGGCTTCATCGTCCTCGGTCCAGCGCAGAACGGGTTTATCGGTAACGGGAGCAGGTGGCCCGTAAACTTCGGCCTCTGCCGGTGCATCCGGAGCCGCACCGACACGTGACGCGCGACCCTTATTATTCGATGCTTTGCCTTTGGCCTTGGCCTTGATCGCTGCCCTGGCGGGCTTTGCCTCAGCTGGTGCCTCATCTGGCGCCTCAGTAACTGCCTCAGCAGTTCTTGGTGAGGCAATGACGGTATCCATCGGTTATCTCCTTGATGTTGGGAGACATTCGATGGCAGGACGGTCGACGATCGCAAGTGACAGCGCTCAGTTCTGTAGCTGATCGTCCCGTCGCGAACGCAATTGAGTTGGACCTATTGGAGGTGGCTTCGATATAAGCTTGTTCAAATTCGCACAGGCTTGGCCAACCATGTGATCATTTGCGCCCGAAATTCAGCGGTTTTATCCTCTGTGAGCTTGGATATTAGGCTCGCCATGACAAAGCTGAACCCGATTGCGGCGAACAGTACGGCCCAGTTCATCATGCCTCTCGCTGGCGAGCGATCGCCGATGCCCAACAATGCCATGCTCACGGAGGAAAAGAGGTACAACAGCGGCACGTGCGTACAATACAATGTGTAGGAAAACCCTGCCATACGGGCGTGCAAAGCTGCGAAGGGCGGGTGGCTCGGTTCACTACGGCTTTTGAGCGACCACAACAACAAAGTGAAGGATAAGGCGACGCTCATATCTGTGATGAAACCCGGCAGCCCCTGGGCGTCTTTCATCGTCACCCGGCCGATTACGATGACGGCAAGGAATAACAGCGCAGCGGCATTAAGGTTGACGTTCTTCTGAGGAGCAACCGAGAGTGCAGCGCCAAGCAGCCAAACAGCGAAATAGGGCAGAATCGGGACACTAGCGACCTGGAACCACGTCAATGTCCCGAGCAGAACAAATGCTGTAGCTCGACCTCGCCAGCCCATGAACAAGAGCGGAAAGCAAACATAGTACCAGAACTCGTGCGTGAGCGACCAAAGAGACAGGTTACCGCCCGCCACCTGACAACCCACGTCCTGGAGAAATGCCACGTTGCAAGCGATGGTGGCAAATCCCGCCTCTCCTATCGTGTGCATTGGGTACACGCCGGCGCCGGTCGTGCCACGATAGGCAAGCAATCCAAGCAGCGTTAGTACGGGCGTCAGTGCGAGGGTCGGGTAAAGCACGATCGTCAACCGAGCGACCCGCTTGCTCATATATTCGCCAAAGCTTGCCCGCCCTGCCGCCTTGTCTCTGATCCAAGAGCCGCCGACGAGATAGCCACTCATGACGAAAAACATCATCACGCCATAATGCGCCATGCCAGCAACGAACGAGTAGATGTATTGGGCTGGCGGGCGCTCTGCCGGGCTGATGTAAGTCAGCGGCAACATCAGGATGCCGCCAGCATGCATGATGACGACCACGGACGCGGCGAGCCACCGGAAGAGATCGAGCCAAGCGGAGAAAGCCGCCGGACTTTGAGCGTTATGGTTTGTCATACAGCTAAGGAATGTTGGCGCCGTACAGGGAACGACACATATGCTACCGTCAACGCCACGGCGAGGATGAGCGTGAGAAATCTGGGATCGCCCCAATAAATCCCCTGAGTGAGGATTGCGATGCCAATGAAGCAGCAGGGATAGCCAAACAGGCCGACTGGCCGGGCTTTCATGTAGTTCCCGTAAAACCAGCCGAGGAAGGCGCCTGCCGCAAGGCAATAGATAAGGCCACCCACAAGGCCGTAATCAAGCACGCTCGCCATAACGCCACCCGGATTGTTGTATTCTTCATTCCCGAACGCGGCAAAGTAGGCCTGCAAGGGATCATCTATGGTAACGCCAAAGAGTTCCGGGAGACGGATCGCCCATGTGGCGGTGAAATAAGGATAGCCAAGCGACCCAAACTTATCGAGCAGGCCGGCCGCCGTATTGCTGGCAACCGATATATACCCAAGCAGGCGGAGCGATGCGAACTGCAGGAAATTATCATACCGGTCGACATAGTACGCCCAGGAGCGGGTATACTCGCCCACTGCAAAAAGCATGAATACCGCCGCTATGCCCGCCAGCGGGAAAAGCCCGACGCCTTTCCACGACCGGCGGCCATAAGTGAAAACGGGTAATGCATAACCAATTGCCGCTTCAACGATCGCAAGGCGTTCAGCGGCGGCAAAGCCTCGGACAAGCACGAATGCAATTAACACCCAAAAAAGTGGCCGCCATCGTGGCGAGAGAGGGTTGCCGGTCAAAATCTTGCGATATGATGCCATCGCGAGGACCAGCGGCGTGATGTTGACCAGCGAAGTCAGGCCGACCAGCTTTAATAGTTGATCCTTCACATCGTAGATCGCGCCCTGATCGCCCCGAATGACGGCGAGCATGCCCTGTGGATTTCTGAGCACGTTCAACAGGAGTAAGAAATGCGCCGTCACCGCGATGAACATGAGCACGAGGAGCGCCCTGTCGAACCTTCGGCGGCTAATTCTGGCAGACTTCGACGTGTGCAATGACAGGATTTCGCCCGCCTTACAGCCGATGGAGATACACACGATACAAAGGGTGCCGGTGAGAATTACGGTAGGTGTGAGAAAATCGGTCGAGCCGAATTCCGACATCAGGGGGCCGCCTAGCCAGGCGCTAATGGCGTAGATCGGCAAGATGAGAAACAGCAGGCATTTGCCAGGATTAATCCACCAGATTTCACGAGAACTTAGAGGGGTGGCGGCTCGCTGGAGCCTAAGATGCGTGCCTTGTGGAAGAGCAAGTGCTGGGCTTACGATATTATTCGTGTAGCTCATTGGATCTCGCAACCGGCTTGTAAAAGCCTCCTAAGCGCTGAAGGTTAACGATCAGTCACCTCGCCGATCAACTCAGCGATCGGAATCGCATCAGCCATCACGCGGTATCCTGCTGAAGAAGGATGAATGTGATCGTCTGAATCATAAGCGGGATTGAGCTGACGCGGCTCATTCGGGTCGCGCATCACGGCATCCCAGTCGATGATCGCGTCGAAATGGCCGGGTGATCTGATCCACGCATTGATCATCTGCCTGTCGCCCTCATCCAACGGCGTAGGTCGATAGAAGGAATTCCAGTCAGGCATGATGGTAGCCCCTACGATCCGTAACCGATGCGCATGCGCGCGAAGAATTAACTGCTCATACGCAGCTATTATTCGTGCGGTCATCGCAGAATGCGCCGCAGGGTCCTGCGAGGTCTTGGCAAATCGGCCCAAGTCATTGATGCCCTCCATAAGGATCACCGTGCGCGCGTGCGGCACGCTCAGAACGTCACTGTCAAACCGATCGAGTGCGCTCGGTCCGCGTCCAGTGGCGAGCAGGCGATTGCCCCCGATCCCCTTGTTCACCACCCCCCACCGTACTTTACCCGTCATCGCAGCAAGGCGTTCAGCCAGTCGATCGGGCCAACGCTGGTTGGCGTTGATAGCTGAACGAGTGCCGTCCGTTATGGAATCACCAATAGCGACGATGATCTGGGCGTCAGGCGCCATCACTTCCACGGCGGAAAGAAAATACCAATGGTCCGTAGAGGTCGCCCCAACCAGTGAAGGGGCGCTGGCCTGATTGCCATGGGCGGTCCAGGAAGTCGACCGCGAATCCAGATGACCCGGTGGTTGCGGTGGCGCCGATATTAGATGCATGGAGACCGAAAGGCGCGCGAGCGGCGGCACGCGCATGTCGATCGGGTCAGAGGTTACTGTCCTGCCCGAAGGAATGGTAATCCCAGACCGTCCGGCGAAATGTAAGGTGTGATCAGTAGGCGGCTCGATAGCTGCAGAGCCCGGAGATCCGGCAAGCGCGACATGCACCGCGTCAATGATCAGCGGCCCATCCCCGTTGGCGTTCGTAAGCGCCACCCTAAGCTGTCGACCACCGACGCTGAGCCGCAGAGCCTGCCGAAGTGTCGCGTCGGCACGCTGCTCCGAGGCAAGGACAGCTTCCTGCCCAAGCCCGTAGTTGGCGGGGCTCCAGCTCGGTATCCAAGAGTTTTCCGCGCGAGCATGGCCAGTTGACGCCCAAAAAGCGAGGAGCAGCAAGGCCGCGACGGGGATGATGCTACGATAGCCGCCCATGTGTCACAAATTCTGGCGTTCTTGGAAAATGGTAGGCTGCCACCAGCAGCGCCGCGCTTCCGCGCATGCCGTCGAGGGTGCAAAATCTCCGGCTGTCGGTGGGTTTGCCAATCGGCATCTGCGTCGTCATTTCATAGATCAAGCTCGGGGCATGCTGGCCAGCGAAGGCCACCGCTGACGCTCACTATCACATAGAAACCAATGGCCCGGAGCTGCCTTGGTTATTTCGTGCCTTCAACATAAAGGCTTTCCCACGAGCGATGTTCAAGGTCCACCAGCAGGCGGGGATCGGCTCCCTCGCGAAAACTGCACTCTTTCGCCGAGGTGAAGCCATTCTCCAGCATTTTCTGCTTGAGCATCTCGGCATCCCAAACCGAACGGTGCCCGTGGTTTTGGGTTAGATTCCAGAACGCTTCGCAACCGGAACTAAACATGCTGAACTCTTGAGCGGGTACCTTGCCATTATAGAATTCGACATAGCGAGTGAGGTTAGGCACCGAGCAGCGAAACACGCCACCCGGCTTCAGGACACGATGAACCTCGGCGACCAGGCTCAGCGCCTCTGCTGGATACATGTGTTCCAGCGTATGTTCAGAGAACACCCCCTCGAAGCTGTTGTCGGGGTAAGGAAGAGGTTTCCGGAGGTCATGGCCCACATGCCGTGTTTGGCCACGATGGTGGAAGAAGAAATCGACATTTTCAAATTCTGGAAGCGGATTTAAACCTGAACCGATCTGCAGCAGCGGGGAGGATGGCGTGCGACGTTTGGCCGCCATTAGCGATCCGACAGCGGCCCGCACCTCAAAATAAGCGTGACGTCCGAGCGTCCATCGTGACGCCCTCGAACCGAACCGGTGCATGTCTTGCAAGTTGCTTTGATCCATGCGCGGAGCGTTGCACTAAATAATTGAATATCTATTAAAGTTGGCCGCATGACGACTTCTCGTCCACCACTCATGATATGACCTTTCTCATCGAGAGAGACGATCGTTATTAATGACCCGGCAATTCGCTTCCGAGCTGCCTCCGCTCGCTATAGCCTAAACCCCTCCGTCTCCGCCCGTTAATCTCGAACGTCACCCGCTCCCCGTAATCGCTCGACCGCCAGCGGCTTTCGCCTGATCCGGGGCCGTTATAGATGGTCGCCCGCGTCCTCAGCACCGCTCACAACCGGCCGATAAACTATCCACCACTGCGGATTGTCCGAGTTGCTATTGATTTTCAGGGTGATCTCCACATCGTCGTGGTACCAGCGCATGTAGCGATAGTAAGAGGGCTTATCGCCACCTTCAGCTTCGCACAGCTTTGACAGGGCGCCGAGGACGCCGCCTGCATAGCTGTTGCCGCAATCAACGCGATCAACGCCATTGGCCTGATCGTCTGGATCGCCATATTTATCGTGCAATGTCTTGAGCACGACGAGGCCGCAGCGATTTTCAGCCTCATCCCGTCCCGTGAATTGGAGTGCGACGCGCGACAGACCCTTGTTTCCGTTGTACTGGGGGGAAACGAGCATGTAGCAGCCCGCCGTTAGGGGAACATGGTCGTGTGGCAGCAGCGCCTTGACCTCTGCCTTGCTCATGCCGAGCCGCAAATTGTGCCAAAGGAGCAAGCGCCGGTCCTGAGCGGAGCTTGATGATTGAGCAAGCGCGGGCGCGAATGCGCAGGCCGAGGTCAGCAATGCCAGTGCGTTGCGCATAAACTTGTGGGCAGTGGTCATTTTGCGTGAATCTCCGGTAATGCCGCAGCGGGGATCAGGAATGCAGCCAGGGCATAGTCAGCCGAGGAAGCGATGGGAGGGCATTGCTTGGGCTATGGCCTATACGCGGTGCCATCGGCGGCATTGACGATGTAGCGAACCGTCCCAGTGCCACCGCGATATTCGACACAGGTGACTTCGAAGGCGTCGCTGCTCACCCGAAGAGGCTCAACTGCAACGACGCGGGCACACAGCAGCCCGTTCAGGTTAAGGACAGTGGCGATCACTTCGCCATGTTCGCGCAACGCTGCCGAACCATAGCCGCCATAGGATGCGGCCTGCCTTTTGCGTTCGGCTCTTTCCTGCCGCTCCCGAGCACGTTGCTCCTCGCCGATCTTACGTAGCTCCCGCTCCTTGGCTCGCTTCTCCGGAGGTGAAGGGCTGCAGGGATCGATGATATCAGTGCGAGGCGACACCGTCGGGTCGATGACCTTACTGCCTGCAAACACCTGCCGAGGTGAGCCGACGCCATCGCCGGGTTCGAAGTATATCTTCAAGGTCGCGGTGGCGATCCGCCGTGTCAGATCAAGCTTGATGTCATCCACAGTTTGACCGGAGGGGCCAACATCAATGGGCACGAGCACGGTTGTCCGCTTACAGCCTCGTTCGTCCACCGAATCGATGGAAGGCTCATATTGGCCTCTGTTCTGGGGTTCGAACTGCCCGCTGAGATATAACGAATATGAAGCCTTATCGCCTGAACGCTTGAGGTTCCATTCTAGAGCTTCGACCTTGGGTGGGGATTTGGAGCATCCTGCCAGTAGCACCGCTAGAGCCACGATTGATGGGCGGCGGAGGGACGTCATTGCGCTCACCGTCCCAAGTCGCTGATGGTGCCGCAGCGCTGGCAGAGCCAGCTACGATCATATTTCTTTTGATCTTCCCCATGCTTCTGCAGATCCTGCCACAGCATCATGGTCCCCATCGGGATGACCAGCACGACGCTGACGATCCAGACCCAGCCGGGCCAGTTCCAGTGAAGCGCCGCTAGAGACAGCAGTAGGATAAGCGTGGCACAGCCGGAGAAGCTTTTGCCGTCCATCGCTGGTGGCGCGGTCCTTTGCGCCAACAGCGATTGCGACGTGCCCTTGGACTTGGCCGCGCCGACGCCCAGTCCACCACCACCAATGCCCGCTCCCACGGTGACGCTTTGAATGTCGCTGGTGCCAGCCTCATGCGCCAGGCTGGCCTTTACCATGTCGGTTGCCCCGCATTTTGGGCACTGTTTGCTCATCTTCGCCCCCATCCGATAGGGCGGTATTCGCTTGACCGATGCCGCCCCTATGTCCGCTTGGGGCGACGGCCGAAGCCGGATGTTGGAAACCTGTGGAAACCGCAGGCGCATGCGCCTTTACCGGCGAACCGGCTGGACATGCGCGCATGCCACCCGGCCTCCAAAATTTGGCGACCGAGTTCGTTTCCAGAGGTTTCCACGCCCCACTTCCCCGCTAAGGGAAGCGGGCGATGTTTACGGGCGGATCATCCGCTTTGGCAAGTGATCGATGGCAGAACTGTTCCGGGGCCGTTTCAATCCGAAACAGCATCGGTGAAGGTTGAAGCGTTAGGGAAGCTCGATAGACTGACGCCGCAATGCAGGACGAAATCTCAGTCAATTTCGAGGAAGCCGACTTCGTTGATGCATATCGCCCGCATCCACGATCGCGGCGGATGCGATCGCTCGTCCTCCTTCTAGCGGTGATGCTCGTGGCGCTAATCGTCGTCCTTCTCGTCCGCTTTCCAAGCGTCCACTATTCATTCGAGCATTCCCGCCTGATCATGGGTCTCAGCGGCGCCGTGGTCCTTGCGGCCGTACTGATCACAGCTTTGCTGATCGCGGCCCCGGCCCTGCGACGCCGTGCGGCGCGCAACACGCTGGCACACCATCCCGGCCTGCGTGATCCCGTGCACTATGCGTTCGATCCCGAGCGGTTTTCGGTGCGGACGACCTATACGCAGGCGTCGTATCCGTGGGCTCAACTGTGGGATTGGCGAGAAACGGAGCGTGTCCTGATCGTTCTTCCGACGCCGCAGAATTTCTATGTGATTCCGAAACGCGGCGTCGATCCTGCCGTCCTTGATCGTCTGCGCGGACGCCTGGCGAACGCACGTAAGCGCTTAGCTAAGCGCTAGCAAAGCCCATTCGTTGACGAGAGCGCTGCGTCGCTGTGCCGAAACTCAAGTTATATGGTGCTTAATCCACCTCATCCGCCAACACCCGCGAAATGGCCAGCAGCACGTCCGGCCTAACTTGCACCCCGAGGTGGCTGCTCCGGATTTCGATGCCCCGGCAGTTGTCGTCCCGGCAGATTGTGCCAGCAACCAGCCCGTCTGACCGGCTCCAGATTGCAGTTGTCGGCATCGGCAATGGCTTGGCGATGGCGGCGTTGCGCGCCATAACTGCCGGATCATCGAGCCGTTCGCCCGTTGTCCATTGGAATATGCGCCACACATTGGTCGCCGTGCCTGGCCCGACAAAGGGCGAACTCACTGTGATAACCTCGCGCACCAGCTCCGGCCGGCGGTGGGCCGCTAAACGTGCGATGATGCCGCCCAAGCTGATCCCGATCAGTGTCACCGGGCCGCTTGCCGCCGCCAGGGCTTCAAGGCGGGCTATCAGTTTCTCTGCATCGGCTCCAACCGTTCTCGCACCGAAATTTCGGCCCAGCCCCCATCCCTGAGCATCGTAGCCGAGCTGCTGTAGAAAGCGCCGCATCACGAAGTTGGATCGATCGCTGTTGAGGAGGCCTGGAAGCAGCATGACCGGACGGCCGTCTCCACGGGGGGCACCCGCCAAGGCCTTGCGGTGCTGAGGCCAGCTTGCCACTGTCCAGGCGGCGCGCGGGAGTTCCGCCGCCCATAGCAGCTTAGATGGCGCGCGAGGCGGCAAGGGCGCTTTGGTCATTGCGTCTCATAAACCAGATCGAGAGACAAGCATTGGGCGCTTGCGCAGAATAATGGTGAGCGTACCGCATGCTTCCGATTTTTGGCAACATTGGGACTAAGCTGACAAGCTGCTCTCCAGGACAGCTGCCCATGAGGATACCGTCTCCGCGTCTCGCTTCGTTTTGCGGGCAATAGCTCGCGCGATCTCCTCATCCACCCGATGTCGGGCGCGCTGTCGTAAGCGCCTGACTTGCCCGTGTATCTTTTGTCCGGCAGGACCGAACTCCTCAACGGAGCGGACAACGTAGGTCCAGAAGGTCCACTTCTTGCTCGTCGAGGCAGGCTCGAAGCCCTCGACTCTGCCGAACCGTTTCGTGAAGCTCTCGAAATTGAACATGTCGCAGAGCTGGGTGTAAGTCTTGCCGGGGTAACGTTTGATAGTAGCCTCGGCCTGGTTGCGAGCCACGGCAGCAACCTTCCTGTGGAGGTTTGACATGGTCGAGTCGCGGAGGAACACGCTGCGGCCGTCGTATCGGAAACCGAGGTACTCAAGCCCGTTCCGGCCCCTGCCCGCTATCAGTTCGCAGGTCTGCTCACCGCCTCCCGTCCGCGTGTATCGCACGAGGGACGATTTGTCTGGTTTGATGAGGAGCTCATCGCCATAGGCACGAATGCGCGACGGCAGCGTATCCATAATCGCGCGCGCCTGATCCACTCCGATCGGCAGGATGAGGAGTATGTCGTCCGAATAGCGCACGTAGCTGCCACCAAAGCCTGTCGCCAGCGCATTCATCTCAACATCGAAGTCGATGAGGTAAAGATTCGCCAGCAGGTCGGAGATGGGTGCTCCCTGCGGTATCCCATGTAGCTTGTCGTTGGGTTTCACCAATGAGAGGCCTTCTCCGTCTTCGCCCAATATCTTCTGCCTAAAGTCGTGAGGCGAGCAGAGTTGCGTCGGCACGTCTTTATAAGGGATGAGATAGCCGTTGATAGGGTGGCCGCTCTTCGTCCAGCTCTTCACACCGTAGAAGCCCAGGCGGGTATAGACGCCCATCCGATCGACAACGCGGTATTTCGTGATGTTCTTGAAGACGGCAAAATGGTCCGGGGCCAGACGCTCGACGCCCAACAGGCGGCACCAGAGAGCCTTGAGGCGCTCGTGGTCGATTGACTCGAAATAACTGCTGATATCGACGGCAATGGCGCAGCAGTCGCCGAGGTGGCGTATTCGATCGAACGCCTCACGAGCGAACTGGATGTTGCACTTCCCGCGCCGCGCGTCGCCCTCCGTTAGGATGCGCCGGTATGCTACCGGGCAATGGCTGATACCGAGCCGGTGCAGTTCTGCCTCGTAGGGGCCGCTCAACAAATGCCTGTAATATGCGAAGATGTATGCGTCCCGGCGCGCGGCATACCGGATGGGGCGGTCCTTGGGCTTCGGCTTGCCACCGCCCCTGTCATCGCGGAATGGCTGCCACTTCTTGGTGTAGCGCAGGAAGGGGAAGAAGCTGTTTTTAGCGACGCGGTGCGGGTCCGTCACCAGTGCGATAATCTCGGCCGGTTTCAACACCTGATCAAAGTGCGGATAACGCTTGAGATCGCTTTTTTTGAGCTGCCAGTCCGCCAATGTCTTTGCCTCCAACGAGAGGGGGCGGTAGCAACCGGTTCCATCCGGTTATCGCTTCCGCCCCGCACCGTTGGCAGCGAGCTCGGCGAACCTTGCTCTGTCTGGAAAGAGCTTCGACGAAGTCGAGTATGCTGTCGCTGTGGCGGTCATCGCGGGTTTCGTGATGATCGTTCGGCCGGCGACGCGGGTCTCGGCGTTCAACGGAGTTGCCAATATGACTATCCGCCTTCTGCTTCGGTCCGCGTTCATCCTTTACAGTCATAACGCGCTACTCTGCCCCCCTAGTGAGCAGATGCGTGATCATTACTGATGCCGCATTAATCGTGTCAATCTCGCAACGAAAAAGTGTGAACAAATCGGGAAAGTGTTGCCTTCTCTCCACAGTCAGATCCGGTGTAGTCGGGAAGCGGGGCGAGGTCTTTCTGTGTCGCCGACATTGGGGGGGGGCACATCCCCAGGTTGGCGAGGCATTCACGATGCTGACGCTGCAGTGCGATCGCGGAATTGCGCCACGTTATAGCCCAGGCGGATCGCGGTGCTGAGTCCCACACTATGGGTGGATTGACTTGATCTCGCGTACTGGCGGAGGATGTGCTAACTGCCGGCGGGATGGCTTGAGGTGGCACAATTGGGATGGTCGCCGGCCCGATTCGCTTTGCTGGTAGCCAATTCAAACAGAAACCCTGTCAACACCCTCGAGAAATAAATCTTGTTCAGCCAAAAGCTATGTGCGGAACGCACCCTCCGTTGTGAGTGAAGGGGGCAGCGGGCGCATTTAGGATGGCGCGCGGCTCGCATCGCTCGGGCGCCAATGCTAGTGTGATTGGAATCGCCGGCAGACAGTGTTCTAACCGGCGGCAGAGCGAAAAGGATACTGTCAAACATCATGCAGTCGGCGAGCGCCCAGATCCTGTTGTCGCGCTTAGCCCCCATGCCTTCCGCCGCGCGCCGCCGCGTCGACCGGCAGCTACTGAGAGCGCTCGATCGCGGTCGTAAGATTCTTTTTCTTGATATCGAAACTACGGGGCTTAGCCGCTACTATGACGAGGTAACCCTCGTGGGTTTCATGCGTGACGGTCACTACCGCGTCTATGTCGCAGGCGACGATTCGTCTGAATTGCTTGATGCGGTTGCCTCTGCGGACACGCTTGTCACGTTCAATGGCACACTCTTCGATGTACCGTTTTTGCGCCAGACGTTCGACACAATACGCGTGCCTACCACGCACATCGACTTGCGCTATGCAGCGCGGCGCCACGGCTTGTCGGGGGGACAAAAAGCGATTGAACGCATGCTCGGGATTGACGCTCGTTCAGGTCTCGAAAACATTGATGGCGCCCAAGCAGTGCTCCTTTGGCATCGCTATTTGCGCGGGGACATGGCCGCCCTCGACCTTCTTATCCGCTACAATCTTGCAGACGTCCGTGCGATGACCGCCATCCTCGACCACATCATCGATCAAGTCGAACACCCTGACCTCCTGATTAAACCGGCGCGCTTTGGTGAAACGCCGGTCCAGCCCACTGGCCATGCCGCCGAGGGCGCAACGTTGCCCGAGCCCTCCCGCCTCGCTCGTGCCAAATTCTCGTTTGAAGGGCTTTTCGGCAACAAACGCGCGGCTCAAGCGGTCGTCGTCGGGATCGACCTGACCGGTTCCGAAGCGCGACCTTCAGGGTTTTGTTTGCTCGATGGCAGGCGCGCGACCACTCGGCTTGTACGCTCGGATGACGAAATGGTGGACGCCATCTGCGCCGCGCGACCCGAGGTAGTGTCGATTGACTCGCCGCTGTGTCTACCTCGAGGTCGACTGCACGTTGGCGACGATGATCCGGGCCGCGATGAATTCGGGATCATGCGGATTTGCGAGCGCACGCTGAAACGCCGTGGGATCAACGTATATCCCGCACTCCTTCCCAGCATGCAGCGCCTAACCGCACGCGGCATCGCGCTTTCCAGTCGGCTGCGTGCTCTTGGCGTACCGGTCATCGAGAGCTACCCCGGTGCCGCGCAGGATATTATGGGCATTCCCCGTAAAGGTGCGGGCCTCCATTGGTTGCAGCAAGGGCTGGCGGATTTCGGGATCATCGGCGATTTTGTCGAAAGGCTGCCAAGTCATGACGAACTCGATGCGATCACCTCTGCACTGGTAGGGACCTTCCACCTCGCCGGACATGTCGAAGGCCTTGGCGCCGAGGGCGAGTCCCCACTGATGATACCGACGCTAAACTCTGAGTCGCGCCCGCTCGTCATTGGCATCAGCGGCCGTATAGCTGCCGGCAAGACCACCGCTGCCAATCGTATAGCCGCGTTGGGCTTCGCTTATACGCGTGTAAGCCTGGTCATTGATGAGGAAATCCGCGCGCGGGGACTTCCGCTCGATCGCGCCACCCGCCAGCAACTGGGCCTCGAACTGCATCGGGGACGAGGTCAAGCTTGGCTGTGCGAGCGCGCAGTAGCCCTCACCGGCGATGCTCCACAGATCGTCGTCGATGGTTTGCGCTGGCCGCAGGACCACGCCTATTTCGTCGAGCGTTACGGTCATCGCTTCGTCCATCTACATCTTATCGCACCATTGGAGGTACGCACCGCGCGGAGCGGTATTCCCGCGCCCGTCTTTGCTGCCGCCGATACCCAGCCCGTTGAATCCGGCATCGACGCGCTTGCTGCTTTGGCTACAAAAGTCATAGAAAATTCGAAGAGTCTCAGCGAATTTGAAGCCGAGATCGACCGCATCGTTGAGCACGCAATCCAGGAGAGCCGTTGAAATGCCTTTGTCTGTAATTGTGGGAGGTCAGTACGGTTCGGAAGGCAAAGGAAAAACATCGCTGCACATTGTCCGCAGCGATCCGTCGACCGCTGCAGTGATTCGTGTCGGTGGTTCGAATTCAGGGCACACCGGAATTGGCCGTGATGGTCGTAGCTATGCGCTACGCCAGCTGCCTGCGGGCGCGATCGATGGTCGCGTCAAAGTCATCTTTCCGGCCGGCGCTTACATTGACGTCGACCTCCTGCTTTCCGAGATTGATAAGCTCAACTATGCACGTGACCGCATCGCCATTAACCCGCTCGCGCATGTCATAACGGCCGATCATAAAGCGTGGGAAGCGAAGGTTCATCTTCGTGATTCTATCGGTTCGACGCAGTCCGGAACTGGTGCAGCTGTATTGTCGCGCGTCGCACGCGGTGCCGGCTGCTTGCCTGCTGCTGTATGCGCTGAAGATTTGCCTGCGCTTGCACCGTACATCACCGACACCACTGCGCTGGCGCGAGGTCTGCTGATGCAGGGCCGACGCATCGTTATCGAAGGCACGCAAGGGTTTGGGTTGTCGGTGCTCCACGCGGAAGCGTGGCCTAAGGCTACCAGCCGCGACACGACGGCGGCGGGGTTCATTGCCGAAGCCGGTCTCAGCCCGCTTGATGTTGACGATATAACACTGGTGATCCGATGCCACCCGATTCGCGTAGCCGGGCGTCAGTCGGGACCGCTCCCACATGAAACCAGCTGGGCGGAAATCGCGGATGCCGCAGGGATCGACCGCGATCTGACGGAACTTACCACCGTCACACGCGCCCGGCGCCGCGTTGGGCAATTCGATGCCAACATCGTCCGTCAGGCCATTGCCGCCAACCGCCCAACTCGGATCGTGCTCAACCATTTGGATTATGTCGCACCCAATTCAACCGGCCGTGTGCTTGATCCAATCGGGCGCGCGTTCGTCGATAAAATTGGTGATCAGATCGGGCAGTGCGTCGATTGGGTAGGCACCTCACCCGCCGATCTCACGGCCTATGACGACCTGTTGGCTGTTGGAACGTGACGGCCGCCGGTGCAAAAACGTGGAAAGACCTCGTGCAGCGCGATTGGCGATAAGCTGGACGTCACATGACGTGGCGTGAAAAATCCCTTAGCTGGCTTGCGAGAAAGAGCGCGCGCTGGGCGAACCTCCCGTTGGCTGAGGACGTGTCAGGCGCCGTGATCTCGACGCCCGCCTTCAACGACCTACCAGCACCTTTGGCTAACGATCCTGCGCGGATCGAAGCGCGTGAGAAGTTCGAGCGTTGGAAGGATATTGATCCTTTTCCCAAGGTTGCGCCCGCGCTGCTGAATGCTGCCGATATTGACGACTACATGCGCGCTGCCGCGATGGTGTTTCCGTACGACCCAGCTAAGCGAAAGACAGCATCCTATGCGTTAAGCGTTGGCAATGAGATTGCATACTGGGATGCCAAGGAGCCTAACCAAGCACCGATCCGCGAACTGCAGCCTGGTGCACCCGTGATGATCCCGCCCAACTCCCTCGTTTACGTACGCACGGCCCAGGATTTTCAGCTGCCTAATTACATGGCAGTTCGTTTCAACCTTCATATCGATTTAGTGCACAAAGGCCTGCTGCTCGGCACCGGGCCGCTGGTTGATCCTGGCTTCTTTGGCAAACTGATGGTCCCACTGCACAATTTGACGAGCAACACCTATGTCCTTGCAGTCGGCGACGATTTTATCTGGGCAGAGTTCACGAAGACTTCGCTTTCGACCCGCTGGCAACGAGAGGACGTTGATCGTCCGGAGCCGTCAGGCCAACTCGTCGATTTCCCTTCGCGTAAAGAAAATCGTACGCTGGCCTATTATCTACACAAGGCTCGGCTCGGCCATGAGCGAATCCAGCCTGGCCTCAGCCATCACGCGCTTCAAAATGCTATCCCGGATGCAATTTACAAGGCGCGTAAAACCGCTCAAGACGCCAAAGCGAGCGCAAACAGAGCGAAGCGCCGCCTGACCCAGACGCGTAATTTTGTCGCTGGGTTTGGTCTCTTGGCATTCTTAGGGGCCGGCGCGACACTCTATTCCCAAATCCAAGCGAGCCGGTCGGCGCTGCAATCAACCTTGGGACTCGTCAAGGATACGAACCGAGAGGTCGGTCAGCAGGAAGCGCGATTGCATGCTCTGGAAACGGAATTAGCGCGGTTGCGTGAAGTGCACCGGCAGGCATCATCCGCCCCAGCCAATGGGAGAACCGCACTGAGGCGAGCGAAGTAAACGTTTGCCGTCGTCGTAGGCAGCCACAACCAAACGAACGTCACCTCCGGAGGCGAGTTCCGGTTCAATCGGCCGGGGTGTTCGGCTCCCAAAAACCCATTTGCAGAAGATTTTCATCCGCGTCACCCGGTAGCCCCCGTTACACCCCTCCTTCGTCCACGGCATCCTTCGCAGACCAACTCGAGAAGATGCCCGCCAATCCCTCACGTCCCAACCATGCGGAACATCCGCCGACCTCAGGGAAGTTGACCGGCCGATAAATCTTGTAGCTCTCTATCCCCATAGAGAAGGCGCGGCCGGGTTCTACGGCTGCCACGTAGACGAGTTTTCCCGATACGGCGTGCGGGTACCCTTCTTCCTTAAGCTCGTCCGCAGGGCTGCCCGCAGACGTTCGAGAAGGGACATTCCCGGCCGCCCCTCGCCGCCATCGATGCATTGCATCTTAAAGAATTGCCCGTAGTGCCTGCCGGAAGGGAGCGATCCGTGGACAGTTATCTTGTCATCAAGACTTTCCACATCATCAGCGCCACCGTGCTGTTCGGCACGGGCATGGGAATTGCCTTCTTCCATTTTGCCGGCCAGCGGTCGCCTGATTTCGCCGCAAAGCTGTTCGCCGCGCGCGTTACCGTATTGGCGGACTACTTGTTCACCCTGCCAGCGGTGATCATCCAGCCGCTGACAGGAGCCTGGCTCATCCGGCAGGCGGGCTTCGATTGGGCAGATTATTGGCTGGTGTGCACCTACGCGCTCTATGCCATCGCCGGTGTCTGCTGGATCCCCGTGGTTTTCATCCAGATCAGGATCAAGCGCATGCTAGAGCAGCGCATTGCAGGGCTGCCATTTGACCAGCTGGCTTATGAGCGCCTCTGCCGCTGGTGGTTCGCGTTGGGGTGGCCCGCTTTCGGGGGGCTGATCATCGTGTTCTTCCTGATGGTGACCAAGCCGTCATGGTGAAGCGCGTCCTGATCATCGGGGGCTATGGCAACTTCGGCAGCTACATCGCCAGATCGCTTGCGGATGATGATGCCGCCCAGCTTCTGATTGGCGGCAGATCGATATCGAAAGCAGCCACCTTCATTGCCGGGCTGAACACCGCGCATCCGGCCGAACCGCACACCATCGACATTTCCGGCGATGTGCACGCTGCACTGGCCCGCATTGCCCCGGATATTGTGATCCATACCACCGGCCCATTCCAGGCCCAGGACCATAGCGTTGCCCAGGCCTGCATCGATCAGGGCTGCCACTATCTGGACCTTGCCGATGCCCGCCGCTTCGTTGCCACCATCGGCAAACTTGATGGTCAGGCAAGGGCGAAAAATGTCCTCATTGTCAGCGGCGCAAGCTCTGTGCCCTGCCTGACGGCTGCCGTAATCGACCATTACCGCACCGGCTTCAACCGAATCGATGGCGTGGATTATGGCATCAGCGCCGCCCAGCAGACCAATCGGGGACTGGCCACCACTTCTGCCGTCCTAAGCTATGTCGGCAAGCCGTTCATGACACTGAAGGAAGGTAGGTGGCAGCCGGTCTATGGCTGGCAGGACATGCATGCCGAGCGCTATCCCGAGCTGGGCGTCCGGCTGTTCGGCAATTGCGACATTCCTGACCTCGACCTGTTCCCATCCCGCTATCCTGAAATCCGGACGATGCGCTTTGCAGCCGGCCATGAACTGAAAATCCTGCATTTCGGGACGTGGATGCTGAGCTGGCTTGTCCGTGCCGGTGTCGTCCGCTCACTGGCCGATCACAGCGAGATGCTGCTGCGGCTCGCTTTCCTGTTCGACCACTTTGGATCGAGCCGAAGCGGCTTTCACATGTACCTTACCGGACTGGGAACCGATGGCCGGCCTCGCCAGGCCCGCTTTTACCTGATCGCGCGCTCTGGCCATGGTCCTTATATTCCGTGCATGCCTGCCATCCTTCTTGCCCGTAAGCTGGCTTGCGATGCGTTGCAGGTGCGTGGCGCCATGCCCTGTGTCGATCTAATCAGTCTTGATGAGTATCTGGCGGCCCTCAAGGGGCTGGATATCTCGGTGGTGAGCGACCCGGTCGATGCCTAAGGTCAGCGCCCAGCCGTACAGCTATCGCAGCGATCCACACCGAACTTGAAGCTGGTTAACGTGCTCGGCGGAAGTGGCGGCTATTCAGCAAGGCCCATCTTCAGGCGCGTACCTAGCCGACGAAGTGGGATCACGAAGGTCAAGAACTCAGCGATGTGCCGAACCCCCGGCAGTCGCAAGGTCCATCCCAGCACGGCGCTTAGGCCGCCAAGATGTTCAAGTGCTCGCCCAAGGGCGGCAATGCCCACCGCATCAAGATCAGGATCGCTGCTCGTGTAAACTAGTCGCTGGCGTCGGAGGCTGGGTGCCGTAGGAGCGAGCGTGATGATCAGCCCATCTTCCAAATGCCGCATGAGCCACGCCAGCATGCGCGAGTCTCTACCTGCATCGGGGAACTGGAGCGTGGCGCTCCTCGCAATGTATGGCCGGCGCCGGGGCACCCAATTTCTGACCGCCGAAATGTACTTGCCCCAATCGTCGGGCATCGCCAGCGCAATGTGAGCGCGATTGTACCAAGTGGCGAATATCCCATCGAAGATCAGGAACGTCAGAGGGATCAGCCACGCACCCTTTGAAGCCGTGAGGATCGCGATTGCCATCATCACGATAGCCGACGTCAACTGCATCGGGTTGGCAATCGATGCATAGGGGCCGCTCGTCACGACCCGTTTTGGGGGATCATAAGGAATTGGCGTACCCCGGCCGACCAGCGCGAATTCGTGGGCCGCTGCCAACCCAATCAGCAGGAAGGGCAGGCCAATGGCCAGTGATATAACCCATCGCGCTGTCGATGCTGACTGGAGGGCTTCGACATAATCCCGCCCTTCCCATGCGAGAACGCAGGCGGGCAGCACGAGCAGCATGTAACCGCCCCAGCCCAAGCCATGAAAGCAGGTCCTGAGCACCGGCTTGATGTCGGCTTCGGTCAAACGAGCGACAACAAGCGCTGGCAGCAGCGCGAATAGCACTACCGCTGCCTCGCCGATCCACCAATGGTCGCCGAGCACCACCAAGGGCGCCAGATGAGGCATGGAGATGGCATCCGCCACCATCATGGAAACGACAACAGCGATGCTGTTCAGCCGTGCGGACAATAATACCGCTACCGGCCCCCACCAAAGCGCCCATCCGATCCATAGATCGACGGGAAGGCCGAGAACCGATGCGGGATTAGGTTGAAAGTGCCACCATCCCAGCTTCTGTGCGGCAAGATTGAACAGGAGCAAGGCGGGCAGTTGCCAAAGACCGCCGACCATGGCGGCCGTAGCCTGGCGTGGCGTCAATTGGCTGACCATCAGCAGAATCATGACCAACAGCGTTGGCCCGATCAGCAGCGCCGCCCTCGCAAGTGATATCAAGTGAGGGGTCAGCAACTCAGCCACGCCGTGCATCGACAATCGCGCCGACGGCGACCGACGCAGCAAGCAAGATTGGAACGCCCAATATCAAGGGTGCAAGCCATGGTCCGGCCAATGCGCCGACAGCGCAGCCTGCGGTTGTGAGACGTTTCGCCAATCGAGACACGAATGAAGGTGGGTCGGGCGCGAATGCGAGCGTGATGCCGAGCAAGGCAGGCAGCACGATGAGCAGCGCTATCCCATCGATGTTCCAATCAGCGACATGCACGACGGTCGAATATCCGGCACATGCCATAATCAACAATGACAGGCCGCGAGCCCAGCGGTCGTGCCACTGCGGCAGCAGCGGCGCAGAGCCATACGGATAATCCGGCCGAGCGCTATGATGGTCTGGATTAGCCTGCCCCATGCCGCGCCTGATAGCACCGGAAGCTTAATGATGTGAGGTCAGGCCGTTGAGGCGGATGCCGGATAGGTCGAATTTTTCGCGCAGGTTACCCACAAGTTACCCATGACGATCTACCTCAGACTTCACAAGCCCGATCAGACCATCTAACGTGCTGCTTTTCCTATGGAAATCTGGAGCGGGCGAAGGGATTCGAACCCTCGACCCCAACCTTGGCAAGGTTGTGCTCTACCCCTGAGCTACGCCCGCTCTGGCGTTTCGCTGCACGGCGGCAACGATAGGAGCGCGC
>Ga0207702_10001572_pt1 | contig 22599 bp, 25 predicted proteins | sample KBSCornC62_FD_184302 | JGI IMG/M metagenome (GOLD analysis project Ga0207702, IMG submission 184302) | Corn rhizosphere microbial communities from Kellogg Biological Station, Michigan, USA - KBS Corn C6-2 (SPAdes) (version 2) | ecosystem: Host-associated > Plants > Roots > Rhizosphere > Soil ...
ATCAATCCTGACAACGCCAGCATTATTCTTCTTGTTTCCGACCAGGGTGCGCTGGTTACCGTCAATGGGGGCCGGAGTTGGAGCTCATGGTACAACCAGCCCACAGCCCAGCTTTATCACGCGATTGCTACCAATGAATTTCCTTACAAGGTGTGCGGCGGCCAACAGGAGAGCGGTTCCGTTTGTATCTCGAGCCGTGGGAATGACGGCGCAATCACATTCCGCGACTGGCGTCCGGTGGGGGTGATTGAGTATGGCTACGTTGCACCAGATCCTCTCAGTCCCGACATTTTTTTCGGTGCTGGCCGCAGCGAAGTCTCCCGGTATCACTGGAGCACCGGGCAGGTGGAGAACGTCACGCCGGTTCCAATTGGATTTGCGGCAACAGACCGGGGCGAAACCGCGCAAGAACAGGAATCCCCGAAAGAGAAGGGCGAGACCCATCCATATCGGGCTGACCGCACCGAGCCGATTGTCTTCTCGCCCGTAGATCCCCATGCCCTGTTCTACGCCACCAACGTCCTGTTTGAAACCAATGACCGCGGCGAATCCTGGCGGCAAGTCAGCCCGGACCTGACCCGCAAGGAACCGGGCGTTCCGGCAAGTGTGAGCGACCAGTTTCACCTAAATCCCGGCGTGGCGAAGCAGCGCGGCGTGATTTACGCCGTCGCTCCATCATTCCAGACTACTAAAGTCATTTGGGTCGGAACCGATGACGGTCTCATCTGGATTACGCGCGATGGCGGCGCAAATTGGACAGATATCACTCCCCCTGCACTCACGCCCTGGAGCAAGATCTCCCAGATCTGCGCCTCCCGTTTCGACGAGCAGACGGCATACGTGGCGGTGAACCGGTTCCGCATTGATGACATGCAGCCACTCATTTTCCGCACCCATGATGGCGGAAAGACCTGGCAAGAAATTAGCCGCGGCCTCCCTGACAAGTCCCCGGTAAACACGGTGCGGGAAGACTCTGTACGCAAGGGACTATTGTTTGCCGGAACAGAGACATCAGTTTGGGTGTCGTTTGATTTTGGCGATCACTGGCAATCGCTGCAATTAAACCTCCCGCACACCTCGATGCGCGATCTATGGATTCATGACGACGATCTCATCGTCGCGTCCCATGGTCGGTCATTCTGGATTCTCGACGATATCGCTCCTCTGCGACAACTCGACTCGGAAATCGCGTCTTCTGATGTGCATCTGTTCGCTCCTGCGCCAGCCATTCGGGTTCGGCGCAACACCAATACCGACACTCCCCTTCCAGCCGATGAACCGGCGGGCGAGAACCCGCCCGATGGCGCACTCATTGACTACTATCTCTCGAAGCCGGTTCCAGGACCGCTGGCCGTCGAAATTCGCGACCCTCAAGGCAAGCTCGTGAGACGATATTCGAGCGATGACAATCCGGAACAAACGCAGGCTGAGCTTGAGAAACAACTCATCCCACTTTACTGGCTCAAACCAGAGCAGGTTCCTTCTTTAGATTCCGGCATGCATCGCTGGATATGGGACCTACGCTACGCTACTCCGACATCAACGCTGCATGAGTATCCGATCTCCGCTGTCCCGCATCGGACTCCTCACTATCCTCTCGGGCCATTGGTTTTGCCGGGAACATATACCATTCGCCTGATAGCAGGCGGCAAAATCGAGACGGCACAGATCGCGGTAAAGATGGATCCTCGCATCAAGGCCAACCTTGTCTCATTGCGTGCCCAATTCGACCTCGCAATGCGACTCGCGACAGATGTGTCGCGAAGTTCGCAAGCCGTTTCGCAGGCGCGTTCGGTGCAGGAACAACTGACTAATATTTCAAAAAAACAGGGTTCTTCAAGTGCCGCTTCTGCGAAACAACTGGCTCAAAGGGTCGCCGCCATTCTGGACGGCGCGAGTAAAGAATCGGAGGGATCAACCCTGAAAAGCGCAAATCAAAACGCAATTGATCTCTATAAAGATGTTGAAAAATCAGACGCGGCGCCCTCTGCGGCCCAGTTAAATGCCTATGCGATTACCGCACACCAACTTTCCCAGGCGATCGTCGACTGGGACAGCTTCAAGGAAAAGGAGCTAGCAGGATTTAACCGACAGCTGCATTCCTCTGGCGCGCCGGAAATCCTTCTCGACTTGCCTCCCCGGCAAAAAGAGACCGGCGAAAACGAAGAATAGTCAGAGAACGACGCCGGAGAATGGGGTGCTCAGCTCTGCGGCACGCCGATGCGTCGGACTATGTCCTGAAACCTGGGATCGCTTCGTAGAGGGCTGAGTCGGGGATCCACCCCGATCCACGGCATTCAAGTGGATCGCTGCAGAAAGGCTCGCTGCAGGGATTCCAGCGCCTTCTCGTTGTTCCCCAGCTCTACATATGCGCGCGCAACAATAAAACGGCAGACATACTCCTTCTTGGCTTTTTCCAACGCTTGATTCAGCAACTGAGTAGCCTTGCTCTTCTCGCCAACTTGAGCGAGTGCCGAAGCCACGGTGGCCAGGGCGCTTGGATAATTCGCTATCCGAACAGCGTCTTCCGCGGTGCGGAGTGTTTCAGAGCGCTTCCCCATCTGCGCGTAAGCTTCCGCCAGCACGATATAGGCCGTGCCCGCCGCCGGTTCCAGTTCCATTGTTTTGTGGCACTGATCTACGGTTTCCGGCATCCGTCCCGAGAAGTAGTAAATCCAGAGCGCCTCGTTCCGACTATCGACCGCCAGCGGATCATACAGATACGCCTGTTGCACTCGCGAGAGTGCCTCGTCAAAACGCCCCAAGGTAGCCAGATAATTCGCATAGCCGAGCTGTGCTTCCGGAGAACTTGGATTGATCTCGAGCGCTCTGCGATATTCCTTCTCTGCCGCCGGCCAGTCCCAGTCATAGAACAAATGCACGTAGCCCAGTTTGACGTGCGCGCTCGCAAGATTGGGATCGAGTTCAACCGCCTTGAGTGCTGCCTGTTTCGCGCGCGGCATCACCGCGGCAGGTGAATTGTAGTACGTGGTTGCCGCATCGTAGGCCTGGGACAGGGCGGAATAGAGGCGTGCGTCCCTCGGGTTTTTGTCGATCGCTTCCTGGAAATACTGAATAGACTTAGTGACGCTTTCCCTCGTACCTTGTCCGAGCTCGTGCAAGCCGAGAAGGTATTTGTCGTAGCTCTCCAAATTGAGAGGCGCGTTCGCAGTCGATATCGTCCCGGCCGGCAGTAGTGCCATGGAAAGTGAATCTGTTACTTTCTGCGCGATTTCCCTTTGTATCGTCAAAACGTCATCGATGGGCCGTTCATAACTCCCCGCCCACACGTGCGTTTGTTGGCCTGCCTGGATTAGCTGAGCCGTAATCCGCACGCGTCCCCCGGCGCGCCGAACGCTTCCCTCCATCACATACCCCACACCCAGGTCCCGACCAATTTGGGAGATCGGCTCGCTGGTGTGTTTGTAACGGACAATCGACGTTCGGGCGATCACGCCCAGTCTCGACGGTTGAACCTGCCCCAACTGGGCAATCATCTCTTCGGTGAGACCGTCGGCAAAGTAATCCTCGTTGGCATCGCCGCTGAGATTTTCAAACGGAAGAACTGCCAGCATGACTCTCTGGGGAGAAGAGTTCCGGCCACGAAAAAAACGTTGCGCCACAAGGCCGACTACCACAATCAGGATGGCTGCGACTGCCCACGTCCACAGAGATCGCCGGCGGCTCACATCCGGAGTAGGCTGCCGGAAATCGCTTGCTGGCGCTGCCGGTGCTGCAGGCGCCGCCCGCTCGCCGGTTTCCTGGACCGACCCAATAAACCGATATCCCCGCTTCGGAACGGTTTCAATGTACTGGCGTCCGTCCGGGCCCTCGCCGAGCACCTGCCTCAGGTTGAAAACGCGCCTGGCCAGATTGTTTTCTTCGATGAAGACCCCAGGCCAGACTTTTTCGAGGAGTTCCTCCTTCTCGACGATGTGTCCGGCTTTCTCAACCAGTACAACAAGCGTTTCCAGGTCCTTTGGTGGCAGGGAAACAGGTTGACCGTCGCGAACGAGGACCTTTTCCTCCGTGTCGAGACGATATGCACCAAATTCGTAAATGTTCTTTGTTTTCAAGAGAGTGCCCGCAGGAAGAAATTCTTAAGAACTTCTTCAGAACTCCTCAAAGACATTTCAGGCACGTTGTCGGCACCTTGCTCATGACACCGGCAAGGTCGCTCGCCTTCAACCCACGAGAATGTCGGCGATTTTAGCGCATTCGGGCTGGTTTAGGAACGAGCTTCGCGGACAGTAATTCAGTTCTCGCCAGCGGAGGTTTCGGTAATGAGGATCGTACGAATTCCAGCACAGTATCTTCTCGTGGTTTTGCTTCTCGGGATCGTGATTCCTGAATGCGCTACGGCACAATCTGCACCTAGCCACCACGCAACTTCGAAAGCTGAACCACTTACAACCGCTCAGGGCGCACTTCTCCAAGCCGTGCGCGAGTCAACCGCCAGGTTCAAAGATGTCTCGGTGGCCGAGTCAGAGGGGTATTCCCTGCTTTTCGGCTGCGTGACCGGCCCCGATTCAGGCGCGATGGGCCTTCACTACGTGAATATGGCCCTTGTCGGCAGCGGCGTCGTCGATGCCACCAGGCCCCAGATCGTGATTTACGAACCACGGCCCGACGGTCACCTTCAACTGATCGGTGCAGATTTTCTGGTACTGGCTGATCCCTGGGACAAAGCTCATCCAGGGCAAGGCGCGCCCCAGCTTATGGGACAGCTCTTTCACTACTTTGAAAGCCCCAATCGCTTCGGCTTGCCGCCTTTCTATACCTTGCACGTCTGGGCGTGGAAGCCAAATCCCAACGGCGCATTCGTTAACTGGCACCCTAACGTCTCCTGCGCTGCATTCTCAGGCCAGGCTCAGTAAGCCGACCGTAGAAACGGACAAATGGAGGAAACACATGATGCGGCACTTCGTAGTTCTCACCACAATCGCTCTGCTGGGGGTTTCTGCCGGGCACACTGCTGGTTCCAGCTGGGCGATCAATGCCACGGCGATTGAGGCCTGCAGCTGTCCTCACTTCTGCATGTGCTATTTCAACTCGCATCCAGCGGCCCACCACGACAATGGCAAGATGGAGCACTATTGCCGGTTCAACATCGCCTACAAAATCAACAAGGGAAATTACGGCAGCACGGATCTGGCAGGCGCTAAGCTGTGGCTGAGTGGCGACTTGGGCAGCGATTTCTCCACCGGTCAGATGGATTGGGTGGTCGTCACCTTCGACAAATCTGTCACCCCGGAACAAAGGCAGGGCATTGGTGAAATCCTCCCCCACGTCTTCCCCGTGAAGTGGAGATCGTTCCAGGTAGCCGAAGGCGACATCGACACCTGGACCTTCGACAAAGACCAGGCTCACGCCACGCTCAACGGTCGCAAGACCGCAGAGGTGAAGCTCAAGAGTTTCCACGGAATGACCGATGACCCTGTGATCCTCAAGAATGTGAAGTACTGGGGAGCACCGCGCAACGATGGCTTCGTCATGATGCCGAATGAGATTGAAGCGTACCGAGAAGGCCCAAAAGCTTTCGAATACAAGGGCACAAACGGCTTCATTCTCACGTTTGATATGAACTCACAGGATGTTGCCAACGCAACCAGTGCTTCGAAGTACTGACATGCCCGCGGCGTCGGGGTAGTAGACTGAAAAGATCTGCTACCTCGGGTCCGGCTAATTCCTGATTGGCCCTTTTCCACGAACTGCATCGACTGCCCTTACTAGCGATCCCGTCGGAACCGCTGCCGTATGGGGAGTTCCACGACAGACCAATCATCCGCAGACGCAAGAAAACCGCCGTCAAGAGCACCTAGTCTTGAGCGACGGTGATTCTGGAGCTTAAGCACAGCCGTGGACTGCACAGCCTGCCCCATTCTCGAGGTCGTTGCGTTAATCGAGGAGATGCAGTTTTGATACCGCACCCTTTCCATCGTCCGCAGGTACCGGAATGAGTCGTCCTGCTCCACGCCAAGTTCCGCTCACCACAATCATTTGGATGTAGGTGGTTTCTCCGGGTTTAACGTCAATGGTGAGTGGGGGCTCGTGCTTCGCACTGGACCCTGCCTCATGTTTCCCAGGCTCTACCTGCGTCATGAAATACGTACCGTTCTTCAATCGGGCTACCTCTCTGCCATCCAAAAATATGGAGGGTTTCAACGCGCTGCCGGTAAAGTGACCCTCACGATAAAAAATCACCGTACCACCAGTTTGAGATGCTGCCGTGGGTGAGGTAACGTTCTGTGTTGCTGAGGTGGGAGTTGCTTGCTGTGCGTAACCAGTTGCGCTCAGCACCAGGATCAATGCAAATCGCGAAAGTTTCATTTTGGTGTGTTCTTCCTTTGCTCACTGCGAAGTCTCACTTCGATTAGGGCACACGCTTCCACAACCGGGAAAGAGCACGAAGGTAATTGAAAGACCTGCTATCGCGGAGTTGGAGCGGCTCGGGCCTTTGGGGATTTGGAAAAACCACTTATTGACAAATCACGATATCAGGCGTTGACCTGGCTTCTCTAAGAGCTAAACTTTCAAGTATGTCTCTCCTCAGGCAATCTCTGCGACTCGTCTTGAGTGACCGCGTAACTCGGGGAGGTTTCACGGAGCTGGCCAAGCGCCTGAGCATCAGCCGCCACTGGGTTGGAGCACAGTTCGGCTGGGTGTTGGTATGGATATGGGTAAATTTGGTGTCGTTGTACTTGCAACGGATTCAAAGGTTGCCCGAGTGGTTGTCCAGCGGGCTGCGTGGGTCGTATGTCGCTTTGGTGGCGATTACCGCGTTGGTCGTACAAGCGGGAATGCTGCGCAGCTTGATGAGGAACCAGGGGAAACATGTCCGGCCGGTTTGGGGATCACTTGCGCTGCTTCTGTGGGGAATGTTGTATTTGGTCGCCGCAGAAATGCAAGACTATCTTCCGAGTGAAATTCTGAAATGGCTGCTAGCTTGGGTGGTGATGCCGGTTATCTTTTTTCCGTTCGCGGCGGCCTCGAATTTATGGGGATGTCGACTGCCGTGGCGAAGTATCCTTCGAGTGGTGTGCGCGTGGCGCTGGTGGCTATGCGTTCTGCTAACAGCGACGGTTGGAAGGGTGGCGGAAATTTACTTCGACAGCATATGCGGCAACCCGCATTTGTGGGATGTGGATCTGGCAGCAGGTTTGAACATGGGAGCAGTCGACCTGTTGGAGACAGGGCTCTGGGTCCTATTGCTCGGCTCCTTGGCCGTACTCTTCGACATGGGCCAATTGAATTCTGGACCCAACGTCGCCGTCATGACGACGTGCCCCGCCGTCCCTAACAGATTGGTCTGACGCTTGCGAAGCCACCCGGCACTTCTCTTTACGGGTGAAGAGGTGGCTCAACCTGCTAATCACCTGTCCTATCAGAATTGCGAGATCCTTTCGATGGGCGTCGGCGACCATTAGCTGTTCATACAGACCCATGACCCTATCATGAGTTAGGCCACGTGATTCCTGATCAGTAGCCGTTTGATTTTTCAGCCGATGGCCAGGCCTCTCTTCAGGTTTCGCCGAGGAGGCAGGTTACTTCTATCGTTTGCCAGAAACCCACGGGGAGAAAAGTCGGTGAGGGCCATGAATGTGGAATCCACTCTTTCGACGAGTTTGCCGCTGGCTTCCGATTTGTCGCGCACGCTCTGCCAATCGGGATCGTCGCGGAAAGCTTTCCAGTTCGCGTCCGCTGCCTCGCGGCTGGGATGGCGAAGGATATAGATCAGAGTGGTGCTCTTCTCCGGTTCTTCTAGAGGAGACCAATAAGCCACGCTTTCGATTCCGTGTTGTTCAAAAAACTTGATGGTGTGATCGCGGAAGCGTGTCAGAAGGGCAGGCATTTTTCCGAGTGCGGCGTGGTAGACACGCAGTTCATAGACTGCCGTCGAGTCTTGCGCAGCTTTGGGGTTGCCCTCAGACGCTGCCCAAAGCACCCGTGAGAGCAATGGCGCAACTGTTGGAAGCAACTGGACTAGAGTTCGCCGGTTCACGGCTGGCATTCTAGCAGAGCGGCTGGAGCGCAACGAGGCGCATGTGTTTTAACCCACAATTTCACTCTTTGAATTGGATTTTCATAGGAGATTTGTGCCAGCCCTGATTTGAACTAAAGAACGGCGGAAGAGATGGGGCGACGACGTTCCCTTCCACGAAAATTCGGCGAAATTGGTGGGGGGGCGTTTCGCGTTCTGGGGTGGCGAACTGAAGTGCTTCATAGAGCGGGACTTATGTGGTGCCGGGGAGCCAGTCGAACTGGTCGTCCCTTGGGCGCCTCGTTTGCGAATTGAACCCTAGCCGGCAGACCGGAGATATTTCAAGTCCGCGCTTGAAGCGACCTGGACGTGCCGCCTGTCACCCTGCCTTCCGAACACTGTCGTAACTTTCGCCCTCGAGGGCGTCGATGGGATAATCAGTCCCACCTTCGCTGGGGGAGCCATGCCTCACCTTCGTGCGTACATCTGCGCATTCACATTCGCTGTCTTGTTCGCGGCGGCCGCAATTCAATTATCAGCGCAGGAAAGTAATCCAGGTGTTACGAGCTCAACCATCCGTATCGGCTCTTGCTCCGCACTTACAGGACCGACCTCGTTCCTGGGAATTCAGACCCAACTTGGGGCGCTCGCCCATTTCCATCAGGTCAACGATGCTGGCGGCGTGAATGGGCGCAAGATCGAAATCGTCTCGCACGACGACGGCTACGATCCCGAGAACGCACCCGCGTGCTTCAACTCCTTGCTGAAAGAAGACGTCTTTGCGATGGGTTTTTTCGTCGGCACTCCGACTGCGGTCAAATACATCCCTCTAGCCGAGTCGGCCAAGATACCGGTCGTCGGTCTATTCACAGGAGCGCAGATACTGTATGAACCGCTTAAGCACAACATCATTAATGTCCGGTCCTCGTATTTCGACGAAACTCGCGAGCAAGTGGAAGGCCTATGGCGATCTCGAGGATCCGCAAAATCGGAGTTATTTATCAAAATGACGCGTTCGGGAAGACCGTGCTCGAAGGGGTCGAACACGCCCTTGCCAAGCACGACGCCACTCCGGCATCGGTAGGAACATTCGAACGCAACACTCTCGAAATTTCCGCGGGGCTGAATGTGGTGCGCGCAGCGAAGCCTGACGCCGTCATCTTGGTTGGCTCCTACGCACCGGTCGCCGCCATTTTGAAAGAAGCCCATGCCGGAGGGTGGCATCCGCTCTTTCTCACCGTCTCATTCGTGGGCACGGAGGGATTGATCAACGCTGCTGGAAGCGACGCCGAGGGCGTCATTATTACTCAGGTCGTGCCGCCGTATGACCGAGTCGATCTGCCTACAATCCAGCTTTATCGCAAAGCGCTCGACAAGTACATGTTTGGCACATCGCCAAGCTTCGTCAGCCTCGAGGGTTTCGTGGACGCAATGGTTCTTGTCGAGGGCCTGGAAGCGGCGGGCAAAGATCTGACTCGAGCAAAGTTCATCGCCGGCATCGAGTCACTCCACAACAAGGACATGGGGCTTGGCCAGAACTTTCGCCTCGACTACGGTCCGAAAGACCACAAGGGCTTCGATTCCGTCTATACGACCATCATTCGCCAGGGCCACGCGGTAGTCTTGCAGGACTGGAAGACGTTGCGAGGGGAATGAGCCTGGCTGGCTAATGAACCCTTCGAGGGGCGTTCTCGTTCTGGGGCGAGGAAATACTCAACGCCCTTGCGCGTCAGCATTTGAATGAAGCGGCACACAGTACCGCTCAGTGACGACCCTCCGAGCACGAAGTGGTCATATCGGAATTCAGTCGAGTGGCTATTGTCCACACCTTCCTTCTGCACTAAGTTTGTCTGCGAAGTACTCCACCCCGGCCTGCTCGATGATCCTTGCAACCCATTTATTTGCAGAAATTCTCGCATTGCTTGTTCTTTCGATTCCAGCGAGTGTCTTTTGGCCGTACTTCGCCGGTGGGGCGGCGATCGCCATTGGACTCATCGGAATCAATCGACGCGAACGCAATCATCTCGATCATCTTCGGGGACCCAACCGGCTTACATTGTTTGGGCCCGCCTTCTTTGCGGTCGCAATGGCGATCTTTGGCGCCGACCATATGGTTGCAGCGGAATTCGTCGCTATCATTGTTCCTGAATGGATGCCGTGGCGGCTGTTCTGGGCTTACTTCGTGGGATTTGCGCTTTTCGCTGGCGCTCTGAGCTTGACGACCAGGATCAAGTGGCGGTTGGCGTCGGCGCTTCTCGGATTCATGATCTTAATGTTCGCGCTGATGATTCACCTTCCCAATTTCCTCAAAGACCCACATGATCCTATTCGCCTCACCATTCTTCTCCGCGACACGTGCCTGAGCGCGGGAGCGCTAGCCCTTGCGGCTTCACAAATCGGCCATAGCAAAAGATCGTCCACATCCTGGAACCGGGCCACACCAGGCCCTCAAGTGATCACAGCCGCACGGTTCATGATGGCGATTCCGATTGCGGTTTTTGGCATCGATCACCTTTTTCACCCGACATTCGCACCGGGTTTCCCTCAGGAGAATGCCGCTATGTTTGTTGCCATGCCGGGTTGGATTCCGGCACATGCATTGTGGGGATACGTTAATGCCGGACTCTTTATTGCATGTGCATTGGGGCTTGCGACGAAGAGATATGAAGCCCTGGCCGCTCAGACCCTTGGCGTAGCCGCACTCACCTTGGTTGTGCTGGTTTACGTTCCACTCACGATCACAAGGTTTTCTGATGTAGCCGACGGCCTAAATTATTTTGCGATCCACTTTCCTTTGGCCGGCGCTGCTTTCATGTTAGCCAATGCAGTCATGGCACCCGCGAGAGCTTCAACCTCAGCTGAGGAGTTCATACGAGTCACTCAGGTCGCATAGGTTTTTGAGGGGACCTCCAAAATCGTGAGCGCCAATTAGCTCCTGTTGTTGTCCCTTCGATGCCCTTACCGGGTAAGGAGAGGAGATTCAACGCACTTCTACCGTGATTCCCTTGTCATTCTCAACCGGCGCCGACGCATGACGCAGCGTTGAGTGCGGACGACGCCGGGAGAACGTGAAGAATTCGTGAATCCATATGCGGACCGATATGGCGCTTCGATCATTACCACAGCGGGACCAAAGACAACTGCCTGAAGCGTCAACCAGGCATGAGGGGGACAATTGCTGACGATCAGATCAGAACGCGTGGATGGCCTAGTCATTTTTCATTGCCAAGGCAGACTTGTCGTCGGCCATGAAACCGCCTTATTGTGCTCTGTGATGCGGCGTGGTTGCCGCGAGGTAATCGTTAATCTTCGTGAGGTGACAGCTATTGATGGGGCTGGAGTGGGCGCGCTTATTGCATTGCAGGCAGCAGGTTTTTATCTCACCCTGGCCGACCCTACTCCCATCGTGCGCGACGTGCTTGCAAGTGCCGACCTCGGCTCCGTGTTTGAATTTGCCGAAACTCCAGGCAAACCTAATTCGACCCTGGAAGGTGCCGTCGCTTAGCTATCTTGACCGCCCACTTTTGGGAGCGGACTGGGGTCTTCCTCGTATCGACGAGTTCTACCAACCGGGAGGTCAAGAAAAGCTCTCGTACGCGCCAGACTTATGGTCAAATCGGCTCATGTTAGTGCATCCAAATCCCGGGTCCTGGATCTGGCCGGCAGCAATGATCGTGTGGGGACCAGGGCTCACCTCCGCTCACCACAGTCATCATTGCGTTCAGCTCCTCATGGTGATGGAAGGCAAACTGCGGATCCGAAGTAGACCAGGCGCCGCATGGAAAATATGCGGGGCCGTATTGGTCCGTCCAGATTCAGATCATGAAGTTGATGCCCGAGGCAAGACCCTACTCATAGGATTCATTGATCCGGAGAGCGAACTAGGTACCGCTCTCCTTCAACGAATCAAGGGCAAAATTTCCGGAGTTCCCGCAGCACAGGTGGAGCACTGGCGTTTCGTGCTCGGACCTAAACTGACTCAACAGCGCGTAGAACGCTGGGTGCGGCGAGACCTGTTGAATGGCCGTCGAACGGTAAGGATTCATCCTCGAGTCAGCCGAGTTCTCAAATACCTCCGCGAAAATCTAAGTTGGGAACAAGACCTTTCGCTTAAGACTCTGGCCAAAATCTCTGGTCTTTCCCCGTCGCGACTCATGCATGTCTTTACAGAATCGGTGGGAGTTCCTATCCGTCCCTATATTCTTTGGCTCCGGCTTCAGCGAGCGTCGTATGAACTCATGAATGGAGCGACGGCCACTGCAACCGCTCAGAACGCCGGATTTTCGGATGCCGCGCATCTGACACGAACGTTCCGACGAATGCTCGGAACCGCCCCAAAGGATTTGGTCCGACGCAAAAGCACGAGCCAGGGACTGTTGATCCAACCAAAGGCGCTACCGCGAACGGATGAGACCGATGCCCACGGTTAGCGTTGTCGCTGCCGCCAGAATTGCGCCTGTATAGAGTATGAAACGCGCCGACCTTAGGTAGGCCATCGCAAAGAATCCTCCTGAGACGAGAATCGAGGCAGCGATGGCTCCGATTCGCACGGCCCAGGCAAGGATTGGCGGCAACGCTGCATAATCCGCTGCGATTTGAATGAAAAGCGCAAGCAATGTGAGAACTCCAGCGTGGGCATGACCGGCCCTCCAAAATGCAACCTGAGAGGCTGATAAATTTCCTGGCCCTAGTGTCCCGAACTGTCCAGCGGTAATTAGGCTGAGAATGGTCAGGCCCCCGTAGACAATTGTTGGAATCAGAATGAGACTCAGGCCACACATAAAGCGTGCATCTGGTGACATTCGTGTTTTCTCCTGGTAGATGAAAGTGTGCCGAGATGCTATCGCGTTTGGGTGGAAATTGGCTTGAATGAATTGGCTGTTTTCAGACCTGATTCTGGATGCGTTCAAAGGCTGGTCGGCGCAGTAATCAATGAGTTATTCTCCGAAAACGTTGACGCAGAGGTTTTGCCTTTGGCACCTCGCTTTGGCACTGCGCTACCGGCTCCGGTAGATCTCGTGCCACCCACCCGACGGGAGCAAAGCGCCGATTCCTGCCCCCAGAAACGCAAACGCGGGAGTGAGAATAGCTTTGCCCTTGTTGCCCGTGCACACAATCGAGGTTTTGGAGCAATCGTTGTCAATGGAGACCCCGGCGCCGAGACCGACGCCTGCCCCGATACCGGCTCCAATCAGGGCGTTCCGGCCCCTGTGACTGTGACTTCTTATTGCAACGCCCCGGATGTTGTTGCGTAAGAGCGTCCGCTCGTCTTCACCCGCATGGATGACTAGGTCTGTTTCCGTTGCCGAGTGAAAGTTGCCGTGATACGACCTGCCGTCGTCAAGGGTGACCTTAATGGCCTGGTTTGCTGAGAGCTGATGGACGACGTTCCAGTCGCCCGATTGTGCCAGGCAAGAACTTGGAATTAGTATGGCTGCGGCCAGCGCGAGGTATTGATAGATCTTGTTAGCAAAGAGCATAGATTCTCCCCTGGGGAAAATCATAGTCCTGAAGTCAAGCCTTTCCGACTACTCGCTCCCACACCTGTTTCTTGTCAGCGAATCTGCAATGTTATAAGCGATGCCGAAATAGAACGGTACGACCAGCGTGAGTCGTTGAAAAACCCGCGCTCCATATGAACCGCCCGGTTCGCAAAGAGTCAGGCAAGACCCTTGAATCGTCGATCTCGCCCAGACATGCAAGCCAGCTTCCTGGGTCAATGCGCGGCGGAGGTCAGAACTTTCAGGAAGTCGTAGTAAAACTGTACGCCGCGAAAAAAAGACGCTGCTGGAACTCGTTCATCCCTGCCGTGCTCCCGGTGATCATTACGCTCGGTCTCAATTCCCGAGACTCCATAAGTGGGTAAACCTACAGCCATCGTATACACGGCGTCAGAAGCCCCGGTTGCCATCGTGGGAAACAAAGGAGTGCCTGGCCATGTTTTGGCGGCAATCGTCTTGACTGCATGAAACACCTCTGGATTCGGCGGGGGTGGTGCGAATGCGCGCTGCACGGTGACCGTATCGGACAGGTCGCCATTACTTGCGATATATCGAATCTGCACCTGCGCATCATCGAACACCCTGGCTAGCTCATCCCGAACTTCCTGTTTACTGTGCCCAGGCAGAATTCTGCAGTTCACCACGGCTTCGGCTCGTCCGGGCAAGGCGTTATTGGCATGCCCTCCTTCAAGACGCGTAGCAACGCAGGTCGTGTGTAGGCGTGAGTTGTCGATAGGGTCGCGTGAAACGCGCTGCACCGCATCCATATCGGGAGGAGTACGCAGAACCCCAAGAATGTCTGCTGCCCGCTGGCCGGGTTCCACCTGCGCCAGGTGCTCGTAGTAGGCACGGGTGACACTGTTCAACTCGAACGGAAACTGATGGTGCTGCAATCTGACCAGCGCATTTGCGAGTTCGTAGATTGCATTGTCGGGACGGGGCAGTGAGCTATGCCCTCCGGGATTGGTAACCACCACTTGATAGTCAGAGTAGAGCTTTTCAGTTGCATCGACGGTGATAGCCACTGGCTTATCATGATCCATTTGCACTTCGCCGCCATCGTGGTTCAAGACGAACTCGGCGTTTAGGAGGTCGCGGTGGTTCTTCAATAGCCACTCCACCCCATTATCTTTGCCGCCTTCTTCCGCAGCCGTTAGTGCAAGGATTAGGTCGCGATCCGGAACATACCCTTCTTCCTTAAAACGCAGAAGCGTGGTCACCAGGATCGCGTCCCCATCTTTCATATCCTGTGTCCCACGGCCGTAGAAGTAGCCATCCTTTTCGACAAATGTAAACGGATCGGTAGTCCAATCCTGCGGCCGTGCCTCAACGACGTCCAGGTGGCCAATCAGCAACACCGGATTGTGCTTGTCGGAACCGTGCAGCCGCACCACGAGATTTTTGTTCCTTTCATTCGGACCGCCAATGTAAATGTCGCGTTCCGGAAATCCAGCTTTCCGGAATCGCTGCGCCATTGCTTCAGCGGCGGGCGTCACGCCCACGGATTCTGTTGTATTGATTTCAATCAGTTGTTTGAAAATGTCCCGTGAGAACTGCTTCGTTGCTTCATCAAGTTGCGCGTACAAAGTCCCGCCGAATGCCAATACTGCCGTAATCAAGAATAGATATCTCAAGCATCCCCCAAATTGGACACAGATTCGGGTCAGCGAATCGAATCAACAATATCAGCCTCATCAAAATTCGTCGCTTGCGAGAATGTCCGGCTGTAGGATACAAGGCGGAGCCGGAGGACAATGCAGAGGCTCTCTTCATGCCGAACCAGAGATACGTCTTCTTTTGCCTTGCAACGTTACCGTGCGGCAGGATGGCCAGCACGTGAGGGGGTGATCGATGCCGAGAAACTGATGAAGTTTGTCGGCAACCCCGAACTCAGGCCGATCGCCGAAGAAGCCAGCCTGAGGTTGCAAGCGGTCTTAGAGAGGATCTAAGCGACTTGCGCCGTTTGCTCCACGCCTTCGACTTCAATGGTAATTGTTGGTCGATGGAGCAGCGTGTTATGAATCAGGCATCTGTGTATGGCTTCTTCCACGCCTTTGCTGTGCTCGTCCCCAATTAGAACCGGTATTTGCACTTCGATTTTGAAATTCTCAAGGCGCGCCGGCCCCCTTGCTTTGCCCGCTGTCACGTGGACGCGAGTTCCCTCGCTTACCAGACCTTTCTTTCGCAGACACTCCGCAGCATAATAAGCCGCGCAGGAACCCAATGATGCCAGCATGAGTTCCGGTGGCGTCATGCCTTCGTCGAAACCGCCGCCCGCTTCAGGCTGATCGCTGATGATCGTATGCTGCCGCGCACGGACTTCGAACTGGACTGCTCCCAGGTGTTCTACTGTTACTTCCATTATTTGTACCGCTTCACTCCTCTTTGAAATTTTCTTTCAGCACCTCGTCCAACCGATCGCGCAACAAAGCCCTTGCCCGATGTAAACGCGACTTCATCGCGGGCAGTGAAATTCCTAACCTCGCTGCCACTTCCCCTCCAGACTGGTTCTCGAGATCGCGCATTTCGTATACACGGCGATAGTTCTCCGGTAAGGCCAGAAGGGCGTCTTGCAAGCGTTGCTTCACTTGCATCGCATCCCAATGCTCGTCCGGTCGCGGGCGAAGACTTGGGAGTTCCATGCCTTCATCTTCCATCTGCGAAAGCTGAATGATAGGCAACACCGCTTCTCGTCGTTTCAGCCGCCAGCAAACGCGGCTGCCGATCCGCGCAAGCCAGGCTCGAAAGGCCTCAGGATGCATCAAGCTGGTCCAAATGCCGGTATGCCCGGAAAAGAGCCTCGATCAGAACATCTTCTGCGTCCTCGCGGTTGCCGCAGACGCGCAGCATCTGACGGTAGACGGCGTCCTTGTGCTCATTCGCCAGCGCCTCGAAGTTCATCGCGTTGCCTACGCATCTATTGTTCCACTGGAGCAGGAGAGAAGCTGCCCCGGTGCAGTTCACTGAGGGCATGCTGACTGAACATCTTTGCTCCTTAACTGATTCCACGGCATTTGAGTCAGGAGTTTGCCCAGCATGCAAATATCAGTCGCGCCGGCGAAGCTCAGGCCTGCTCCCACAAGCGTAGGGATTAAAATCCAAATCTCATTTACAGACACGGTGAGAGCAATTCCGCCGAGAATGAGCAGCCCAGCGCCCAATCGCACTTGTCGCTCAAGCGACCAGTTCGTGTGAAGGGGGGAAACTAACGGGAGATCAGCTTCACGCCATGCGCGCGTGCCTCGTTCTAACACGCGAATCGTTCCTCCGCGCTGTTCACGATTCTTCTGTGCGATGCGGGCCCGCGTTCCAGCCTCGCAAACAAGGATTAGATCGCTATCACCTAAATCGGCGTGGCGGAACGGGAGTTGCTCGAGCGGTATGCACTTCGCTCCGGGAATATGGCCTGCGGCAAATTCAGCTTCCGAACGCACGTCGATAATTTCGGGTTTCTGGCCTGAACGGCATAATTGCGAAAGCTCGTCTACGCTGATGGTGGCACTCAAAGATTTTCCTCTCATTTAGGAAGAGCCCCGCTGGGAACAAAAGGATTCATCATCGTCGCGATTTTGCGTACGGGAGGGCAAGTTCCCTCTCCCCATGGCTCTTCCGATTCTGGGACTGCCATTCACACTTGCGGCGACAGTGCGGCCGGATTTTTATCCTTCGACCCAACTTCCATCAGATCAACGATCATCGCAAACAGCTTGTTCCGAGTCTCCACTCTCACTCCCGCACGAGTGATATATCGAATGACAATATCCACAGCAACTCCGGCTGGCCTCAAGTTAACCGATGGCATGGCACTAAACTGTGGCGATCCTTCCTCATGCGTTACCCTCTTCCATTCCGTTTCCGCCATTTTCGCATCAGCTTCCGTTATCTTGATCGTCGCTTCGTAAATGCCCTTGAGAAGGGGATGAATACTCGTACCTGGCGGGACGCTTACCTTAATCTCATCCCACATCCACTGTCCTACGGTTGAGAAGTTGAAGTACTTTCCACGGATGGCATAGCCATTCAAGAATGAGACTCTCCTTCCTGTAGGATGCCCATGAGCGGTCCAGTTCCCTGTTTCCAGCAGCCAGGTTCGGAACAACCCGAGCTTTACCACCTCCCCTCCGACACCGTCGATCTCTACCCAGTCCCGAATTCTCACCCCGTTTGGTCCCATCAAAACAAACCAGCCGCAGAATGCCAGGATGAAATCCTGAAACACCACTGTCAGTCCTGCGGTCACTAGCCCCAAAATCGTTGGCATTTGTTGTGGTACGCCGAAAATGATTAACAGGATTAGTAAGAGCCCGACCAGTTGTGTTCCTACATTCACGACTGTTTTCAGTGTTTGTTTTTGCCGAAAATCATGAACAATCCTCTCCAATGCCAGTTGGAGCCCCCAGCCCGCCAGGATCGCCAAAATGCTTATCGCCGCAAGGAGAGCCAGGGACTGCAATATCAGGTGGATTACGATCTTTTGTTGCAACTCCACCTGCTCTCCCCACCGTCCGTAGAGAGCGCCAAGTTGCTGTTGCGCTCCCAGGCGATCACTGAGGATACTCAGGATGCTTTGCTGAGCACTGATCCGTTGCAGTCGCTCGATTCGGTCCGAAGCAGACTCTCCAGCGGCTGCAGCCTCAAGGCCAGTGGCTTCTGCCTTCAGCCTTACCTCATCACCGGAGAGGGCACCCGCGTCGTCCTTAGCCAACTGCTGAGCCTGCGCAAGCAATGTCTTCCTATTGCGCAACGAGCGCCATGTTGATAGCTGCTGGGCCAACGTCCTGTATTGTTCGGCGGAGGCGACGGCAGTCTGCCCATCGTCCTGCGGCGCACTGTCCCTGTACCGCTTCATGGCAGCCTGACGCGCCGCTAACTCCTGCTGAAGCTTGACCCTCTGATCTCCGCTTTCGCGGGCGAGGTCTTCTATCGAATCCGCCAGTTCGGCTTGATCAAGTTGAAGTTGCGCCTTCGCGATCTCCAAGTCGCTGCTGTTAGAAATAGCACCTGCGGCTTTCTTGCCCGCCGCTGCAGTAAGCGACGCAATCCGTGCTTCGTCGTTCTTAATGGTTTCCTGAAGCTCGGCCACCCTTTGCTGCAATGCCAATGCTTTGCCGCTAAGATTTGGTTTGGTCAGGCTTGCCTGTCTCAGCGACTGCGAGAACGCCTGATCGACTTCGTGATCCGCAAGTCGCTCAGCGTCTCTTGCGAGTTTCCTCTCCTCGGCCGATTGTGCCAACGCCGCTAAAGTCGCCGCTGTCTGCCAAGGCCGTTGATCCACAACTCCAAGCGGAACATAGGCTCCGTTCCAATTCCCCTTCCTGGCTTGCAAGAACGGCAGATATGCCATGACCCCGCGAGTCATAAAAACACCTATCAAGGTGGCGGTCAGCACGAGCAGCATGGTCAGGACAATCACCCTGCGGGACCGATTCATATGTACACCCTCTCGTTTAGAACTTTGATTGACTGTATCCCAAAAAGGAGAACTATTGTGGAAGGCGGTACCATCCGACTGCGCCCAGTGTTGATGACGGCACTGGTCGCCAGCCTTGGTTTCATTCCCATGATATTGGCCACCAGCGCCGGGGCGGAAGTCCAGCGGCCCTTGGCAACCGTTGTTATCGGAAGGTTAGCGACATCGACGTTGCTCACCCCATTTGTATTACCGAGGCTGTATCGGTGGCTCGAAGATCACAGGCAAGAAGTGGGATCTGAGGTGATACGAATGAGGGGAAAACGCACTGCATCTTGTGCACTGATTCATCGAACCGGGACGTAAATCACTGATTCAGAATACAAACGCGAAATCAGAAGATTTTGCTTGAACCGTCGTGCTGCGCTGTTTTCGAGCCGTTTGCCGCGGGATGTAACACGTTTGAAACTCTTGCGGACGCAACCAGCTTCTCGGGGGGGGGCCGCCTTTAGGTGCTCTCAAACATGAGACCTCGAGGTCTAGACTCATAGAGCTATCCCTCGCCGAGATCAATGTTTCCAGTCAAATCGTAGAACTTGGATTCCTTCTTCAAGATCGATCGCTTTTCGAGCAACAGCTCGCCACTCCATTTCACCGCGCCACCTTGAATGGATTTGATTTTCCCGTCCTGGATTTTCAGAACCACTCCCTCGAGAGTCAACACCCCCAACAGAGTAAATTCCAGCTTCGCTTTGGGAATGTCGACACCGCGATAGGTCACCTGCAAAGACGGATAGTGCTCCACCTTCACCGTATGTTCGACCAGGGATACGAGGTTTGTTTCTCCCGCTGGATGCTTTTCCGTGTCCGCAAACTCATGAATCTCCCGGTATTTTTGCCAAGCCGGCAACAAGAACGTCAGCACGGGAATGTCTAGTACTTCTACAGTCTTGTCGACCAGAACGTCTTCGACCACGCTCCAACGGACCAACTTCGATTTTTTGGCAACCTCTTCCTTGAGAGCCGTGACCGCCTTTGAGGCCTCAAGTTCTGGCCTCGCGGTTTCGTTCTTTCCTTCCGAAGGGTCTTTGGCGTTCCCGACCTCAAACAGGTCCTTCATCTTCAAATTGGCTTCGCTCGCCTTCAAATTCGCTTTACTCATTGAATCCTCTCTACCTTGGCGACGATTGGGCTGTGAGACTCCGCGGCGGTGACCGTTGGCCGTTCGAGCCTGAATCCGAAGGCCGCTTCCAACCCTGCATTCCCGGGCTGATGCAAATGCACACTTCCTATTTTTCCCATCACCCGGAACGCGACCAACCCGGTCAAATATTTGCTGGTGCCGTACAAGCCCACAAAAAACGCCACCAGAACGATCGCTCCCGCCGCGACCGCAGACTTGCCCCACCTTTCCCACCAACTTGGGGGATGCGGCGGAGGCGGCGGTACCACAACGAACAACTCAGCCGGGAGGCTTTCAATGATGTGGCCGTGTTCGCCGTTCAGCCAAACGCGCACTGGGTATGGGCCAGGTCTTGCGAAAGACCGCGTATAGATGTTTTTGGGTGATTCCAGCTTCAATAGTTTCGATTTGTCTCCGAAAGAGAAGAAATAAGGCCCTTTGCCGATCGCTGGATTCGGGGGATCTAACGTCGCGGTAAAAACGACTGGTTGTCCTGCAGCAGGATGCAGCGGGGTCCAGGTCAGGTCGAGTGTGTATTTTGTCGAATGTACCGTAATTCGAAGAGGTTCACTTTGCACATGCTGCTTAGCGAGCTTGGCGGTCACCGTGACCTCGTAATCGCGATCCGCGACGAATTGATGCGGCACTTCCGGGTCTTCTTGCGTCGTGGATTGTCCATCACCAAAATCGAAAAAGAATTGTGCCCCCGGCGAGTTTGGCTCGAGTTTTGCGACAAACCTCACAGTCTCTCCTGGCTTTATGCTTGTCGCATCCGCCGTCAGATGCACGGTGGGTGTCGGTTCGATTTGTGGCGGAGGGCCTACCGCCTTGTAAGCAATTACTCCGTAGCTCCACGGCTCCGGCGTCCCAGGTTTTGGATCCTGGTCAACGACAGTGCCAACTGGTTCGTTTGAGTCTTTTGGCCTCGAACCGGCGTACTTCAAATGGAATTTCTCGAGTAGGCCAGGGATCTTAGTCTCCGGTACGCCCACGATGGGCGGCACTCTCGTCATTTGCGGTACTGGCTCTACCATCCAAAGGTCGAGCGGAGAGCAAATCTGCACCCGGCTATTTGTTTCTGGAAATTGCCGCCGGACGATCCATCCCGGGTTGTTGTTGTTTACGGTTCGCATCGTAAGTATGTTCGCGACCTCTGCTTTAACCTGGTCGATCGTCTTGTTGCTTAGGTCCGGAACGTCGATGAACTGCGGCTTATACATCATCGGGCCCCCTTGTTTGGGGGGTGCCGGTTTGGCAGGCTTTCCAAACTCCGTGGCTACGTTTGCTGTGCGCGCCTGCGCTGCGCCTGCTACTGCCGCACCAATACGCGGCGCCGCGACCGCGGTCTTTGGATTGGGGGGCTCTTTGCACTGCCCGTATGCGGATAGAGGTAGGAAGGCAAAAACTGCAGAGGTCAGGAGACACAAAAAGGTACGATGGCCAGTCTCTATGCGAACCCGTTCGCTCATAAGGAATCCATGAGGAGAGCAACCTGAGTAGCCTTGGTGCTACCTACAATCTTCTATAAATGCCTCAGTGTCAACGGCGCCCACCATTCGAGATTCAAGAAATAGTGTGTTTCGGCGAAGGGTTGTTACATCGGGGGGCATGCTTGCTACCTAGATTATCGAAGCGGTGTACCGCGCCACGGACACAAAGCGCTTGCCCTAGACCAACCTCGATGGGTGTGCCCTCAACCGTCCATGTAAGGATCCCCTCGCCACCATAGACAGTCTTCTTATGAGCATCGTTCTTGTGGAGCAGGGGCGGCCAGCTTTGATTTTTGATTTTCCTATGGATTAAGAAAAATGTCGGTCCCGATCCAGGCTGCTGCCAACGATTTAAGATTGTTCTTGTAGGTCCGTGTAACTGTGTACTCTTCTCCACCCGTTGTACGAAGTCCGTATGCCCCCGCCGGCAGCGACTTGATCTGCTCCACAAACAAACTGTTAACAAGTACGGATCGATGAATCCGAATAAAACCGTACGGCTTGAGTATCTCCGCCATGACCGAGATGGACTCCCGCAGCCAGTAGGAGTCAGACCGATGCCGCAGTGACACATAGTTGCCTTCGGCTTCAACGACGATAACTTCAAGCGGATCAACGAAAACAATTTTCCCGTTAGCTTTGATCGCGATTCTGGTACGCTGCCGTTGCGGCAGAGTGTCGGCCGATCCCGCAGCGCAATCCTCCGCATTGCATCGAAACGCCGCATCTAAAGCTCTCCTGATTCGAGCTACCCTAGATGGTTTTAGAACGTGATCGACACCGCTTTTTTCGATTGCAAGGGTGCTGCATTCGTCGCGCACGGGCGTAGATGGGATCAGGGATGCCTGGTGGCCGTTTTCTTCGAATTCTTCTTTTGTCACCGCTAGTGCTCCATTATCGAGTGTCGATCACGGGCTCCGTTCTAGCGTGCGAGCACCTCAGCAAAGAACTTCCTTATATCTCAAGCAGGAGATCGGGTTGTTCCAAAGCCGCGAAGTGTCCGCCCTTCGGCATCCGGTTATATTGCACAACGT
>Ga0207702_10001576_pt1 | contig 22582 bp, 21 predicted proteins | sample KBSCornC62_FD_184302 | JGI IMG/M metagenome (GOLD analysis project Ga0207702, IMG submission 184302) | Corn rhizosphere microbial communities from Kellogg Biological Station, Michigan, USA - KBS Corn C6-2 (SPAdes) (version 2) | ecosystem: Host-associated > Plants > Roots > Rhizosphere > Soil ...
ATCCTTCTCCAAAGGAGAAGGACTTCGATGCACAGCGGAAAACTGCCTTTTTTAAGCCCCTCTCCCTTGGAGAGGGGTTTGGGGTGAGGCGAACGCGGTGCCAAGCGCAAATACTAATTCCTTAAGTAAACGACATTGAATTGTCATTAGCCATTTGCATCCTGTCACTATTGAACATGCAATTTGCACATCTGCATATCCGCACATCATCTTACCGTCTTCCTCCGGTTGCGGATGTAATCCTCAAAAATATATTCACCCAAACCGTTCAGCGAGCTGTAAAATGCTTTGCCGCCGTTTGTCTCGGTAAATTTACGAACAAATTGCTGCAGGTAGGGGTCTTTGGCGATCATAAATGTGGTGATCGGTATTTTTAGCCGCTTGCATTGCGCAGCCATGTTCAATGTTTTGTTCACCACTTTCCGGTCAAGGCCGATGCTGTTCTTATAATATTTTGTCCCTTCTTTCAGGCAGGTAGGCTTGCCGTCGGTGATCATAAATATCTGCTTGTTATGGGTTTTGCGGCGGCGTAGCAGGTCGGTCGCCAGTTCAAGCCCTGCATAGGTATTGGTATGATACGGCCCGACCTGCAGATAGGGCAGGTCTTTCAAATTGATCGGCCAGGCATCGTTGCCAAATACAACTATATCCAGCGTATCCTTCGGGTATTTTGTCCTGATCAGCTCGGCCAGCGCCATGGCCACTTTTTTGGCCGGCGTAATCCGGTCCTCGCCGTAAAGGATCATGGAGTGCGAAATATCGATCATCAGCACCGTTGAGGTGAGGGTTTTATAGTCCATTTCCTCCACTTCCAGGTCGCGTTCGGTCATCATAAAATCGCCGATGCCGTGATTAACCTGGGCGTTGTGGATAGATTGCGTCATGTCGATTTGGTCGGGACCGTCGCCAAATTCAAATTCCCTTCGTTCGGCATTTTTTTCTTCCCCCTGGCCCGACTGCGGCGACCGGTGGTTACCCCGCCCTGATTTTTTCAGCTTGCCAAATATTTCCTCCAACGCCGACTGCCGGATGCTTTGCTCGGTTTTGGCGGTAATGCGGAACTCGCCTTTTTCGTTTTCTTCGGTCAGGAAGCCTTTTTCCTTCAGGTCGTCAATAAAATTACCCATGCCGTATTGGTCGTTGGTAATATTGTATTGCTTGTCCAGTTCATTCATCCAGGCCAAAGCTTCGCCTGCATCGCCGGCGGTATAGTTCAGCAATTCGAGGAATAATTTTAGCAGATCGTCAAACCCGCCTTTTGGTAACTGGTTGGGTTTATACTTCGAAAACTCAAAACCGCGCATGGGGGTACCCTTTCTGACATAAAGGAACGGATAATTTTTGGCAAAAGTTTGGAAGGGATAGGACTAAAGTTGAATTGTTATGAAAGGATGACAAACCAGGTCTTTCGCTGCCGCCCGAAATTTCCCATGAATGGAGAGCCGTTGATTTGTTTATGATATTAGGTGCGAAACCTGACGTGCCACGTCTCAAAGATTATGTAACGAATAAAAAATATCAACGTCTTATGGTTAATGGTCGAGATCTTCCAAAACATCCGCAAAATTTACACCTTTCAATCGCCTTGCGAAGAACTGACGGACCATGTTGAATTTTTCTCCGAATCATCGCCCGATGCAACTAAACAATATATTTCGGGCAGGTATTTTTCGGTAAAAATGTTCGCCAGCTGGACGCCGACCTTTTATATAAACCTTGGGGCTCCCTATGAAATCCTGGTTGGCGGTAAGCGCCATTTTATTGCCGCCGATGAGGATATTCTGATATTACGTAATTCGATCGTTGAACGGTACAACACGCCCACCGACAATATTTTTACCGTAAAATTTTATCCCGGCAGCCTGGAGGCGGTGCTGAATATCAAGCAAGCGCTGCTTGCAGACCAAGTCATCAGTCTAAGAGAGATTTTGCCGACCGCACTTTTAAATCAAATTAAACAGCCCGTCGGTTTTGAGGAGCGTGTTGGCCTGATGCAGAATTATCTGCTCAATCAATACCGCACACCGCAGGACTATTACGTCAAATTTGTAAAGGACGCGATCGATAACTTTTCGCAAACGGGACTGCAGTTCACCACCGGCCACCTGGCCGAACGGATGTTCACCACTTCAAAAACCATCAATCGTTATTTTAACCAGGTGATCGGCACTTCGCCCAAAAACTATTTTTCCATTTTGCGCGCCCGTACGGCGCTTACCCAGTATGTTGGCAACCGCTCGGAGTTTGTCCCCTATCATTATGGCTATTATGACATGAGCCATTTCTATAAAGACGTGGTGAAATTTACCGGGCGGAAGGTTACGGCCAATTTGGGTGAAAAATGATTTTGGCTTTGACTTTCGTAAGAGACGCGATGCATCGCGTCTCTTACGGCCGGATTTTGTGTGCAAGATTGTCCGTTTTTTACTAAATTTCTTTCTCAGTATGCGTTTATTTTGTCGAAAAAGAAATGAAGTTGAAATCCCTGTATATATTATCCACCCTGGTAACACTTTGCATCTGGCAAGCCGCGTTTGCACAAAAGCAAGCCTATACACCAAAAATTGAGTCCTGTGGCTGCGTTTTTAAAGCCGACAGCGCCCATAAAGAACATTGTGCTTACCTCATCGTTCCCGAAAACCGGGACAAACCCAATGGTAAAACCATTAAACTGCCTTTTATTATAGTTGAAAGCAATAGCCCAAAAAAGCATCACGACCCTGTGCTGTACACAGCCGGCGGACCGGGCGGCAGCTCGCTTGGCGGAGTGCGGTTTATTCACCAGCGGGAGTTTTTAAGGGACAGGGACTATATAGCCTTTGAACAAAGGGGCACCACGTGTGCATTGCCAACTTTATCGTGCGGTGGAGTGGCTGAGGCGATAAAAGAAGCATACCGCAAAAACCTGCCGCTGGATAGCATGGTGATAGCAGCCAGCAAAAAATGCCGGACAGACCTAACTGCCTCGGGCATCGACCTGGACGCGTATAATACCGTCGAAAGTGCAGCAGATATTGAGGACCTCAGGCGTGTACTGAATATCGATTCCATCAATCTTGTCGGTATTTCGTACAGCGGCGGGCTGATGATGACGGTGATGCGCAATTTCCCGCAGCATATCCGCTCCGTAACACTTGATTCGCCGCTGCCGGGTTTCGTGAATTACGAAGAGGATGCTCTTTTTAATATCAACATGGCCTTTGAACGCATTTTCAGTAATTGCGATCGCGACTCAACCGACAAAACTTTGTACGGCAATATAAAGCAGCGTTTTCAGCAGTATTTTACTTCGATAGCCGATAAAACGTTTACCTTAAGATATTTTGAAAAAGGCACAAAAGATTCCATTGATATAAAATATCATCGCAGCGAACTGCTCGATTTTTTGGTTGACGAGCTTTCCAATAACCGCGCCCTGAAAAACGTACCGCATATCATTAACGAGATCATTGCCGGCCGGCAGCAGCAGTATATGACCGGGTATTTCGACGGTATTTTTAATGCCGGTAACACCAATACGCTGGGCATGCGATTTTCGATGTACTGTTCGGAACAGATCAATTATGCCGATCAAAAGCTGATTGACAAACAAAATGAAATATTCCCCTGGCTGGCCGGGTACCGGTTTAATAATGTCGATCACTCACTATGCGATTGCTGGAAGGTAAAATCGGTGGATAAGGTGGCCAAAACGCCCGTTTATTCCAATATCCCGGCTTTACTTAGCGCAGGCGATACCGATCCCTACTGCCCGTTTTATAACGATATTATCCATCATGTTATGCCCAACAGCCAGCGATTGATGTTTACAGATAAAAGCCATGGGCCACTGCTGAACACACGGGATGGTGATGAATTGCTGGCAAAGTTTTTGGAGAACCCAATGAAAAAGGTTGTACCTGATGGGAAGAGAGTAGTAGGATATTAATGAATTTTGAATTATTGAGTTAGTGAAATGTTGAATTGTATGAAAATGAGACTTTTAATAGTAACACTTATTTGCGGGTTTGGGCTGGCTTGCTTTGGGCAGGCGCATGATAATCGCATCGTGATAGGTACGATTGATACCGTTTACTCGAATATCTTGAAGGAGAAGCGGGCTATTTACGTGCATGTGCCGCGGGGCGATAAAAATGCAAGGTACCCGGTTTTGTATATCCTTGATGCGGAAAACCATTTTGAGTCGGCGGTGGCAATGGATGAGCAGTTGAGCGGGGTGCTGCCGGATATGGTGATCATCGGCATAACCAATACCAACCGCGAGCGCGACCTTACGCCTACCCATGTAAAACCCGACAGACTGGTCAATGCCCGTGATGCAGCACAGGCGGGCGGCGGCGAAAACTTTATGGCCTTTATGCAAAAAGAGCTGATACCCTATGTGGGCGCGCATTATCCAACTACATCCTACCGCGTTTTTAGCGGGCATTCGCTTGGCGGGCTGGCGGTTGTAAACGCCTTTTTTAACTATACCAGTCTGTTTAGCGCCTATATCGCCATCGATCCGAGCGTATGGTGGGACGAGGAGCGCTGGATAAAAAAGTATGAAGCCGGATTGCCGCAACGCGACTTTACCAATAAATCATTGTTTGTAGCTATGGCGAATAATATCCCTAAAGGGATGGATACCATCAGTATTTTTAAGGATACGGCATTGATCGCCCCGGTGACCCATGCGGTATTGCCATTTGTACGGTCGCTGCGGACGGCAAATCCTAAGGGATTGACGTGGGGCTCGAAATTTTACCCTAACGAGTGGCACGGCGTGGTGGAATTTAATGCCGAATATGATGCACTGCGCTACCTGTTTAATTTTTACCATTTCGATATGGACCTTTTGCGGCAACACCCTGGTTTAAACGCCGACTCGCTGCTGACCGTTCATTACGAAAAGGTTTCGAAAATATTGGGGTATAAAGTTCTGCCAACCGAGAATAACATGAACAACCTGGGCTATTTTTATATGGAGATTAATAGAATGGACAGGGCCTGCGAGATATTGAAAAGAAACACCATCAATTATCCGCAAAGCAGTAACGCCTGGGATAGCCTCGGCGAATGTTATGCCGCCATGGGCAACAAGCAAAAGGCTATTGAAGCCTATAAAAAATCACTTAGCCTGCAGGAAACCGCTGACACGCGCAAGAAGCTGGCGGGTTTAGAAAACGAAAAATAAACAGTTGTAACCGGCGGGCGATGGTAAGCGTCACACATCCAAAAATAACTGATGGATATATCGTTGCGGCGCACATCACTGTTCGTGGCGCCCCTTTGTTACCTGGTTTCGGGGTTTTGTTGGCAGGCCGATGGTTTGTACACTATCGCCGGCGGCGTTTGGCTGATCATCGGCAGCGTGTTTTATGTTTTTGCATTTATAAGCTTGTTTGAATTGTTGACAGAAAAGTTGCCGGTTTACGCCACAATGGGGAGGCTGGCGGCCATTTACGGATGCATTTGCGGCGGTGTGGCCTTCGGTTTGCGCGATATATTTATGAACCTATTCTCTATATCGCACGCGGAAATGATGAAAGCCCTGGCAATACACCCGGTGATGGCAAACATCATTTTCTGGATCGGCGGTCCTGCTTTTCCGTTAAGCGTCCTGCTGCTTGGCATAATGCTCCCGGTTAAAAAACCTGTGCCTGTTTGGGTGGGTATTTTACTGGTCGCAGCCGGGGTATTGTTTCCGCTTTCAAGAATTTTTAGGATGGAGTTACTCGCGCATCTGGTCGACGGCATGATGCTTATCCCGCTTTGGTATATCGGCGTTCAGCTACGCCCTGGCGGCGCCATTGCAGGTTATCAAGTCGGAGTTTAAAAGGGTTCACCGGCCATTAGCGCTTTATTTGCACGTTTAATGGCCAACGCCTCGCGATACCGGGCATATTTCGCCTTAAACGCCATTTTCAGCACGCTGTCCAGCCCGCCTTTTACGGCAAGGTTATAAAGACTTGCCACTTTTCGGCTAACCGATGCATCCCAGGCGCGCAGGCTTAAAGAGTAACCGCCCTCGATATATTTCATCCAATGCCAGTAGCCGGTTGGCATAAACAAGGTATCGCCATGTTCTAAAAAAACTTCCTGCCCTTCTATTCCTTCAAGCGCCGGAAATTTTTTAGTATCCGGGTTTAATACGTCATAGTCCTCCAGCGCGTAGGTGGCGTTGGGAATGCAGTATAAACGACGCTTCCATTTGTTTTCGAATAAGATCACCTGCTTTTTCCCGCTGAAATGGGTATGAAAAATATGCGGCAGATCAATATCATAATGTAAAAAGGTAACCGAGTCCGATCCGCCAAAAAACATGGAAGGCATACTTTCCAAAAAGCCGCCCATTAATTCCTTTGGGAAGGCGATATCGTCCAGTAATTGCGGCGCATGTTTAAAAATATTGAAAAAGAATATGCGCAGCTCTGTCGGCTCGGACATGATCAGGTCGATATAATCGTCAAAGGGCATTTCAGCTGCTGCTGAGTTAATGGGTTTTGATGGATCGGCCTTTGAATTATCATACAAAGGAACTATCTTCTTTCCGACCACTTGCTTTAAGTAATCAGGTGTCCACTTTTCCCTTGCCGGCCAGTCGCTCGTAAGACCCCTAATGATCAGCGGGCGACGAGGCGCCTGGTAATTTTTTTTAAAGTCGGCCTGACTTATATTTTCAACGGTATCTACCGGACGGAGAATAAAACCCATGTTAACTATTTCCCGCATCAATATAAGTTATCAGTAAAACAATAACACGGGAAGAAACAAAATAACGAATTAATACTACAAGGCGTATTAATAAATTGTTAACGATTTATAGCTGCGCAGGTTTGCGATGCGACAGCACGTGGCTAATAACGGCGGGTTTCAAACCTAACCTATCATGTTCGAAACAATTTCTGTAAGGGTTCAAAATTTTGAACCCCTACGGAATGGCACAAAAAATAAAAAACCCGGCGCTTTTGCAACCGGGCTTTTCCTTCTTAGGTAGATTAATGTTTTTATCACGCCGGCATTCAAACGGCCAGCTGCCACTGCTAACTGATTAGTTGGGCATCAGCACGGCATTCACCACATGTATCACACCATTGCTTTGGTTCACATCAGCGATGGTAATCCATGATTTGCCGCCTTTTTCGTCAACCAGGTAAAGCTTTTTGCCTTTTGCCATTACCATCAGTTTGCCGCCTTGCACGGTAGTCAGCGAGGCCATTCCATTACCGGCTTTCACTTTGTCCCACAAATCCTGTGACGACATGCGGCCGGCAACCACGTGGTAGGTCAATATCTTGGTCAGCATTTCCTTGTTTTCCGGCTTAACCAGGTTGTCAACAGTACCGGCGGGCAATTTGCCAAACGCCTCGTTGGTTGGTGCAAACACGGTGAAGGGGCCTGCGCTTTCCAGTGTTTCAACCAAACCGGCTGCTTTTACTGCCGCTACCAGGGTAGTATGGTCTTTCGAGTTTACTGCATTTTCAACAATGTTTTTGGTTGGGTACATGGCCGCGCCACCCACCATCGGGTCGCTTTGTGCATGTGCTTTGGGCGCTATTGCAATAGCTGCTAATGCAAACGCCGCAATGATCAATTTCTTCATAGGTTTTTTTAATGTGTTATTTGAGGGAAGATACGGGACTTGCAAAAATGCGGTTTTTTAAAGCAGCAAACTTTTTATAAAAGCGCTGATTTTCAGTCGTATAATCGATCAAAAAAACAACGAAGAAGCAATATGATCGGCATAGAGCTTGCCGGGATTGGTGAGAAAAATGGTATTTTCTTTTTGGGTTATCCACTCTTTTTCTAAGAATTTCACGGCTGATTTGCCGAGTACTGCCGACGAACCCGGCGCAATTTCTTCCAGTTTTCTCAGTTCGAGACCCCACATCGTTCTCAGCGAAGTCATGATATACTCGTTCAGCCGGTCGGTTTCCGACAAGGTTTCGGTTTCGGCCGGAATTTCCGATTTTTCAAGCGAAGCGATATATTTCGAATTATTGGCGATATTCCATTGCCGGGTATCACCATTGTACGAGTGTGCCGAAGGGCCGACCCCGAGGTATTTTACACCTCTCCAGTAATTGGAGTTGTGCCTGGAGTATTGCCCGGGTTTGCAGAAGTTGGAAATTTCGTAATGTTCAAAGCCGTGCGCCTGCATGGCATCTATCAATAAAACAAATTGTTCGGCACTTTGCTGCTCATCCATCGGCTGTTGTTTTTTTGTTTTGATGAACGAGGCCAACGCCGTGCGGGGCTCAACGGTCATGGCGTAGGAGGAAACATGGGGAATATCGAGCGCAAATATTTTTTCAAGATTCGATTTCCATTTTTGATCAGTAAGCAATGGATACCCATAGATCAGGTCGGCCGTAATATTTTCAAAACCGGTGTCCTGCGCCCGTTTTACCGACGATTCCGCCTCGTTTGCGCGATGTGCGCGGTTCATCCATGCCAGGTCATCGTCAAAAAAGGATTGTATGCCAATACTCAGGCGGTTTATATCGGTCTGACGAAGCGCTTGCAGCTGTTCTTTACCCAAATCATCCGGGTTGGCTTCCAATGTGATCTCGGCATCTGCGGATACGGTATACAGGCTGGTAATAGTGTTTAACAGAAGGTTTATTTCATCTGCGTTTAAGACTGACGGGGTACCGCCTCCAAAGTAAACCGTCTCTATGGTTTCGCCGGTGAGATAATTTTTCTGAAGCTTTATTTCTTTTATCAGCGCTGCTATTAACTCGCCCTTATATTTTAGGGAAGTACTAAAGTGAAAGTCGCAGTAATGACAGGCTTGCTTGCAAAAAGGGATGTGAATATAAATGCCGGCCATGTTTTTACGACAGCCTAAATAAGAATAAGCCGCGACACGGCAAAGTAAATATAATGTCCATTATTATTCATTGTTTTATATTCAGTCTTCATTGGTCACCTTAATTTATTTTATATCTGGCACCTCATCCAGGCTTACAAAACCCTGATAAGGGCGGTTCCTTAACATCGCCCGGGTCCGGTCATACGAAACTAAGTAGTGTATGATTACAATTAACGCCATTATTTCACTCAATCCGGGTTTACCCAGTTGGTATAGCGCCCAAACAGCCCAGCCAAACAGCGCCAGCTCCAGCAGCAATCTAACCGGCCCGGGTATTTCAACGGGGGCGGGTTTCGGATCGTTTTGAATGCGGAAAATACCCCATAAAACGGCAGCAATTACCGGGAAACCAGCCATCGCAACGTACTTGGTCCAGGTTTGGCTTAAATGCCAGCCCCAGCAGGCTAATATAATTAACATTAGTATTTCAAGCGCGAAGCGTACGGCAAGGTTGATGGGGTTGGTGTTCATGTTATAACTTTTGGCAGCAAAAATACGGGTAATTGGTTAACACAAAATTAATTGCCGGCGCTAAAAACAAACAATTATTGCGGTAACTTTGCCGCCTGAATGGCTAACGTTTTATTGTAATGCGCTTTATTCTCTTTGGTTTTTTGTTAGCGTCAATTTGCAGTTTTAAGGCTTTTGCCCAGCGTGATACGGCTGCTTTCCAAAAAAGATCCGTTCTTAACCCGATCGACCCTTCAACGGTAAACCCTTTTCTGCCCGATTCGGTCATCAAAGCTAACCGCCAAAAATTTGTGAGAGACTCTATCGCCATGAGCTATTTAATGCCTGATTCAGCCCGGATGAAAAGCGGAGGGCTTGACAGCATCCTGAAAATGGGTACAAACCTCCCGTTATTTCAGCAAGCGGCAGGCTTTAAACGAACAGAACAGGTTGGAATAGGGAAAATACGCGCCACCAGGGAAAAATGGGTAATGGCTGTGGTGATCGGCCTTCTGCTGTATGCCGGCTTGCTTAGCCTTTTTTTTGGCAGCGACATGAAAAATATCCTGCAGTCATTTTACAACAAACGCTCACTTTCTCAAACGGATAAAGAGGCGGGCCTCATCAATACATGGGCTTTTGCAGGCTTGACATTGATGTTTTGCCTGGCGCTGGGCCTGGTATTATACCAGTTTGCGTGGTACTACAGAAAGAATTACCCCTTAAGCGGCTTTGATCTTTTCATTTCGTTCGCCGGCGTTACCGGCGTACTGATCACTTTAAAATTCATCCTGCTAAAATTTATTGGTTTTATTTTCGACATCGGCAGCATCATCAGTGAGTATATCGCCGTATTAAATTTAACTTACTTCAGCCTGGCCTTTGTACTCTTACCGGTGGCCATTTGTTTTAGTCTGCTGGCAAATCAATTGATCCCCAAATTGATCGCAACCTCGGAGGTGATTACGGGCATCATTTTTGTTTGGCAATATTTACGTAAGAGTTTAAACATCATTTCGGATTTTAGATTTCATAAGTTTTATTTATTTATCTATCTTTGTGCCCTCGAAATTTGCCCGGTGTTGATATTGATAAAGGCACTTAATAGATGAATTTAGCGGTACACGAATTGAATTTGGAAGACAGAAAGAAAAAGGTTAAGAGCATATTAGTTACTTTGCCAAAGCCCGAGAACGATAAGAATCCGTACGCCGAGCTTGCTAAAAAGCTTAACCTGAAAATTGATTTCAGGTCGTTTATACACGTTGAGGGTGTTCCGGCTAAAGATTTCCGTAAGGAGAAGATCAACCTGCCTGATTTTAGCGCGGTGATCTTTACCAGCCGCAATTCGGCCGATCATTTCTTCAGGATATGCGACGAAATGCGTTTTGAGGTGCCTGTTGAAATGAAATATTTCTGCTTGTCGGAAACCATCGCGCTCTACCTCCAAAAATATATCCAATACCGCAAACGCAAGATATTTTTTGGCAAACAAACCGCCAGTGATCTTGCCGAGGTATTGAAAAAACATTCGGGCGAAAAATTCCTTTACCCCTGTTCGGACGTAGCGGCGGAAGAAACCCAAAAATTCCTGCTGGAAAACGGCTATAACTTTACACCTGCCGTATTGTTCCGGACGGTTTGCAGTGACTTGTCAGACCTTGCCGATGTTTTTTATGATGTGATCGCCTTTTTCAGCCCGTCGAGCATCCAGTCATTGTACAAAAACTTCCCCGATTTTAAACAAAATAATACGCGTATCGCCGCTTTTGGTGCCACAACGCACAAAGCGGTGCTCGAGGCCGGCCTCATCCTAGATATTCCCGCCCCAACGCCGGTTGCGCCTTCAATGACCATGGCCATTGAGCAATACTGCAAAATGGTGAACAAATAAAACAAAGGCTAGCCTGCATTTGTCTATTCATTAAGGTTAGTGAATTTGTCCGGAATGTTATTTTGTGGAAAATTAATACCATCCCCCATTCTTTTTCCTCTCTATCTTTAACGCAGTACGGCAATGGCTAACCGGTGTACACATCCGCATATTTTGCGAATGTTTTTTGGATTTTTAGTAGTCTTTTATGCAACTATTTCAGTAAATTAACGTATAAGTGAAAACAATTTATCATAATTGTAAACGTTTTGTTGCGTAAGATAAAGTGTTTAATAACATCCGATTGGCGATTTTATGCGTTCAAATAACCGTAAAATCGACATTTTGAAATGTTTTTTTATTTGATGGGCTAAAATTGATATATTCGGGGGTCACATTGTGTTATATTTATATAACTGATTTTTGATTAAAAGATGAAGCAAATTTACTTTTTAATGGCAGGCCTTGCTTGCGGGATATTGAGCAGCTGTAGTAAAGGCGGAGACAGGGGCGAGGTGACGGGTGTACCGGAAAGATCATTCAGGGCCGAAGTACCTTTTGGAATGGTTTACATCCCAGGCGGGTCGTTCCTGATGGGGCAGACCGACCAGGATGTCACTTTTGCGCAGATTGCACAAACCAAACAAGTTACAGTCGCGCCGTTTTTTATGGACCAAACCGCCATCACCAACAGCCAGTACCGGCAATTTGTGAACTGGGTACGCGATTCAATAGCGATCACCAACTACCTGAACGACGACAAATACTACATGAAGCCGGCGAAAGGTTCAACAGCGCCAAGCAGCGGTAAAAAGTACATCAATTGGGCTTATGTAAAAAAATACCCGGTTATGAGCGCCCGCAAAGGCGCCGGCGCCGCCGCCGCATCAGCCAAGCTGCAGGGCATGTACTACCAGGGGGCCGACAGGTTATTTGACCGTAACGAGTTGGACGTGCATTTGTTAAAATACAATTACGCTTTATTGAGCTTACGCGATGCCGCTAACTATCATGACGATAAAACCAAAAGACGTTCGGACTTCATCCTTCGCGACACCGTGCCGGTTTATCCCGACACCCTGGTGTGGCTAAGCGATTTTTCATACGCCGCTAACGAGCCGATGACTGAAAGTTATTTCTCGCACCCGGCTTACCGCAATTACCCCGTTGTGGGTATTACCTGGCGCCAGGCCCGCGCGTTTACCGTATGGCGCACTCGCTATAACGATGCTTATAAAGAGGCGAGGCACCTGCCAACCCGCTCACCTTATAAATTACCTACCGAGGCCCAGTTTGAATATGCCGCCCGCGGCGGAAGGATCGGCACCGACTATCCATGGGGCGGCCCATATATCAAAAATGCGAAGGGATGTTTGCTGGCTAACTTTAAACCCGGCCGCGGCAATTATACCGACGACGGCGGCGCTTATACAGTAAACGTAAAATCTTATTTCCCCAATGATTACGGCCTGTATAATATGGCCGGGAACGTAGCCGAGTGGACCTCATCAGCTTTTGACGAATCGGCATCATCTTTTGTTCATGACCTTGCCCCTACTTTGGAGTATGAGGCAAAACCCAGCGATCCGCCTGTATTGAAAAGAAAAGTGGTTAGGGGCGGATCATGGAAGGACGTAGGCTTCTTCCTTCAAAACTCAACCCGTACATTTGAATATCAGGATACTGCAAAATCTTATATCGGTTTCCGTTGCGTAACCAATTACCTTGGCCGCGACATTAAGGACAAACGGTAACAAAAAAAAGAACAGACCAAACAAACCAATAAAACTATAAACTTACTATGGCTGACAAAAGACAACCCTATGGGATTAACAACATTGTATCCTGGGGTGCAACGATCGTTATTATCGGACTATTATTTAAAATCCAGCACTGGCAATTTGCAACGATCTTTATTACGCTGGGACTGGGAACGGAAGCCATACTATTCTTTCTGTTGGGATTCCAGCGCGACCCGGTTGAAATTGACTGGAAAAGGGCATACCCGGAATTAGATGAAGATTATGACGGCGAACTGCCGGGCAAAGTTAAGAAAGTTACCGGCGGCGACAGCTTTTCAAACACTGCAGCCTTAGATCAGATGCTTGCCGAAGCAAAGATCGGCCCTGAATTGATCGGCAGCCTGGCCACCGGGCTAAGGACCTTTGGCGATAAGGTAGCCGGGATATCGCGCGTTACTGATGCCGGCGACGCCACGGTTGCTTTTACCAATAAGGTGAAAGAAGCCACAGCCAGCTATGATAGACTGAATAACTCGTTTGTAAAAGCTTCAGGCAACCTGGAAGAAATTGCCAGCACGTCGATCGACTCGAAGACTTACCATGAGCAGGTGAGCAAAATGGCCAAAAACCTGTCGGCGTTAAATGCTGTTTATGAACTGGAACTGCAGGACTCCAGCAATCACCTGAAAGCAATGAACAGGTTTTACCAGGATATGGACGTTACGCTTAAAAACTTTACCGACAGTACCGCAGATGCGAAGCAATTCAGGGATGAGGTATCGCGTTTGGCTAAAAACCTGTCGACCCTGAATTCCATATATGGTAACATGCTGTCAGCAATGAACCAGCCGCGTGTAAGTTAATTTTTTGATAAACTATTGATCGGTAACATAACAACTAAAACGCATGGCTGGAGGTAAACAAACCCCAAGACAACGAATGATCGGTATCCTTTACCTGGTGCTGCTGGGGCTTATCGCCCTTAACGTACCGGATAATTTGCTGGATGCCTTCCGGAAAATTCAGATCAGCCTGAATAATTCGTCTACAAATGCAACAAACGATTTAAAAGAAACACTTACCGCTTTTGAGAACTCTACGCTGAAAGATCAGCCCGATCGCGCCAGGCCTATTCACGATACGGCGTTAATGGCAAAAGATGCTGCCGAACAACTTGACGCTTTTGTTCAAAAAGTAACAGCTGAACTGACAAAAGCAGGCGGCGGTTATAATCCAGATATTGACGATGTTGACGCCAGGGATAACCTGGATGTTTCTCCGCGTATGATGATCGAGGAAAAAAGGGCCGATTCACTGAAGATTAAAATTAACGACACCCGGGCAAGATTAATGTCCTTGTTAAGACCAAAGGACAGGGCCGGTATAGTGCTTTCTTTAAATACAGATGACCCTCAATCTACTGGTGGCATGCCGCATAAAAGTTGGGAGGAAGCCTATTTTGGGGAAGGTGTTCCGCTTGGCGCCACTTTGACCAACCTGGCCAAAATACGTGCTGACACAAAAACTGCAGAAAATGAAGTGGTAAAGAAAATACTGAGTAACGCGCAAAAAGCCCGGGTAAACCTGGACAAGTTTGATGCGGTAGCGGTTGCACCAACAAGCTATGTATTGGTTGGGCAGACTTATACCGCAGACGTTTTTTTAACAGCTTACGACTCAAAACTCACACCAAATATAACGGTTAACGGTTCGCCACTGCCGGTTGCGGAAGGTAAGGGGAAGTATTCAGTAACAGCAAGTGGTGAAGGAATGCACCAGTGGACGGCTGAAATATTGGTGAAGGATAATGATGGCAAAGTTACGCCATATCATACTACCCAGAGCTATATGGTTGCCCGTCCGTCAGCAGTTGTTTCCCCCGACAAAATGAATGTTCTCTATATTGGCGTTCCTAATCCTGTTTCAGTTTCGGCGCCTGGTGTACCCAAGGAGGCTTTGCGTGTTAGCATTTCTCAAGGCAATTTGGTGGGTTCAAACGGCAAATATGAAGCCCACGTCAATACGTTGGGCACTGCGACCGTTAACGTGTCGGGTGAGTTAACCAAGGGAAAGATATCTCAATTGGGGAGCACGCTGTTTCGCGTTAAACGCATACCCGATCCGAAGGCGCAATTTGCCGGTAAGTCGGGTGGCGTTACCAGTGCAGCCAATATACGGGCGCAGGACAGGATATTTGCCATATTAGAGAATTTTGAATTTGACGCGCGGTTTAAGGTAACCCGCTTCACATTGGTTGTGGTTAAACCACGGCAGGACGCGATTACTTACAGCACCACGGGTAACGAATTTTCGGCCCAGATGCGCACCATTATGAACACCGTTACACCCGGAACGACGGTAGTGTTCCAGGATATTATAGCAGTAGGGCCCGATGGTACGCAGCGCGGACTGGACCCGATTGTATTACGTGCAAATTAAAATGTTATGAAGACGAAAATTTTAATTTTAGTATTGTGCCTGGCCTGTTCGGCCTCGTATGCACAAACCCGGAGAAAGAAAAGAAATACCCCAGCCAAACCAAAGCCGGTGATGGTGGATACCACCAAAACCAGCGCGGTGCAAAGCCAGCGGCCAACCTTACGCGATACCTCAAAAAAACTGCTTGGTAAAAACGGAAAACCGTTTGACCGTCCGCTGGACGGGTATTATAAAAAGACCAATATCCTAAGCGCCAAAGTGCTTCCTTACCCCAACCTGCGCGAGTCGGATGTGGCTTATGCGAAACGTGTTTGGCGCGAAATTGACCTGCGCGAGCGGATGAACGCTTACCTGGCATCGCCGAAAATGAGGCTGATCGACGTATTGATGAACGCGATTGCAAACGGTGAATTGACGGCGTACGATCCCATTCCGAACAAAGATGATCCTGACGGCGATTCCTTTTCTACCCCGCTTAGCCCCGACCAGGCGAAAAGTAAAATGGCAGACAGTGCAACTGTGGATATATTTGACAAAACCACCGGCGCCAAAATTGGATCGAGAATGCAGGCGGGTGAATTTAATCCCGACAGTGTGATCAAATTCAGGATAAAAGAAGACTGGATATTTGACAAGCAGCGTTCGGTGTTCGAGCCTCGTATCATCGGCATTGCGCCGATGGTGAAACCTCATGCCGGCTCACTTGATTTAAATTACCAGCCGGCATTCTGGATATATTTCCCGGATGCAAGGCCGATACTGGCGGTAAAAGAAGTGGTGAGTAAAGACAACGACAATACGGGATTGAGTTTTGACGACATATTTATGAAGCGGATTTTCACGAGTTATATCGTCAAACAGTCTAACGCCAAGGACGAAGCCATCAAGGACTACGCCCAGGGCATAGACAAACTGTACGAAGCGGAGCGAATAAAGAAATCGTTGCAGGACTGGGAAGTGAACTTGTGGCAGTATTAAAAGTCAGGAAGTCGGAAAAGTCCGGAAGATAGAAAGATCAAAGAGCCCTTGCATATTGCGAGGGCTTTTTGTTTTTACCTTAAACTTAAAACTTACAGCGTTTTAAAAATCTCAATCCATTGTTTAATCGCTAAGAAATTCTCCGTTAAAATAAACGCCGCCATTTTGCTAAATTGGCACCCTGATTGTTAAATCATCTATTGAATGAGACAAAAATTTTATGATACTGCTGTGAAGCAGGAACGTGCTGTTTTGGTTGGCGTGATAACCCAGGGCGAGACGGATGAGCAGACGAAAGAATATTTGGAAGAGCTTGAATTTTTAGTGATGACCGCGGGCGCGGAAACGGTAAAAACATTTACCCAAAAATTACAGCGCCCCGACCGGGCTACCTTTGTGGGCTCGGGCAGGCTCGAGGATATTAAGGCTTTTGTTACCGCTGAGGAGATTGATATGGTGGTATTTGATGATGAACTTACCCCATCTCAACTGCGTAATATTGAGAATGAGCTGCAAGTGAAAATACTCGACCGAAATAACCTTATTCTCGACATTTTTGCGGGCCGCGCGCAAACGGCGCAAGCGAAGGCACAGGTTGAACTGGCGCAGTTGCAGTATTTGCTGCCGCGATTGACACGTTTATGGACGCACCTTGAGCGGCAGAAGGGTGGTATCGGTATGCGTGGTCCGGGCGAATCGCAGATCGAGACTGACCGCCGGTTGATATTAAACAAAATATCTCTTCTGAAAGATAAATTAAAACATATCGACAGGCAGAATGAAACACAGCGCAAAAACAGGAGCCAATTAATCCGTGTAGCATTGGTAGGTTATACAAATGTTGGCAAGTCCACAATTATGAACATGCTATCCAAATCGGACGTATTTGCCGAAAACAAACTTTTCGCGACGCTGGATACTACGGTTAGGAAAGTGGTGATAGAAAATGTGCCGTTTTTACTATCAGACACGGTCGGATTTATACGTAAGCTGCCACACCATTTGGTCGAATGTTTTAAGTCGACACTGGACGAGGTGCGCGAAGCCGATATTTTGGTGCATGTAGTAGATATTTCACACCCGAATTTTGAAGACCAAATACATACCGTAAATGAAACGTTAAAGGAACTTGGTGCCATAGACAAACGCATGATCACTGTGTTTAATAAGATCGACGCCTACAAACCTGAACAGCAAAACGCCGCAGGGATAAATGAGCCGCTAACACTAAATGACTTTAAAAACAGCTGGATGGCCAAAAACAACAGCCCGGCGATATTTATCTCGGCAACAAAAAAAGAAAACCTGGATGAATTCCGGTCGCTTTTATATCAAGAGGTGAAGGCACTGCATGTGGCACGATATCCGTACGACCAGTTATTGTACTGAGAGCGCAACCCAAGCCCGCGAGCATCGCAATCTCTGCAAATTATGCGTGATGTAACGCGCCTGTTTCAAAATACAGGATAATAATGACGATCCCCGCCACTATCCGGTAATAGCCAAAAAGCTTAAAACCCTGATTTTGTAAATAAGTAATAAAAGCTTTTATAGCTAATAATGCCACAATAAAAGCGATGACACCGCCGATGAGCAGGTATTTAATGTCGTCATGCATTGCGCCTGCTGTTAACGTATTTTCTTTGTGGAAATCCCAAAGATCTTTCACAGTAGCTCCAAACATAGTGGGTACCGCTAAAAAGAAAGAAAATTCGGCTGCCGCCTTTCGGCTCAGCTTTTGGGTCATACCACCAACGATTGAGGCTGCTGAACGTGATACACCGGGGATCATGGCCAAACATTGAAAAACGCCGATTTTGAATGCGGTAAGGTGTTTTATTTCTTTTTCATCATCTATCGTAGGTTTATTGAACCATTGATCGACAAACAACAAAATTATGCCACCGGCAACAAAAGCGACAGCCACTACAAGCGGGCTTTCCAGTAGTATATCGATCTTCTTTTTCAATAAAACACCCAGTATAACCGCCGGGATAACACCAATAACGAGTTTTACATAAAAATCAATCGAACGAAAAAAACGCTTGAAGTAAAGCACAACTACGGCGAGTATGGCGCCTAATTGGATTACGATCTCAAATAGCTTTACAAATTCGTCTTTCTCGATGCCCATTAATGAGCTGGTGATAACCATGTGCCCGGTAGAAGATACCGGCAGAAATTCTGTTATGCCCTCAATAATAGCAAGAATGATGACCTGGATGATGTTCATGTGTTTGGGTAGGGTTGATTAAGTTGATAGAGTTGAATTAAGTTGACTAAGTTAAAAAGGGGTCGATGAGCAACTCAGTCAACCACTCACTTACCCAACTCAATCAACTATTCGCCTCCGGCTTTTTAAAAATCGCGAAAAAACCAATGGCAAACCCGCCAAGTACCACCAGCGGTGCAATAACGATCTTGGTGGTGCTGTAAATGTCGGTAGTGCCCGACATCAGGATGAAGCCGAACGCAACAACAACCACAGCGATGATCAGCAGACGGTAGTTGCCCCTGTCGAATATGAAATGGATATCACCGGTGCCGGAGCCTTTTGGTTCAGACTTCGCCTGGCCAGTGGTTTTAACCGGTGTAGCCGGCTTAAATTGTTTTTGAGCCATATCTTTAGTTTTGAGTTATTGAGTTATTGGGTTTTGAATTAGCGAATCTCGGATCAATCACTATTTTAATCTTCCAGTATAGCTTTGTGCTTTCTGCTTTCACCTATCTATACAAATTGTATATTTTTAAACGTAAAAACTTATTTACCGCAAGATACGTGCTGAAACCTGAAATAAAGATGCCAAGCCCTACAATCAGCACAAAAATGGCCCCGAACTCAGGGTAGCTGCGTAAAATAACCAGGTCGGGCACTTCTTTATAAGCGAGACTTAATGTACCCACTAAAATTAAAATGGCGATCAGCGCGCCCAGCACACCATGCCATATCCCATAAAGTAAAAAGGGTTTGCGTATAAAACCTTTGGTGGCGCCCACCAGCTGCATGGACTTGATCAAAAAACGCTGACTGTAAATCGCCAGGCGAATGGTATTGTTGATCAACGCGACGGAAAGTACCACGAATATTGCAGAAAAGGCGAGTATCACCAGGCTGATGGTAGTGATGTTGTCATTCATCTGATTTACAAGCGATTTTTGGTATTTTACTTCTTTGATCATTGGGTTCTTCAGCAATTCAACTGTAAAGCGTTCGATATCCGGGTTGTTTGCATATTCGGCCTTTAAATAAACGTCTATCGATTGCGAAAGGGGGTTGTACCCTAAAAATTTAACAAAGTCTTCACCGAGGTCTTTTTGCAGGTTGCGGGCAGCCTGCTCCTTGGTCACATATTGTGCATCTTTTACTATCGGGTTTGCCTGTATTTGTTTTCTTAGCTGGATCACATCAGTCTCATGCGCTGCATCGTCCACATAAACATTCAGCACGATATTTTCTTTCACATAATTTGAAAGGTTATGCGCCTCAACGAGTATCAACCCCAGTAAACCCACCATCGATAATACCATGGCAATGCCGAATACGGTCGAAATATAGATCGTTTTGGTTTTTTTTGCGGACGCACTTTCTTCGAATTCTTCCATATTTTCGGATTTGAGATATAAGATTTGAGAAAAAGCACTCAGACCCAACAATATCTGCCAGTGTTGCGAAAATAGCAAACCTCAGCCTAAAGGTAAAAGTTTATCTGTTATTATTATCTGCCTTATAATCGTTTAACAAAATTTAACAGCCACTGCCACAAGTTTCTCCCTTCAGGAAGGGATTTAGAGCGGGTTACTGCCCCAAAATCCAAGCAAAGATCAGCGGCGCCACGATGGTAGCGTCTGACTCGACAATAAACTTTGGGGTATGTATATCCAGCTTTCCCCAGGTGATCTTTTCGTTCGGCACGGCGCCGGAGTACGAGCCATAGGAAGTTGTAGAATCAGATATTTGACAGAAATAGCTCCAAAAGGGAATTTCCGGCATTTCCATATCCTGATACAACATCGGCACTACGCATATCGGGAAATCGCCGGCAATACCGCCGCCAATTTGGAAAAATCCTATTCCCTTGCCCGATGAGTTTTTTACATACCAATCAGCCAGCCAGGCCATATACTCGATGCCGCTTTTCATGGTGGTGGGTTTTATCTCGCCTTTTATTACGTACGATGCAAAGATGTTGCCCATGGTGCTGTCTTCCCATCCGGGCACCACTATCGGCAGGTTTTTTTCGGCAGCCGCCAGCATCCACGAATTTTTAGGGTCTATCTCGTAGTATTGCTCCAGGTCGCCGCTAAGCAGCATTTTGTACATAAATTCATGGGGAAAAAAGCGGTCACCTGCATTATCGGCATCTTTCCATAGCTTATGAATATGCTTTTGCAGGCGGCGGAATGCTTCTTCTTCGGGTATACAAGTGTCAGTTACGCGGTTATAATGATTTTCGAGCAGGTCCCACTCATCCTGCGGACTCAGGTCGCGATAGTTCGGCACGCGTTTGTAATGCGAATGCGCTACCAGGTTCATGATATCCTCCTCCAGGTTGGCGCCGGTACATGAGATGATCGCTATTTTGTCTTGACGGATCATTTCGGCCAGCGAGATGCCCAACTCGGCGGTACTCATTGCGCCTGCCAGGGTAACCATCATTTTGCCGCCTTCGTCCAGGTGCGATTCATACCCTTTCGCTGCATCCATTAACGCCGCTGCATTAAAGTGCAGGTAATTCTTTTCAATAAACTGCGAAACCGGTCCTTTTGTGGTGCTCATCTTTTGCTTGTCAAATTTTGCTGCAAAAGTATCAATTTAAAAAGCTTATTAAAGCAAAATATTATCTTTAGCCTATCCGGTTAAGCGTTTGGATAAATTGCTGAATGAAAAGAATTTTATTGGTTTTTGCCTTTCTTATTACACTTTCGCCATCATACGCACAGGTGCAAACCATTAAAAAGTTTATCCGAAAAATGTATTTCAGCAAGGATACCAGCAAACACAGCAGCTTTGTAATTGTGCCGGTATTCAGCAGCGCGCCAGAAACAGGCGTAGAGGTAGGCGGATCAGCCCTATATTCGTTCTACACAGATACGCTGGATAAAAGCACACATGTGTCGAATGTTTTTGGCTACGCCTCTATCACTACCAAAGATCAAACCAATTTGACTTTAAGCACCGCCTACTGGCATCCCGGAAATAGTATCCATTTATCGGGGTCGGTAAGTTATCTTAATTATCCCTTCAACTTCTATGGTATCGGAAATGCTACCAGCGAGGCCAACCAGGACAGGCTGGGCGAGCGTCGCTTTAAATTGAATTTCGAGGCCGAAAACAGGGTCGGCGATTATTTGTTTTTGGGTGTTGTAGGAGGTGGCTTCGACTACAAGTTCAGTGACAGTAATCCAGCAAGCATCTATTACGCCGACGCGTCAGTACAGGGAAAACAAGGTGGTCCAAGTATTTTTGGCGGTCCAAGTGTAATTTTCGATAGTCGTAATAATAACACATATACTACCAGCGGGATGATTGTTACCTCGTATCTGAATATTATTGAAGGTATGTTCTCCAACAGCGATTACCAGGGCGGTTTTTTTAATATCGAATATTCAGGTTTTTTCTCCTTAAATAAGCAACTGGTTTTAGGGTTGGATGTGCAGGAGCAAAGCATGGTGGGCGATCAATCGCCTTTTTATTTGCTGCCTGCACTGGGCAGCGACGAAATGATGCGGGGTTACTACAGCGGCCGTTTCCGCGACCGGAATTTTTTAGCCGGGCAGGCAGAATTGCGATACCGGGTAAGCAAACGGTTTGGTATTGTTGGATTCGCTGCAACCGGAGAAGTGTTCCATTCGGCGTTTGATATACATGACCTTAAACCCGATATTGGGGTCGGTGCGCGCTACTTTTTTGATGTGCAGAAAGGCCTGAGCATCAGGATGGATTACGGCGTTGGGGAAAAGCGGCCGGGAGAAGCGAGGCAGCAGGGCTTGTATGTGGCGTTGGGTGAAGCGTTCTGATGTGCGGATATGCAAATGTGCGGATGCACAGATAACGTAACAATAGACAGATTTTCATCACAAATCGGTGAAATCACAAAAACAAATCGGTGAAATCCTAGTAAATATATCGTACAAACGCCTCTATCGCCTCGTACTCGGCCATGCCCAGCTTATCGTAATTGCGGGCCGTTTCGTGGGTGCGGTCTTCGGCGCGTACCCAAAACTCCCTGGCGTCATCCCCCG